>ENA-OZAA01000978-OZAA01000978.1-human-gut-metagenome-genome-assembly--contig:-NODE-978-length-10129-cov-4.089438_pt1 | contig 10129 bp, 9 predicted proteins | sample MGYA00244204_ERZ653492 | MGnify/ENA primary metagenome ERZ653492 (study PRJEB26926, sample SAMN06164980) | human gut metagenome | biome: ENVO:00009003; feature: ENVO:2100002; material: ENVO:00002003... | reverse complement strand
AGATCCTGAGATGTCTCGTGGGCTCGGAGATGTGTATAAGAGACAGGATAAGATACAAGCAGAAGCAGGTAACGGACAACCTTACCCGCATCGGAAAAGTGGAGCTCCCGGAAATATCGCCGATACTCGGTTCCGCAAAAACGGAGTTCTACCGCAACAAGCTTGAGTTTACTTTCTCCAACAAGCGCTGGCTCACGGCGGAAGAGGTCCGGCAGAATGTGGTGTACGAGCAGATGAATGCGGTAGGCTTCCACATTCCCAACGCCTTCGACAAGGTACTGGCCATCGAGAAGTGCTGGCTGCAGGACGACATATCCAACCGCATCCGCAACGCCGTGCGCGACTATGCCTACGAGCACAACTATCCGTTCATTAACCTGCGCACGCACGAAGGGATGTTGCGCAATATGATTGTGCGCACTTCCACCACCGGCGAGCTGATGGTTATCCTCATCTGCAAGATTGAGAAGGACGAGGAGATGGAGCTGTTCAAACAGTTGTTGCAGTACGTAGCGGACACTTTCTCTGAAATCACGTCGCTGCTATACATTATTAATAATAAGTGCAACGACACCATTACCGACCTCGACGTACACACGTTCAAAGGCAAAGACCATATCTTCGAGGAGATGGAAGGCCTGCGCTTCAAGGTGGGTCCCAAGTCGTTCTACCAGACCAACTCCGAGCAGGCATACACTTTGTACAAAGTGGCCCGCAACTTCGCAGGGCTCACCGGCAACGAGCTGGTTTACGACCTTTATACCGGCACGGGAACCATCGCCAACTTCGTGTCCGGACAAGCGCGCCAGGTCATCGGCATCGAATATGTGCCCGAAGCCATCGAGGACGCCAAGGTCAACTCGGAAATCAACGGCATCAGGAACACGCTGTTCTTTGCCGGCGACATGAAGGACATGCTGACGCAGGACTTTATCAACGAGTACGGGCGTCCGGATGTAATCATCACCGACCCCCCTCGTGCGGGTATGCACCAGGATGTGGTGGATGTTATCCTGTTTGCAGAGCCGAAACGCATTGTGTACGTAAGCTGCAATCCCGCCACGCAGGCAAGGGACTTACAGCTGCTCGATGCCAAATACCGGGTGAAGGCCGTCCAGCCGGTGGATATGTTCCCGCATACGCATCATGTGGAAAACGTGGTGCTGCTTGAGTTGAAAAATCCGGCGGAAAAAGCAGAGGACTGAGGCAGCTCTTCGGGAACGTGAAAGCATAAGGGGCTACTTCGGGAATGTGAGTATCACTTTGGGAAATTTAAAGGGCTACTTCGGAAGTGCAAAGGGCTACTTTAGGAGCGTGAAGTGCTACTTAGGAAACCGAAGCAGAGATTGAGCAACCGGAAGCCGCACTCCCGAAAAGCGGTACGGCATTCCGGTAAGCCGATGCAAAGCTTTGTTTTAGAATTGAATCATTAATCGCAAATTATTATCCTCGTGGCAAAAGAAAGAATTATAGCAAGAGCCCGCACGCAATATACGGACTATATGGTAAAAGAGCCTATGGAGCTGATGGAATTTCTGGCAGCGAAAATGCCGGATGCCAGCCGCACCAAGCTGAAAGCATTGCTGAGCAAGCGGGTTGTATATGTAGACAGCGTCATCACAACGCAGTACAACTTCCCGCTGAAGCCGGGTATGAAAGTCCAGATCAGCCGTGAGAAGGGACGCAAGGAGTTCAACAACAAATTACTGAAAATCGTATACGAAGATGCTTACCTCATCGTGGTGGAGAAGATGCAGGGATTGCTGTCCGTCAATACGGAAAGGCAGAAAGAGCGTACCGCCTACACCATTCTGAACGAATATGTGCAGCGTTCGGGCAGGCAGCACCGCGTGTACATCGTGCATCGCCTGGACCGCGACACCTCGGGACTGCTGATGTTTGCCAAAGACGAAAAGACGCAGAATACGCTGCGCGACAACTGGCACAACATCGTAACCGACCGCCGCTATGTAGCCGTCGTTGCGGGTGAAATGGAAAACAATGCCGGCATGGTGCGCTCATGGCTCACCGACCGCAAGCTGTACGTATATTCCAGCCCCACGGACGATGGCGGCAAGGAAGCAATCACCCACTACCGCACCATCAAACGCGCCAACGGCTTCTCGCTCGTGGAACTGATGCTGGAGACGGGACGCAAAAACCAAATCCGCGTGCACATGCAGGACCTGGGACATCCCATCATTGGCGACGGACGCTACGGACTGGAAGAGATAAATCCTATCGGACGACTGGCGCTGCACGCCTTCAAGCTATGCTTCCGCCATCCTGTCACCGGAGAGCTGATGCAGTTTGAAACGCCGTATCCGGGAGAGTTCAAGAAATTGTTTCTGAAGAAATAAATAAATCAAAGGGGTTACAAAAACCGCTTATCAATCAATCGAGGGGGATGTCAATACTAAAGCCCGCTTACTGTTGGATGATTTTTAGGCACGGATTACGCGGATTTACACGGAAAAATAATAAAGAAAATCCGTGAAATCCGCGTAATCCGTGCCTAAAAAAATCATCAAGAGTGTTTTAACACCCTCACTTGCCTATTCTCAGGATGTTCGGACATCCATATTCTTAATATTGCCTTTCCAGCATGACAGGCCCATCCATGTGCCCGTCCACGTATAATACGCCGGACAGTCTGTCTCCCGCAACATATACGTCGTAGATTTCCAGCAAAGGATAATTGTAACCGTAGTCCAGCCGCAGAATCCTGCCGTGGATGTCCCAGCGGAAAGGCAGGCTGAATGCCACCTCTCCATACGGATCGTTGTAATACGCCTGCTCATCTCTTCCCAGCCCGTTGCCTTCAAAGTAAAGCCCGCTTTCCAACGGAGAATTATAGGCATCGGCAAAACCTAAATCTCCTACCCAGATACCGCCCAGCAGGGTATCGTAAATGTAGTAATCCTCACCGTCGTCCGGTTCGCACGAACTCAGGCCCAAGGCCAGCGTGCACAGGAACAATATATTCAAAAACTTTCTCATCTTTCTCATTTCCAATTTTGATTAACCATATACCTGGAAGCGGTCAGCATCATGATTTCACCGTCCAGCTTTCCGGACAGGTAATGCTCGCGCACCCATACGTTCTCAAAGATTTTCACATCGCCCGAACCGTAGTTCAGTATCAGTCCCTCGCGTGAGTTGTCAATCCATTTCCAGGTAAAGTCATGGGTATCTGTTTTCGTATTGCCGGTAGTGGTTACGATAAAGGTCTCTTTTCCGGAAAGGACTTCCTTACCGCCCTGTTTCCCTTTGGTGAATTCCAGGATGTGCCTGCACGCCCCTTCTTCCGTGTCGTACTCCTCTACCCAACTGTCGCTGCATAGCTTCTCGTCGCTGTTTTGTATCGTATAGTAGTTATCATCCCCGCAAGAAGCCAGCCCCGCAGTCATTACACACAACAACAGTATCTTCATTAAGTTCAAAATCTTCATATATATCGAGCTTAGTTAATATTTTACGGGCAAACTTACGCAAAAATAATGATATGTTTAATACCTGGACTGGAATTTCTTATAGAAGATAACGAATAAGATGAAACCCGTCAGCGCAAAGGGCACGCCTGCCAAAGCCGGATAGCGGTATCCGCCGCCAAGAGCCAAGCCGCCTACGTATGCCCCGATGGCGTTGCCCAGGTTGAATGCCATCTGCACGCAAGCGCCGCCCAGCATCTCACCCCCGGGGGCCACGCGGATAATCAGCACCTGCTCCGGACTGGACACCGCAAACAAGCCCGCCGTACAGAGCGCCATCAATATGGCGGAACACCACGGATGGGGCGAAAGGAAAAATATCAGCAGCAGCACAATGCAAATCATGCCTTGCACCACCATGCCCACCCTGCCCGGAGTGTATTTGTCGGAAAGCCGTCCGCTCACCAGATTGCCCACCACCATGCCAAAGCCTGCCAGCATCATTAATGCCGTGACACTTCCGGCGCTGAATCCCGACACATTCGTCAGCAACGGCGTGATGTAACTATACCAGCAGAACACGCCGCCATTGCCCAAAGCCGTCGCCCCCAATATCAGCCAGGGAGCGGGAGTCTTCAGGAAACGGAACTGTCCCTTGAACCCGGTATCTTTCAGTCCCTCCACCGCAGGAACCCACCGCCATATATAATAAAGGACTATCACTCCCCAGCAGGCCACCAGCAAGAACGTGACACGCCACGAGAGTATATGGCTCAGGGAAGTACCCAGCGGAACGCCGAACAGATTGGCAACCGTCATGCCCGCTATCATAATGGATACGGCCTCGGAGCTTCTCCCCTCGTCCGCCAGCTTGCCCGCCACAATGGAAGCGACTCCGAAATACGCCCCGTGCGGCAAACCCGAAATGAAACGCGCCGCCAGCAGCGACCAGTAGCCGGTGGCCATCGCAGCCCCCAGGTTTCCTACCAGCATTAAAGCCATCAATGCCAGCAGGATATGCTTCAACGGACGCTTGCGCGCTAAAATCAACATGGGAGCACCGGCACATACGCCCAGTGCATAGGCGGAAATGAAATGTCCGGCAACCGGAATGCCGATGTTCAAATCGGCGGCAACATAGGGCAAAATGCCCATCATCGTAAACTCGGCAATGCCCAATCCCAACGTGCCGAACGCTAATGCAATAAGACTCTTCTTCATTCGAAAAAATACAACCTGTGAAACAAACTTTTTACCGCCGCAAAAGTAGTGTATTCTTCCCGCAGAAGTTCTTTATTTTATAAAAAACTAACTAAAAATTTGTACAGCATAAATATAAGATATACTTTTGCGCCCCGAAAAAGCAGGGCATGCCTTGCTTTTTCAGCATTCAACAATAATTTAAATAATCAAAAGGTAAAAAGAAATGAAAAAAATTGTATTTTTCTTGTTTGCAACCATGCTGGTTGCATCGGTAAAGGCACAGGTTTATGTAGGCGGAACGGTAGGCTTATGGCACAACGACGACCTCGACGCCACTTTCTTCAAACTGGAACCGGAAGTAGGCTATAACCTGAGCGAGAAATGGGCAGTAGGCGGTGTGCTGGCATTTGCACACGGCAAGGCAGACGAAGGTAAATACAACGCTTTCGCCCTCGCTCCCTATGCACGCTACTCCTACTATGAAAATAAGGTAGTACGCCTGTTTGTGGACGGCGGCTTCGGCTTCTCCACCCAGAAGGCGAAGGGCTTCGACTCTGTAAACCGCTTTGAAATAGGTTTCAAACCGGGCATCGCCATTAAGCTGAACAGCAAGTTCAGTGCAGTTGCCAAATGCGGTTTCCTGGGCTACAGAGACGATTACATGACCGGAGACAACGGCTACGGATTTGCCTTCACCAGCGAAGACCTCTCATTCGGTTTCCACTACGAGTTCTAATCCCGGACAAAGCATACATCACAAGGGAGCGGCCGCCTCACAAACCCGGCGGCTGTTCCTCTCCGGATACGGTTACTCCCGTATATAATGGGGCATCTCCCCGGGTATCTCCATGGATATTTCCACCAGTCCGCATACCATACCCTCACGCTTCCACGCGGTCTGATAAATCATTTTCCTGCCCCCTTTTTTCTCTATCGTATAGGTGTTTACGCCACCCGTCTCCAGGAGTTCGCGTATCTTTTCCTGCGATTTCGGACTGTGGCAGTCAAAAAGATTCCTGCCTATCAGGTTTCCGTGCCCGGCAAACGTGCGGCATGCCTTTTCGTTCATATAAAGGATGATTCCCTGCGTGTCGCATACGGTTACGGCACAGTTCATTTCATCGGCCCATTCATACATATTCATTACATTTATCCTGTTGTTGAGGGAAACAAAAGTACAGATTAGTTTCTAATTATTCAAGCATTATAAATACGTACACCCAAATTATTCGTATTTTTGCACATCGTTTATAAAATATGCAATCATGAAGAAGTTCGTAAAAGGAGTCCGGTTTGCTCCTAAAAACTATTCCGATGAAGTAGAAGCCAAGATACAGCATTATAAAAGAGAAGGATACAAATTGCCGTCACGCCATCTGCTGCGTACGGAAGAGCAACTGGCAGGCATACGCGAAAGCGCAAGGATAAACACCGCCCTGCTCGATTACATCTCGGAGAATATCCGCGAGGGAATGTCTACGGCAGAGATAGACCACATGGTATACTGCTTTACGACAGACCACGACGCCATCCCCGCTCCCTTCCTGTACGAAGGCTTTCCGAAGAGCGTATGTGTCAGCATCAACGATGTGGTGTGCCACGGCATCCCCAGCACAAAGGAATTCCTGCGCAGCGGAGATATTGTAAACGTAGACGTGTCCACCATCTATAAAGGGTATTTCTCCGACGCATCGCGCATGTATATGATTGGGGAAGTCAGCCCCGAAATGCAACGCCTGGTGCAGGTGACCAGGGAGTGCCGCGACATCGGCATACAGGCTGCACAGCCCTGGGCACGGTTGGGCGATGTGGGCGCCGCCATTCAGGAGCATGCCGAGAAGAACGGCTACAGCGTGGTGCGCGACCTTTGCGGGCATGGCGTGGGTATCAAGTTTCACGAAGAGCCGGACGTGGAGCACTTCGGCAAACGCGGCACGGGCATGCTGATAGTACCGGGCATGACGTTCACCATCGAGCCGATGATTAACATGGGCAGCTACGAGGTGTTCATTGACGAAGCCGACGGCTGGACGGTGTGCACGGACGACGGTCTGCCTTCCGCCCAGTGGGAAAGCATGATTCTTATCACCGAAGACGGAAACGAGATACTGACACAATAGATGCAAGACGGCAGGCCGCAAGATGTTCCCCGGCGCGGTACACTCCGTACCAACGGTTGGTACTCCTTGTACCACGCTTTGGTATTGTCTGTACCAACCGTTGGTATTCTTCATACCAACTATTGGTATTTCCCGTACCGCCCGATGGTATTGCCGGTACCGCCTGCCGAAACTTTATTTCCTTATATGCAATTATGAATATCATCCTATTACCCGCCGGGATTATCGCAGGAGCCGTTATCGGCTATCTGACGGCCGGCAGAAAAGCCGCTGCCCTGAAGACTCAGGTAGAAGCCGCCGGAGAGCGTGAAGCCCTGCTGAACCGCACCGCCGAAGAACGCATCGCCCGCGAACGCTCCATTGCCGAGGAACGTTTGCAGGAAGCCGCCCGCCAGGCTTCGGAACGCCTGGATGCACAGGAGCGGCTGTTTGCCGAACGCCTCGCCGAGCAGGCACGCAGTTTCAACGAACGCCTTGCCCAGCAGGAACATTCCTTCGGCGAGCGCATCGCCCAGCAGCAACGGCAATGGGAACAACGCCTCGCCGAACAGAAAGAAGAGGCCGAAGCCCTGCACAAGCGTATGAACACCGAGTTCGAGAACCTCTCGAACCGCATCTTCCAAAGCAAGACCGAGGATTTCACCAGACTGAATGCCGAGCATCTGGGCAACCTGCTGCGCCCGCTCGACGAGAAGATTAAGGACTTCAAGGAAAAGGTAGAGCAGGTGTACAGCACCGAAGCCAAAGAGCGCTTCTCGCTGGGCGAACGCATCAAGGAGCTGGTGGAACTGAACAACCGCCTCAGCGAGGATGCCAACAACCTGACCCGTGCCCTGAAGGGCGACTCCAAGATGCAGGGCAACTGGGGCGAAATGATTCTGGAACGCCTCTTGCAGGCATCCGGCCTGATTGAGGGCGAGCACTATTTCCGCCAGGAGTTCCTGAAAGACGAGCGCGGCGAAGCGATTGTCAGCGAAGAGAGCGGACAGAAGATGCAGCCCGACATCCTCATCAGGTATCCCGACGAGCGCGAGATGATAATCGACTCCAAAGTCTCCCTCACCGCCTACGCCGCCTACACCTCCGCCGAAGACCGCGACGAGCAGGCGCGCTGGCTCAAGGCGCACTTGCAGTCCGTCCGCAGCCACATCGACGAGCTCAGTCGGAAGGACTATTCGCACTACGATATCAAGGCGCCGGACTTCGTCATGATGTTCATCCCCACGGAAGGCGCATACCTGCTCGCCATCCAGAGCGACGCCAACCTCTGGGAGTATGCCTACAACAAGAAGGTGGTACTGATGAGCCCCACCAACCTCATCAGCGCCCTGCGCCTCTCGCTCGACCTGTGGAAGCGGGAAAACCAGGTGAAAAACGTGCAGGCCATCATCAAGCGCGGCACTGCCCTGTACGAAAAGATTGTAGGCTTTACCGACACCTTCCTCACCCTCGGCGACCGCATGACAACCTTGCAGAAGGACTACGACAAAGCCCTCAACCAGCTCTCCGAAGGCAACGGCAGCGTAGTGCGCCAGGCTGAAATGCTGAAGGACATGAGCCTCACCCCGAAGAAGCGCATCTCGGCAAGGCTGCTGCCCAAAGAGGAGATACAGGAAGATGCTGAACAAGAAGACAATAAATAACTCTTAAGACAAGACTTGATACATTATGAAAACTTTAAAAGACCGTATTCTCAAAGACGGAAAATGCTATCCGGGAGGCATACTGAAAGTGGATAACTTTATCAATCACCAGATGGACCCGATACTGATGAAATCCATCGGCGTGGAGTTTGTAAGACGTTTCGCCTCTACCAGTATCAACAAGATTATCACCGTTGAGGCCAGCGGCATCGCTCCCGCCATCATGGTGGGCTATCTGCTGGAGTTGCCCGTAGTGTTTGCCAAGAAGAAGAAACCGAGCACGATGGAGAATATGCTGGTTACTTCCGTGTATTCGTTCACCAAGCAACGCTCGTACGACGTGTGCGTCAGCAAGGATTTCCTCGCGCCCGGCGACCAGGTGCTTTTCATCGACGACTTCCTTGCCAACGGAAACGCAGCCAAAGGCATCATGGACCTGGTGAAGCAGGCTGGCGCGGAACTGGTGGGCATGGGATTCATCATAGAGAAAGCCTTCCAGCATGGTGGTGACGAGCTGCGCAGCCAGGGCATTCATGTAGAATCGCTTGCCATCATCGAAAGCCTTGACAACTGTGAAATCAAAATCAGATAACCCGGAGCGATGGAAAAACAACAGGGAAACGGACTGATTTACGGCTTGAACGACAAGCCGCCTTTTAAGGAAGCTTTCTTCGCTGCGCTGCAACATCTGCTCGCCATATTCGTAGCCATCATCACCCCGCCGCTCATCATTGCGGGCGCATTGAAGCTCGATGCGGAAACCACCGGCTACCTGGTTTCGATGGCGCTGTTCGCATCCGGCATATCCACGTTTATCCAATGCCGCAGGTTCGGCGGACTGGGCACGGGGCTGCTCTGCATCCAGGGAACCAGCTTTTCGTTCATAGGTCCCATCATCTCTGCCGGAATGCTGGGCGGGCTTCCCCTGATTTTCGGTTCCTGCATGGCGGCTTCAAGCGTGGAGATGCTGATAAGCCGGGTGTTGAAATACACAAAGAAGATTATCACGCCGCTGATATCCGGCATCGTAGTCACCCTCATCGGAATGAGCCTGATAAAGGTAGGAATCACAGCCTGCGGCGGCGGAGCCACGGCACAGGCGGACGGCAGCTTCGGCAGTTTCCGCCATGTGGGCCTTGCGGCGGCGGTACTGCTGCTTATCATCGCCTTCAACCGGAGTTCCAACCGCTACCTGCGCATGAGTTCCATCGTCATCGGACTGGTGATAGGCTACATCGCAGCCTGGTTCATGGGCATCATCGACTTCTCCTCGATACAAAGCTACGGCGGCTTCAACCTGCCGATGCCTTTCCGCTACGGACTGGACTTCGACCTGTCCACCATCATCGCCCTGGGACTTATTTTCATGATTACCGCCATCGAGGCATACGGCGACATCACCGCCAACTCCCTTATCTCCGGCGAACCGGTGGAAGGAGATACCTTCGTAAAGCGCGCTTCGGGCGGTATCCTTGCCGACGGCTTCAACTCCATGCTGGCGGGTGCGCTCAACTCCTTCCCCAACTCCGTCTTTGCACAGAACAACGGAATGATACAACTGACCGGAGTTGCCAGCCGGTATGTGGGCTATTACATCGCAGCCTTTCTTGTGCTGCTCGGCCTGTTCCCTGCCGTGGGACTGGTGTTTTCACTGATGCCCGAACCCGTATTGGGCGGTGCTACTCTGCTGATGTTCGGTACGGCTGTCTCTTATACACATCTCCGAGCCCAC
>ENA-OZAA01000960-OZAA01000960.1-human-gut-metagenome-genome-assembly--contig:-NODE-960-length-10494-cov-5.951624_pt1 | contig 10494 bp, 12 predicted proteins | sample MGYA00244204_ERZ653492 | MGnify/ENA primary metagenome ERZ653492 (study PRJEB26926, sample SAMN06164980) | human gut metagenome | biome: ENVO:00009003; feature: ENVO:2100002; material: ENVO:00002003... | reverse complement strand
GGCCCTGTGCAGCGCCCTCGCCGCCCGCCGGGGCATCCGCAAGGCAGCGTAAAACACACGTTTTATTGCACCTCGTCTCGACAGAAAGGAGTCCCGCCCATGAACCCTCTGCACCAACTGACCCGGCGGCCAGTGAAGGCGGCCTTCGGCGTTCTGATGCTGGCCCTGGCCGGGGCCATTCTGTGCCTGTCCGGCGGCCAATACTGGGCCGCTGTCCAGACCCGGGCCACAGTGGAGCGGACCTATACCACCGTGGCCGTTATCACCGGCCTGGGCTCCTCCGAGGAAACGGCCAACCGTCCGGACGGAACCTCTGCGGACGCGGAATCCCTGCGGCAGGACAGTGCATTCGGAGCCGCTATATTCTTTCAGGAGCCGGAGCAGCAGAGCTGGGACATTATCCGCTCCCGCCCGACCGTGGGCATGGTCAGCGGATACAGCCCCTGCCTGAAGCCCGCCATCTCCCTCTACACCGGCCATCGCAGCAGCGATGCGCCCTATGAATACTCCATTGTCGAGATCCGGGCGGACGCGGTCACGGAAGTAATCAACGATTGGTTCGGCGAATCTGGCTGTGCCAGCTGGCAGCTGGACGGTCAGGTGCTGGGGATCTATGGCCTGAACGATGCCTTTCGGGACCCCTCCGGCCAGCGGGCCTCTGTGACGCTGTGCCAGGTGTATGACGACCCGGCGAAGCTGCTGCATCCGGAGGCGGGAAAGCGCTATCTGCTGCTGTCCCACAGTTACACCGACGATGAGTGGTCCCTGCGGCAGAACGTAGCCGACTGGGTTTTCATGGAAACCAACGTTCAATCGGGCCCTTGGTCCCTGGATATTCTGGGAAATCTGATCCGGTATGACCAGCGCGCCAATCCGGACGGAACCAAGTACTGCCGCCTGGCGCATGACGGCGAGTTCACCGACGATGCCGATGGTTTTGTGGAATTGGCCCCGGACGAGCTGATCTACAGCGACCCTGCCACCGGCGTAGAGGTCACGAACATCGATCCGGACGCCTTCGGCCGGTTCAGCTTTGCCGTCGATGCGCTCAAGGACACCGGGGAGATCATGGTGGAGGACCCCCAGCAGCCGGGGAACTGGCGCCCGGAGACGGTGGACTATACCCAGTATAACCTGCCCAGCATCCAGGAGCTGCCCGACGGCGTCACCGCCCAGGAGGTCATAGACAGCACCTCCAGCTGGCGCATGGCCATGGAGTCCATCCAAACCAACAACCACAGCGTGCCGGTGCTGGCGGTGGATTCCGTGGAGGGCATGCTGGAATTTGCCTCCGGAAGGACCCAGATCACCCAGGGCCGCAGCATCAGCCAGGAGGAGTACCGCGACGGCGCGGCGGTGTGCCTGATCTCCGAGTCTCTGTCCCGGGAAAGCGGGCTGAACGTGGGGGATACGCTGCCGCTGTCGCTGTATGAGTTCGACCAGGATCTGCTGTATTCCTATCTGACAGAATACAACCCCAGATCCTCCCTGTATCTGCCGGATCGGGGCTTCCAGCAGGAGACGGAGTATACCGTCATCGGCCTGTATCGCCAGAGCAGCGAGTGGGTCACCACGCCCACCAGTTTTACCCCCAACAGCGTGTTCGTGCCGGAGAAAAGCGTCACCTGTCAGACGGTTTCCGGCGGTTACGGCGTCTGGGAGACGATGATCCTGAAAAACGGCACCGCCGGCCAGATGGAGGCCCGGCTGAAGGAAAATGGCCTGGGCGGTGTTGTTACTTACTATGACCAGGGCTACAGCGAAATCGTGGAGAGCCTGGACGGCTTCAGCCGGGTATCCCGGACGGTGCTCTGGGTGGGGCTGGCCCTGTGGGTGGTGGTCCTGGCGGCGTACTGCGTGCTGTTCCCCCTGCAGGAGGGCAAAACTGCCCTGCGGATGTGGACCCTGGGCACGGTGAAGCGGGATATTACCGGGAGCATCTGGCTGTCCTCCGCCGCCGTGGCGGTTATCGGAACGGTGATCGCGCTGGCCGTCAGCATCCCGGGCATGTCCTGGGCCATCGGTAAATTACAGGAGCTGACCGGCTCGGAGCTCGCCATGTCCGTGTCCCCGTGGCAGACGGCGGCCCTGTGCGCCGTGGTGCTGGTCCTGGAGCTGGCAGCCGTGGCCCTGTGCAGCGCCCTCGCCGCCCGCCGGGGCATCCGCAAGGCAGCGTAAAACGCAGAAGGGAGTGATCCGATGACCCCCTATTTTTTCAAGCAAATGCGCAAGCGGACCGGTCTATGCCTGGTGGTGGTGCTGACGGCGCTGGCGTTTTCCCTGGCCCTGTGCATGCTTCAGCGGTCCCGGGACCAGATGGCCGCGCGCATTGAGGAGGTTTATGACAATCTGGAGGTCCGGTGCAGCGTCACCAACCTCACCGGCACCCAATCGGACCGGCTGAACCTGCCGGAGTGGGTGCTGCGGCTGTTCACCACCGGCATGACCACCGGGAACTTCCAGGAGGACGGCCTGTTCACCCCCTATGTCCGGGATGTACAGGTGCGCTCCACGGTGTACTGCACCCAGCCCGGCGGCACGGTGCCCCATGCCCTCAGCGGCCTTACCGGCCTGGCGGCGGACAGCGCCCTGCAGCCGGACTCCGGCTGCACCATCCTCTGGCGGGATGGCTTCGACGCCTCGGTGTTCCAGGGCAGGGGCTATTCCCTGCTGCTGCCGGAGGAGTTGGCCGCCTGGGAGGATGAGGACGGCTATGTGACCCTGGAGTTTTCCCCTTCGTCCGGTGAAACGGAGCAGCACCGCTTTCTGGTGGTGGGAACGTATGCCGGCGGGGCCGGGCGGCTGTACTGCCCCTGGTGGGTGGCGCGCCAGCTGTGCCTGGACGTGTACGGCGCCATCACGATGGACAGCCTGTCCGCCGCCATGGCGGACAACCGGCGCATCGACCAATTCTGGGACGAGTACGGCAGCCGGTATTTTGTGGAGCCCACCCGTGACGGCACGCCGGTGCCCTGGGAGGGGTCCCTGATGTACCGCACCTATCCCTTCGCCCTGGCCATCTATGACGACACGCTGGTCAAGACCGTGGACCAGCTGCACCAGAACCAGAAGCTGCTGGGGCTGGTATCCTGGCTGCTGGGGCTGTCCGCCTTCGGCGTGGGAGCGGTGTTCAGCATCCTGCTGCTGCGTCACCGCAGCCGGGAGCTGAAGCTGCAATACATTCTGGGCCAGGCCCGGGGCGGCATCCTGCTGTGGGCCCTGGTGGAGCACGGGCTGCTGAGCCTGCTGGGCGCAGCCATAGGCGCCGGCGGCTTCTGCATCGCCTTTCGGACGGCCCCGGCCTGGGGGCCGGTGGCGGTGTTCTGGGGGATGAACCTGGCCGGAACGGCTCTGGCGTATCTGCTGACCATGCGAAGGACATTTTTGGAGACGAATTTGGGGAGGGAATGAATATGACCATCGAACTGCGCGACGTATCCTATACCTACGCTGGAAAGTATCAGCGGGTCACGGCGGTGGACACCGTCAGCTATACCTTCCAAAGCGGCACAATGTACAGCATTATGGGTGCCTCCGGCAGCGGCAAATCCACGCTGCTGAGCCTTTTGGCGGGACTGAAGCTGCCCACAGAGGGGGAGATTGCCTTTGACGAGCAGCCCACCCGCTTCATGGATCGCAGCGCCCTGCGGCGGGATACCGTGTCCGTGATCTATCAGGATTTCAACCTGTTCCCGCTGCTGACGGCGGAGGAAAACGTATGTTACCCTCTGCGCCTGCGGAAGGAGGACAAGGACCAGGCGCTGGCGCTGGCCCGGCAGCGTCTGGCGGATATGGGCATCCGGGAGTCGTATTTCCGCAAGCTGCCCAACCAACTGTCCGGCGGGCAGCAGCAGCGGGTGGCCATTGCCCGGGCCCTGGCTGCGGGCAGCTATGTGATCCTGGCCGACGAGCCCACCGGGAATCTGGACAGCGGCAACAGCCGCATGATCGTGGAGACCCTCCAGCGCCTGGCCCATCAGGAGAAGCGCTGCGTCATCGTGGTGACCCACGATCCCGCCGTGGCCGCCGCGGCCGACGTTCAGCTGCGCATGCAGGACGGCAGACTGACCCAGGAGGAGCAGCAGGCGGAGGCTTAACAGGATAGAATAAACCGGGGCCGGTGGAAAATTCCACCGGCCTCGGCACAGATGAAAAGCACCGCCCGCAGGCGGTGCTTTCTTTGTTTTTTACTCGGCGGGGTAAACAGAAACCTGCTTACGATCCTTGCCCAGACGCTCGAAGCGGACAACGCCGTCAGCCTTGGCAAACAGCGTATCATCGCTGCCGATGCCAACGTTGGTGCCGGCGTGGATGTGGGTGCCGCGCTGGCGGACCAGGATGTTGCCGGCCAGAACGAACTGACCATCAGCGCGCTTGGGACCAAGGCGCTTGGACTCGGAATCACGGCCGTTCTTGGTGGAGCCCATACCTTTTTTATGGGCGAAGAACTGCAGACCAATGTTCAGCATGATGCAGTACCATCCTTTCTATGAGATGATTGCGGGGGAACAGGAGACGTTCACGCCTCCATTACTTCAATGTTTTCCGGATACTCGTCGTGAAGCTGGGCCAGATAAACCATCAGCCCCGTCAAGAGATTCTGACAGGTGCTCTCCGCCGTGGGAGCCAGGCCCCCGGGCAGGCGGAAGGAGATGGCAGTGTCCTGCTCACGGACCTTCACCGCGGCACACAGACCCATCACGTCGTTGACGGTGGCTTCCACCAGGCGCACGGCGCTGGTGACGGCGGCGCAGACAAGGTCCTCCCCCTCTGCGGCGTAGCCGCTGTGTCCCTGCGCATCGAAACCGACGATGCGCGCTTCCTCTGTCAGGAATGTAACGGTCGTCATGCGGTCACTCAGAAGGAGATCTTGCCGATTTCCACCTTGGTGTAGGGCTGACGATGACCCTGCCGTTTGCGGTAACCCTTCTTGGGGGTGTACTTGAAGATACGGATCTTCTTGCCCTTGCCGTTCTTCACGACGGTGGCGTCCACCTTCGCGCCCTCCACCACGGGAGCGCCGAACTTGGTGTTTTCGCCGTCGACGATGGCCAGGACCTGGTCGAACACCACGGAATCACCCGCGTTGACGTCCAGCTTCTCGATAAACAGGGTGTCGCCCTCAGAGACGTTGTACTGCTTACCACCGGTCACGATAATAGCCTGCATTACTTGTTGCACCTGCCTTTCCTTTATTACGGACTCGCTGTCGGGGGCGTCCGGCGTGGCCGGAACTTATGACCCATTCAAAGCGGCTTATAGAGTATAACAGAGAAAACGGGTCTTGTCAATGTCTTTTTGCCGTTTTCCGGAAGATATTCCTTTATATCAGGCTGTCCGGGATCAGGGCGAGGATCTCCTTGACGGATATGCAGAGCTCACGGCTGGTCTGGGATGCGCCGGGGCCTGGAAGGCCACACCGTACCACCGCCGCATGGGGGAAGCTGCGGCGCCGGTTTTCCGAGCGATATCTCCTGTGCAGAGCGCCTTTTGTTTTCTCCGCCGGACATTCCTTCACGCCCGTTTCTGCTTGCGCTGCAATTGGAGCCGGTCGGCGATCATGGCGATGAACTCTGAATTGGTAGGCTTTCCCTTGGCGGAGTTTACCGTATAGCCGAAATACTTCTGCAGCGTCTCGATGTCGCCCCGGTCCCATGCCACCTCGATGGCGTGACGGATGGCCCGTTCCACCCGGGACGGGGTAGTACAGAACCGTTTGGCTACCTCCGGATACAGTACCTTTGTCACAGCGTTGATCACATCCATGTCATTCACCGCGATCATGATGGCCTCCCGTAGGTACTGGTATCCCTTGATGTGGGCCGGGACGCCGATCTCGTGAATGATGGCCGTCACCATCCCCTCCAGCGCCGGGGCGAAGGGCGCTTCCTCCTGCTCCGGTGTGGAGGCCTGCCGCATCAGCTCCAGCAGTGACTCCTCATTCACCGGCTTCGGCAGGAAGAAATACACGCCCATCTCCATAGCCTGAGCCACGGTCCGCCGGTTGCAGAAGGATGACACCACGATGCATCGCGGCTGTTCGCCGCTTAACTGATTCATCTGCCGCAGCAGACCAAAGCCGTCCAGGCCCGGCAGCACCACGTCTGTCACCAGCAGCTGCGGCCGCAGCCGCTTTACCATGTCCAAAGCGACTTCACCGCTGTCCGTGCTGCCCACCACCAGGAACTCGCCGGCAGCTTCCATATGCTGGCGCAGCATGGTCCGAAATTCCTCATTGGCATCCGCCAATACAACTGTTACCTTCTTTTCCATCTTGTCCCGTTCCTTTTCCACTCAGATTGCGCAGCCAAGGCTGCCTGTTTCACGACAAAGCAACATTTGTCGCTTGGCCTGCATATAATTTACCAGGAATGGACAGGTTTTTCAAGGGGTAATTGTCGAATGCTCATAACTTATTTTCGACAAAAGCATGTTAATTTGGCGCAAGTGACATATATTGTATAACTTAACGGTTTCTTAACCAACATGTTGTTTCTATCCGCGAACGAAATTCGCCCGATAGGACTCGTTGATTTCCCGCAGTTCCCGCTTTCCCTCGATATAGGGGCGGTACATCTCCTCTGCCCGGCCTCCGCCCAGGTTCCCGCACCCGCCGCAGCCCTGGCAGCCGCCGTCGCACAGGGCCCGCCGCACGATCTCCTCCCGTTGAGCCCTGGTGGTGTCCTTTATGAGCACAGAGCGCATATTTCGCACCCCCCTTCACGACCAGTATACCCGCTCATCATGGGTGTATGCCCAATTTTTTTGGCTCACGCGCCAAATTTCGCCTTGACATTTTGGGCAAAATCCTGTATGATAGTCTCAGTTGTAAAGCATCATAACTTTACATAGGAGGGACCATCGTGAAGAACCAGACCTATCGCATGACGATGCTGTTCGATTTTTACGGCGAGGTCCTGACCCCGCGGCAGAAGGAATTCTTCGACCTGTACTATAACGAGGACCTGTCCCTGGCCGAGATCGCGGAGAATTACGGCATCTCCCGCCAGGGCGTCCGGGACGTGATCGTCCGGGCCGAGGCCATCATGACGGACCTGGAGGACAAAACCGGCCTCATGAAGCGCTTTCTGCAAATGCAGCAGCAGGTGCAGGCCATCCTGGACGCCGCCGAGAAGATCCAGACCGTCAACTACCGGCAGTATGACAATCCGGAGTTGGCGCGGCTGGCAGACGAGATCACGCGCAGCGCCCAGGCGCTGAAGGAGTAATACCTATGGCATTTGAGGGACTTTCTGAAAAATTAAGCGCCACATTCAAACGCCTGCGGGGCAAGGGCCGCCTGTCGGAGGCCGACGTCCGGGAGGGCATGCGGGAGGTCCGCCTGGCTCTGCTGGAGGCCGACGTCAGCTATAAGGTGGTCAAGGACTTCGTGGCCCAGGTCACCGAGCGCTGCATCGGCGCGGACGTTCTGGACAGTCTCACCCCTGCCCAGCAGATCGTCAAGATCGTCAACGAGGAGCTGGTGCAGCTGATGGGCGGCACCAACGCCAAGCTCACCTTTGCCTCCAAGGGTCCCACTGTGGTGATGATGGTGGGCCTTCAGGGCGCCGGTAAAACCACCAACGGCGCCAAGCTGGCGGGCCTGATGCGCCGCCAGTTCGGCAAGCGGCCCCTGCTGGTGGCCTGCGACGTATACCGTCCCGCCGCCATCACCCAGCTGCAGGTGGTGGGCAAGCAGCTGGATATTCCCGTTTTCGAGATGGGACAGGCCAATCCCGTGCACATTGCCCAGGAGGCCATCAAATACGCCCGGGACCACGGCCACGATATGGTGTTTCTGGACACCGCCGGCCGCCTCCATGTGGACGAGGCCCTGATGAACGAGCTGAAGAACATCAAGGCGAAGGTGCATCCCAACGAGATCCTGCTGGTGGTGGACGCCATGACCGGTCAGGATGCCGTCAACGCAGCCACTGCCTTCGACCAGGCTCTGGGCATCGACGGCGTCATGCTCACCAAGCTGGACGGCGACGCCCGCGGCGGTGCGGCTCTGTCCATCCGGGCCGCCACCGGTAAACCCATCAAGTTCGTGGGTACCGGCGAAAAGCTGGACATGATCGAGCTGTTCCACCCGGACCGCATGGCCTCCCGTATTCTGGGCATGGGCGACATGCTCACCTTCATCGAAAAGGCCGAGCAGCAGTACGACGAGGAGCAGGCCCGCAAGCTGGAGGAAAAGCTCAAGAAGAACCGCTTCACCCTCACCGACTACTATGAACAGCTCGTGCAGCTGCGCGGCATGGGCGACCTCAGCCAGCTCGCCGAGATGATGCCCGGCGGCATGGGCAAGCAGTTGGCCGGCGCCGAGATCGACCCCAAGGTCATGGCGCACACCGAGGCCATCATCCTCTCCATGACGCCGGAGGAGCGCGAGAACCCCAAGCTCCTCGGCGCGAGCCGCAAAAAGCGCGTCGCCGCCGGCTGCGGACTGGAGGTCGTGGACGTCAACCGCCTCTTAAAGCAGTTCGAGATGATGCAGGACCTTGTCAAGCAGATGACCTGCGGCAGGATGCCCAAGGGACTCGGCGGCTTCGGCGGCAAGGGCGGCTTCGGCGGCGGACGCCGCTGACCCATATTTTTGCACAACGATCCCCCAGCCCTCCCGGCTGGGGGATCATCATTTCCTCCAAGATGGCAAAAATGAGCTCTTTTGTATGGCGGCTGTGCCATACAAAAGAGCTCATTTGCAGCTTGGGATTTTTACTTCACCAGTTCGATGATGGCGGTCTCGGCAGCATCGCCGCGGCGGATGCCGGTGCGGATGATGCGGGTGTAGCCGCCGTTGCGCTCGGCATATTCAGGAGCGATCTCCTTGAACAGCTTGTGGGCGACGGTCTCTCTGGTAATGAAGCTCAGCGCCTGACGATAGGCAGCCAGATCACCCTTCTTGCCCAGGGTAATCATCTTTTCAGCCAGGGGCTTGATTTCCTTGGCGCGGGTGACGGTGGTCTCCATCCGGCCATTGTCCAGGAAATCGGTGACCTGCTGACGGAGCATCGCCATACGCTGATCGGTAGTCTTACCGAGCTTACGAGTTCCGGGCATTTCAGTTTCCTCCTTGTAAGGATATGCGCACAGAGGCGCGTTAGTTGTTCTCTTCGTCGGCCAGGGACAGGCCCATTGCCTCCAGCTTGCCGATGACCTCCTCCAGGGACTTGCGGCCCAGGTTGCGCACCTTCATCATCTCGTCCTCGGTTTTGGAGATCAGATCCGCCACCGTGTTGATGTTGGCGCGCTTGAGGCAGTTAAAGCTGCGGACGGACAGGTCCAGCTCTTCGATGGTCATATCCAGCACCGTGCTCTGGGGATCCGCGGACTTCTCCACCACGGTGGGGCGGCCGTCCAGGGTATCGGACAGATCGGTGAACAGGGCAAAGTGATCGCACAGGATCTTGGCGCCCAGGGATACGGCGTCGCGGGCGGAAATCGTGGAATCCGTCCAGACCTCCAGCGTCAGCTTGTCGAAGTCGCTCATGCTGCCGACGCGGGTGTTTTCCACCGTGTAATTCACCTTATACACGGGGGTATAGATGGAGTCGATGGGGATCACGCCAATGACGCCGGGGCGCTGGGCCTTGTTCCGATCGGCGGACACATAGCCGCGGCCGTGGCTCAGGGTGATTTCCATGCTCAGGGTGGCACCCACATCCAGGGTAGCCAGGTGCAGCTCGGGGTTCAGGACCTCGACTTCACCGTCGCTCTTGATGTCGCCGGCCGTCACCTCGCAGGGACCAGTCGCCTCAATATAGACGGTCTTGGTGCCCTCGCAGTGCAGCTTGGTCAGCAGACTCTTCACGTTCAGAACGATCTCGGTCACGTCCTCTTTCACACCGGGGATGGTGGAAAACTCGTGCTGCACACCGGCGATCTTGATGCTGGTGGCCGCCGTGCCGGGCAAAGAGGAGAGCATGATGCGCCGCAGCGCATTGCCCAGGGTCGTTCCGTAACCGCGCTCCAGGGGTTCGATCACATATTTTCCATAGGAAGCATCGCCGGGCGTTTCGATACACTCGATCTGGGGCTTCTCAATTTCGATCATGCAGTACCCTCCTTCATTCTCGTTACGGCGCGGACACGTCCGCGCTTACTTGGATTCCTTTGCTTTATGAGGGTCTCGACCCTATTACTTGGAGTACAACTCGACGATGAGGTGTTCCTCGATGGGCATATCAATGTCCTCGCGGGCGGGCAGCTTGGTGACGGTGCCCTTCAGGGCGTTCTTGTCACGCTCCAGCCACTGGGGGACGGTGACCAGCGGGGCATCCTCGCCGGTCAGGCGCTTGAAGGCCACGGAGGAGCGGCTGCTCTCGCGGACCTCGATGACATCGCCAACGCGAACCAGATAGGAAGGAATGTTCACCTTCTGGCCGTTGACGGTGAAATGCGCGTGGTTCACCAGCTGACGGGCCTCGCGGCGGGTCATGGCAAAGCCCAGACGATACACCACGTTGTCCAGGCGGCGCTCCACCAGGG
>ENA-OZAA01000952-OZAA01000952.1-human-gut-metagenome-genome-assembly--contig:-NODE-952-length-10572-cov-5.294000_pt1 | contig 10572 bp, 7 predicted proteins | sample MGYA00244204_ERZ653492 | MGnify/ENA primary metagenome ERZ653492 (study PRJEB26926, sample SAMN06164980) | human gut metagenome | biome: ENVO:00009003; feature: ENVO:2100002; material: ENVO:00002003... | reverse complement strand
GATCTACACTTCTAGCTTCGTCGGCAGCGTCAGATGTGTATAAGAGACAGCATAAGCCCTTTAAACTTACAGTTGTTATCCACAAATGCTTTAACCCACGCTGCACTCTTTGTCAATAATATCTCATCTGGTGAAGATAACATAATCTTCATAAGATTATCTACCGGCGGATATCCGCACAGCTTCCTGTAAGCAATTTCCTGCTCATAAAAAGCATTATAATCCTGATTAGCCGCGCTAACAATACTAAAATGCTCCGGCGTATAAGTCTGAATAACTACATTGCCGCTTTTTTCTGCTCTTCCTGCCCTTCCTGCCGCCTGTGTAAGAAGCTGGAAGGTTCTCTCCGCAGCCCTGTAATCACTCGCATAAAGTGACATATCTGCCGCAAGCACTCCCATAAGCGTCACATTTGGAAAATCATGCCCCTTGACAATCATCTGGGTTCCAATAAGAATATCTGCATTCCCATTGGCAAATTCTGACAGAATCTTTTCATGTCCATTCTTGCCTCTTGTAGTGTCCATATCCATTCTTAAGACTCTTGACTGTGGAAATGTTTTCTTAACCTGTGCTTCAACGCCTTCCGTTCCTGCCCTAAAGCCGGAAACATATCTTGAACCGCATGAAGGGCATACAGTTATCTTAGGTGTTGTATATCCGCAGTAATGGCACATAAGCCTTCCATCAGCATGCTCCGTAAGTGAAACATCACAATGTGGGCATTTCATAACCTTTCCACATGAACGGCATGATATAAAGCCAGCCACTCCTCTCTTATTAAGAAAAAGCATTATCTGTTCATGCTTTGCAAGTCTGTCACTCATCAATTCTCTTAACCTGTTACTGAATATCGTCCTGTTTCCAAGCCTTAATTCTTCTCTCAGGTCAACAATATCAACTGACGGAAGTTCTCCGCTTCCTGCACGGCTGTCAAGTTTAATAAGCTCTATATATCCATTCATTGCTGCATAATAGCTTTCCATTGAAGGAGTCGCAGAACCCAATATTACAGAAGCACCTGCCTCCTCTGCAATATGGCACGCAACTTCTCTTGCATGATATCTTGGAACAGTCTCTGACTTATAAGCCCCTTCATGCTCTTCATCTATTACTATAAGCCCTATATTTGAAAATGGTGTGAACAGCGCTGAACGAGGTCCTATCATTACACTTATATCGCCTCTCTGTGCCCGCAGAAACTGGTCATACCGTTCTCCCTTTGACATTCGGGAATTCATAATAGATACCTTATCACCGAATCTGTGATAAAATCTCTGCACAGTCTGGAATGTGAGCGCAATCTCCGGTATCAGCACAATTGCCTGTCTGCCCTGACTTAGCACATGCTCTATTGCCGCAAGATACACTTCGGTCTTTCCGCTTCCTGTCACACCATGAAGCAGATATGTCTTATAATCTCCATTATCATAATCAGATATTATTTTATCAACAGCATTTTTCTGCTGTTCATTGAGTTCAATATGCTTTCTTTCTCCCGAAACATTTCTTACAGGATTCCTGTACATATCTTCTGATCTGACTTCTACAATTCCCATATCTTCAAAGGTTTTGATAATCTGCGCCGTAATATTAAGTTTTGATTTAATAATATTTTCTTCTATTACAGGCTCATTAATCAGAGCATCTAACAGTCTGTATCTTGCCTTTGCATTTTTCTTTGCAAATGTATCAAGATATTCCTGCGCCTGTGCCTTATCTATAATAAGATTAACCGAACGTTTTTCCTTCTGCTTAACCTTATCCTTTACAGGAACAACTGTCTTAATTGCCTGATTCATGGTACAGCCGTAATTATGCTTAAGCCACGCCGCAAGCCTTATCATCCTGCTGACGGCAGTAACTTTGCCCTCAGTAATTCCCGTAATAAACTTTATTTTTTCAACAGGATATGCCGCCTTTTCTCCTAACCCGACAACATACCCTGTTATCTGCCTGTTTCCTGTGCCAAAAGGAATATCAACAGTCATTCCAAGTTCAATTACATCCTGTAATTCTTGCGGAACTGCATACTGGAATGTCTTATCAAGCTGTTCAATCGAAATGTCTATAATTACATCTGCGTACATTATTTATCCTTTAATTCTTCAAGCACCTCTGCGATAAGAACTCTCTCATCCATTGGATACTTCACGCCTTTAATCTCCTGATAATCCTCATGTCCTTTACCTGCAAGAACAATAATATCACCTGGCTCGCCATGCTCTATCGCATACTTTATAGCTTCTTTTCTGTCTGTAATATCAACATGCTTTCCTGTAGTCTTGGCAATACCAGTCTTGATATCATCTATAATTGCCTCCGGCTCTTCAAATCTTGGATTATCCGATGTGATAATAGTAAGGTCAGCAAGCTTTCCTGAAACCTCACCCATCTCAAATCTTCTCTCCTTAGAACGATTTCCGCCGCATCCAAACAGGCATACAAGTCTGTGAGGGTGATATTCCTTAAGAGTTGTAAGAATACTCTCTAAAGCCATAGCATTATGAGCATAATCTATCATTAATGTAAAATCATCCGATACCTTTACAAGCTCAATTCTTCCCTTAACCTTAACATGCTTAAGAGTCTCCTTAAGTGCCTCGCTGTCAACATTAAAATGTCTTGTAATTGCTATTGCACATAATGAATTGTATACAGAGAACTTACCCGGAAGATTAAGTTCAACCTTCATATTAACAAGTCCTGTACAGTCATATGTAAGTCCAATCTTGCCCGGTTCATGCAGTAGTTCAATATTTTCAGCCTTAATATCAGCATCATCTCCGATACCATAGCTTTCAACCTTACATATTGAGTCTTTAAGAATATCCTTAGTATGCTTGTCGTCAGCATTTACAATACCAACCTTGCACTGCTTGAATAACTTAGCCTTGCAGTTAAGGTAATCCTCAAATGATTCATGTTCATTAGGTCCGATATGGTCAGGCTCAAGATTCGTGAACACACCTATGTCGAACATAATACCTGCTGTTCTGTCAAGTTTAAGTCCCTGTGATGACACTTCCATGACAACTGCCTTACAGCCAGCCTCTACCATCTTGGCAAATGACTGGTGAATCTCTATTGATTCAGGTGTTGTATTGTGTGCCGGAACTGCCTCATCACCGATAATTGTCTCGATTGTTCCGATAAGACCTGTCTTAATGCCGCATGCTTCAAGCACATTTTTAACCATATAAGTAGTTGTTGTCTTTCCCTTAGTTCCTGTTATTCCTATTGTGAACAGCTTCTTGTCAGGATTGCCGTAAACTGCCGCCGACATAAGTGCAAGCGCAAGTCTCGTGTTATCTGTGCTTACAACTGCTGCCTTGCAATCCTTGGCTTCGTATTCGCCATCAAGAACAACAATTACAGATGCCTTATCCTTAATCTGGTCAATATACTTATGTCCATCACTCACAGCTCCTTTAATGCATACAAATGCATATCCATCCTGCATCTTTCTTGAATCAGATGTAATTCCTGTCACTTGCGACTCAGTATCGCCGCATACAACACTGTATCTGAAATCTGTAACTTCATTTTCTGAACATATCTTTAATATCTCTGAAAGCTTCATACATTAGTCTCCTTATTTTATAGTATATATTACTTACATTACTGCTGCTTTAGAAGTGTTTCAAACTCTTCCATTGTCATTTCAACCTTTCTTGGCTTAGTTCCAAGCTCCGGTCCTACTACCTTTGCATCAGCAAGCTGATCCATAATTCGTCCAGCCCTGTTAAAACCAATCTTAAAATGTCTCTGCAGACTTCCTATTGAGCCTTTCTCATTCTCAATAACGAATCTTCCCGCATCAGCGAAAAGCGAATCCCTGTCGTCATCACCTTTACTACTGCTGCCCGGCATACTCTCCTGACTTACAGTAGCCTGTGCGATACTCTCATCATAAGATACTTCCTCTGCATTCTCCTTAAGGAAGGATACAACATTTTCAACCTCTTCATCAGATACAAATGCGCCCTGTACACGCAACGGCTTTGGAAGATTAGATGGGAAGTAAAGCATATCTCCCTTTCCAAGCAGCTTCTCAGCACCATTCATATCAATGATAACTCTTGAATCAATTCCCGAAGATACTGCAAATGCTATCTTAGACGGAATATTTGCCTTGATAAGTCCTGTTACTACATTAACAGAAGGTCTCTGTGTTGCTATAACCATATGTATTCCTGCTGCTCTTGCAAGCTGTGCCAGACGGCATATTGCATCTTCAACCTCTCCCGGTGCAACCATCATAAGGTCGGCAAGCTCGTCTATGATAATAACAATCTGTGGAAGCTTCTCCATTGGAGGGTCTATGCCTTCCTTGTTCTTCTTGACAACAACATCATTATATCCCTTGATGTTACGAACCTGCATAGCAGCAAACTTCTTATATCTGTCTGTCATCTCATTAACAGCCCAGTTAAGCGCTCCCGCAGCCTTCTTAGGGTCAGTTACAACTGGTAATAACAAATGTGGTATTCCGTTGTACACACTTAACTCAACAACCTTAGGGTCAACCATTATAAGTCTTACATCCTCCGGCTTTGCCTTATAAAGAATACTCATAATAATTGTGTTGATACATACCGATTTACCTGAACCTGTCGCACCTGCAATAAGCATATGTGGCATTTTGGCAATATCCGCAATAATAGTCTTTCCTGCAATATCCTTACCAACTCCGAATGATATTGCTGACTGGCTTTCTTTGAATTCCTTGGACTCAACAAGTTCCCTGAAATATACGCTTCCGGCTTCCTTGTTAGGAACTTCTATACCAATAGCTGCCTTACCCGGAATTGGTGCTTCAATTCTTATATCAGCGGCTGCCAGATTAAGCTTGATATCGTCTGATAAAGATACAATCTTGCTGACCTTGACACCCTGCTCCGGCTGTAACTCATATCTTGTAACAGTTGGTCCACAGCTTATATCAGTTATAGTAACTTTAACGCCGAACGTAAGCAGAGTCTCCTGTAACCTCTGTGCAGTCATTCTGTATTCAGCCTTTCCGCCAGACGCTGCCCCCGGATTCTTCTTTAATAAGCTTACTGGCGGGAACTTATACGCTTTCTTTGGCTTCTTTTCAGATACACCATTCTTATTATCTGTGGAAACCAAGGCTCCGCCTTCAGACGCTGGATTTTCTGCTGTTACATTATCCTGTACATCTGCCTCTGTCTCTTCCTGAATATCATCAGTATAATCTGCTGCTTCATCACCCTGTATATCATACACTTCCTCATCCGCATCCAGCTCTGAATACGAATAATTATCCACCATACCGTCAGAAACATCTTCATCCGGATACTGTGATTCTTCTGAGTAATAATCATCCTGTATCTCCTGAACTGATTGTACAGGCATCCCACTGTCAGCAGATTTATCATCCGAATACAAATCTTCTAACAAATCATCACTGTCATCAACAATTACCTGTGCTTTATCTACAGGCTTCATCCTGTTATCAGGCTCATATATATCTGCTGAATATTCATCTTTTCTTTCACGGTCAACTTCAATTTCATGTATATCTATCTCTGTCTCTGGCTGGACATCACCTGTTATAAGTGTGTCAGAAGTCACGCCTCTTACAACATTATTCATTCTGGCATTGGCAAGATATTCTTCCCTTGCTTTCTTTTCAGCAAGCTGTTTTTCTTTCTTTTCAATCTTTCTTAATCTTGCCCTGGCTCTCTCTTCTTCCCTTAATCTGTGGTACTCTTCATCAGACATATCGTTTTCATGTCTGCTTGCAGAATGTTGTCTGTATGCCGAATAATCCTCTTTTGCCTCCTGCATCATCCTCTGGCTGCTCTTCTTAACATTCTTAAGTCCTGACACAAAAGATTTCTCTGTAATAATAACTATACATATAATTGCAAGTATCATTAATATTACAAATGTTCCAATAGCCCCTATCGGACTTAATGCTTTACATAAGACGCCGCCTAAAAAGCCTCCGCCTGCCTTATAATCAGCACAATATGTAAATACCTCTCCCACATTGCTTTCCATAATTGCCGGCTTGTTATATACACGCTGGATCATTCCGCATAACACAACAAGAAGTCCATATGCCGCTGCTGTCTTAATTCTTGCCACTCTTATTAAATCCCTGTTTACCATAAGGAATATAACACTTGCTGCAAGTACAAGTGGAAAAATGTATTCTATAACCCCAAAGACACCAAACATAAACCACTTTATGCCTCTGCCTAATGTCCCTGCAAGATTAAAATTCGTAAGTATAAGTATTATCGCACATGCTATCGAAAAAAGTATTATACAGTCATTCCTTAACTGATTATCCTGAACCTGCTTATTCTTAGCTGTCTGTTTAGACTTAGCCGGCTGCTTTTTTCTGCCTGAAGTATTCGTATTCTTTCTCTGAGTGGTAGTCTTTTTACCATTCCTGCTGGCTGTGTTTGCCATAAAGTTCACTCCTTAATATCACATTTTCGCATCATATGATTATAGCATTTATCCCGTTTCATGGCAAATCACATTCTTCTTACCGGACACCCGCAGTTCATACAATAAAAACCATACTCATTAAGCTTCTGACCACAGTTAGTACAATATACCTGAACTGCTGATTTGTATATCTGCATATTCTTTTTTGATGAACGGTTAATTCTTATAACAGCCAGAACATCAAGCACTATTACAAACACTAAGAATACTGCAAGATATATAAGCGAATTCTCAAAAAGCAGAAAATCATAGCATCCATGCAGCAATACCGGCACAATAACCGCCATCCTTAAGTTTTTATTTCTTCTCCTTACAATTCCTACGGAATCATAATATTTGGCATATCCATAATAAAAGCCCATATATACTGCATCTATCGCATGTGATGGAACTGATAACAATGCTCTTGCTATCGCTACCGAAAGTCCGCCCTCCAATACATAAAGGATATTCTCAACTGTGGCAAACCCTAAAGACACAAGCACAGCATATACAATGCCATCGAATTTATAATTATAATTAGGATTCTTCCATGTCCTGAAATATAAAGCTATGAATTTAACACCTTCTTCTACAAGTGCAACCCCTAAAAATGCTGAAATAAGATTATATATTCCACTATTCTTATAAAAAAACAATCCAATAAACGCATCCCCAGCTGTCTCATATGCAACAGCAGGTATTGTTCCCGCCATTCCGAGTGCAAATAATGAAACCAGCAGACCTACCGGCTCTTTTTCATATGAATCTTTATAATATATGAAAACAATCATAAATATTGTAGGCAGAACTGCAAGTAAAATTAATAATAATGTCATATAACCTCCATCTATTCCCTGTTAATGTAAGTATATAGTATATTACACATTTTAGCCAATAGGTCTTTAGTCCATTACATTTTTATTTAAATTTCTGCATAAAAAAAGAGCTGCCACCACCATGGCAACCCTTTCATATATGCTATTACTCATCAAATATACTTACAATCTCGCCTTCCATAATCTTGTTCATATTCTTTACTGCACAGAAATTACCACACATAGAACATGTATCTTCCTTCTCAGGCTTAGATGAAGCTCTGTAAGCTCTTGCCTTCTCAGGGTCAATCGCAACGTCAAACATTGCCTCCCAGTCAAGAACCTTTCTTGCCTTGTCCATCTTATAATCCCAGTCCATTGCACCCGGTACGCCCTTTGCAATATCAGCCGCATGTGCTGCAATCTTAGAAGCAATAATTCCTTCCTTAACATCATTAAGATCTGGTAATCTTAAATGTTCTGCAGGTGTTACATAGCACAGGAATGAAGCTCCGTAAGTAGCTGCGATAGCTCCACCAATTGCTGCTGTAATGTGATCATATCCTGGAGCTATATCAGTAACAAGAGGTCCTAATACATAGAAAGGTGCTCCCTTGCATATTGTCTGCTGAATCTCCATATTAGCCTTAATCTGGTTAAGAGGCATATGTCCCGGTCCTTCAACCATAACCTGAACATCCTTCTCCCATGCTCTTCTTGTAAGCTCGCCAAGTGTAACAAGCTCTTCTATCTGTGAAATGTCAGATGCGTCCATAATACATCCCGGTCTGCATGCATCTCCAAGACTCATTGTAACATCATACTCACGGCATATCTCAAGAACTCTGTCATAATATTCAAAGAATGGATTCTCATTACCTGTCATCTCCATCCATGCATATATGATAGAACCGCCTCTTGATACAATATTCATAAGTCTCTTATCTGCTCTGAACTTCTTAGCTGTAGCCTTGTTGATACCACAATGTATAGTCATGAAATCAACGCCGTCTTTAGCATGCATTTCTACAACATCAAGCCACTCCTGTGCAGTGATGTCCTTGAGTGCCTTATGATAATATACAACTGCATCATATATAGGAACTGTTCCAATTGTTGCAGGACATTCTGCTGTCAGCTTTCTTCTGAACTTCTGTGTATCACCGAAAGAAGAAAGATCCATGATAGCTTCTGCGCCCATCTTTACAGCGTTATTAACCTTGTCAAGCTCCATATCAAGATCTACACAGTCTCTTGAAGTTCCAAGGTTAACATTAATCTTAGTTCTTAACTTGTTACCGATACCGTTAGGGTCAAGACATTTATGATTCTTATTGGCAGGAATAATAACCTGTCCCTTAGCTATAAGCTGTCTTAAACTCTCGACATCTATATTTTCTTTCTTTGCAACAATTTCCATCTCTTTAGTAATAATGCCTTTTCTTGCGGCATCCATCTGTGTTGCGTATTCCATATGCATTCCTCCATTCTGGATAATTAACAGGAAAATCATAAGCCTTGGGGAAATCCGATATTGAAACAATCAAATGAAGAGCTAAAAAGCCCTTTTAAGAATCCCTACGGTGGCATTATCCACATCAGGTTATGGGTCGGAACTTAATCCCTCTCAGCAGCCACTGCTTACACAGCCCTTATGCTCCCCTGCAAATATAATATGTGATAAGTATAACAAATGTGTGGTATTTGTCAATCTGGTAATTAATTTGATAACTCTTGTAAATAAATCTTAAAATTCTAATTTTATAAAGTTGATATATTGCATTTTAAGCTTTAAATATGCTATTAATCCACTTGTTATAAATTATATTTTTTAATGACTCAATTCTTTCAGGTACTAAAACAGATACCATTTTATATGGAATTTCATAGTAGTTTTATGATGACTCAATTCTTTCAGGTACTAAAACTATATCTCTTTAAGAATCTTAGTCCTTGTAGTTTTATGATGACTCAATTCTTTCAGGTACTAAAACTGTTCTGATATGCAACTTCAATCTGTGCTAGTTTTATGATGACTCAATTCTTTCAGGTACTAAAACTAAGCCTTTGACAACATCTGAACAGATTAGGTTTTATGATGACTCAATTCTTTCAGGTACTAAAACTATCAGATATTGCAATAGCACTTGCAATTAGTTTTATGATGACTCAATTCTTTCAGGTACTAAAACGCAATGAATGTAATTAGACATATAGTCATAGTTTTATGATGACTCAATTCTTTCAGGTACTAAAACTTGGTTTTGTCGTTGTGTAAATACCATATTGTTTTATGATGACTCAATTCTTTCAGGTACTAAAACCAATTCACAAGTACATTAAAAAACATCATAGTTTTATGATGACTCAATTCTTTCAGGTACTAAAACCAGTTCAGCAACAATATGAAAGAAGTCGGAGTTTTATGATGACTCAATTCTTTCAGGTACTAAAACCTCTTGTCATTACTACCTCCTTTCAATTGAGTTTTATGATGACTCAATTCTTTCAGGTACTAAAACTGAATATGAGCGTTATGCTTATCGGTTATGGTTTTATGATGACTCAATTCTTTCAGGTACTAAAACACTATGTCAGAAGTACTAGAAACATGATAAGTTTTATGATGACTCAATTCTTTCAGGTACTAAAACGATGATATAGAAAGTCGAAACAAAACACTAGTTTTATGATGACTCAATTCTTTCAGGTACTAAAACGAGCATTGATATGGAAGACAGAGGTTTTTTGTTTTATGATGACTCAATTCTTTCAGGTACTAAAACATCAAATACCACTTTTTGCATAAAAATAAAACACATGTACCTTTCATTTGCATAAAACATCGCCTCCAAGTATATTATATCATTATTCGTTCCTCTAAAAAAGCTTTTTCCATATTATTTTTAGCATTACACTTCCCCATATGAACGCCTATCGATTCATCTAAAAGCTTTAAAAACACATATTCTTTACCACGCGGACTATACCCATCTATGCCTATATCATGAATAATTTGCGTAATGTTATATATCATGTCTTTTTCATTTATATTATAATTGCAAGGATAATTATCTTCAAAAAAATTTTGTAATTCCTCTATCATAGGCATAGAAAAAACCTCATCGTTAATAACATTAATTCCCGTGATATTTTTTTCATTAATATATACATATCCCCTTATGCTTGTTGTGACAATTATGTTTATATCTAATTCTAATGTCATAATCTCTAATTCTGTCTCTTATACACATCTCCGAGCCCACGAGACATCTCAGGATCTCGT
>ENA-OZAA01000931-OZAA01000931.1-human-gut-metagenome-genome-assembly--contig:-NODE-931-length-10768-cov-5.290582_pt1 | contig 10768 bp, 9 predicted proteins | sample MGYA00244204_ERZ653492 | MGnify/ENA primary metagenome ERZ653492 (study PRJEB26926, sample SAMN06164980) | human gut metagenome | biome: ENVO:00009003; feature: ENVO:2100002; material: ENVO:00002003... | reverse complement strand
GGGTATCCGTGGTGAAAAACCCCACGCAGGCGGAGAGCTCCGCCCCCAGGGCCAGCGCCACCAGCCCCCGGCCCAACTGCATACTCAGGGTGACACCCAGGCCAAACAGGGCGGTGAAGAGCTTGTCACTGCGGATGCGCTGCTTCTTTTTCAGCAGGGGCAGCAGCGCCAGGCAGCCCAGATTCCCCAGGGCGTAGACGGCTATCTGGCCTCCGCTGCCCCCGGAGGCCAGAGCGAACACCAGCCCGCCCACTGCGGCGTGAAGCCCGGCCCAGCCTCCCCAGCGCATCAGCACAATGGCGCAGACAGCGGCAGTGACGGAGACGGTATACAGCTGGGCCGGAAACCATCGCCGGGCCGCCAGGGTCATTATATATTCACACAGAGCGCCGATTCCGGCCCATGTGAGCAAATCCGCTCGGCGGTATTGTGCAAATGTCCAATGGCGATTCATGGGTGTACCCTCCCGTCTTTCTGTTTTTATTCTAGAAGCCAAGTACCGTAAAGTACATATCAAAAACAAGATGCTTTATGCACAAAAAAGTCTTTTGCTTCCGAAAGGATTTATTTATTTTGTTTATGTGTTATAATGCAGCGTAAGCAATCCGCACAAGAAAACCCAACAAAGAGGCTGAATATTATGAATAATGAGCTATTTCTCCATCCCGGTGATTCTTTGCAGCAGGCCCTGGACAATGCCCCAGAAAACGCTTTTGTCCATCTGGCCCCGGGCGTCTATTCTCAAAAAATCGTCATTCGAACTCCCGGATTAAAACTTATTGGGCAGGGTGCTGAAAAAACCATTCTAAAATATGGTGATTATGCACAAAAGCTGGACGAGCTGGGCCGGGAGTACAACACCTTCCGAACCTACACCGTGGCCGTATGCGCCGACGATGTGTCCATGGCGGATTTGTCCATCGTCAACGATGCCGGGGCGCCGGAGAAAAAGGGCCAGCAGGTGGCGCTGACGGTGTACGGCGACCGCTTCCGCATGGAGTGCTGCCGCCTGAAGTCCACCCAGGACACCCTGTTCCTGGGCCCCCTGCCCCCGGATCTGATTGCCCGGTACGACGGCTTCCTGCCCGACCCCTTGCGGCAGAACCGGCTGCTGGAGCAGCGCTTCACCCACTGCCTGATTGCTGGGACGGTGGATTTCATCTTCGGCTGCGGCAGCGCCCTATTCCAGAGCTGCGAGATTCGCTCCCTGGCGGATGCCCGGGGCATCGGCTTTGTGGCCGCCCCGGCCCATAGCCTGTCCCAGAGCCGGGGCTTCGTCTTCCAAAGCTGCCGCCTCACCCGGCAGCCGGGGGTAGCCGATGGCAGTATCTATCTGGCCCGGCCCTGGCGGGACTACGGCATGGTCACCTTTGAGGGCTGCACCATGGACAGTCACATTGCCCCGGCGGGCTACGACAAGTGGAACGACACCCACCGGGACGAAACCGCCCGATTTTACGAAAATCCCGCCCCAGAGGGGCGGGTGGGGTGGATCAACCGGTAGCTACAGGGCCTGGTACTGGCTTTCCAGCAGCTGCCGGGCCTGGACGGCATTTTCGTTGGTGGTATTTTCCAATGTAGCCTGGATGAATGGCTTGCGGGCCTTCAAGAAGCCCAGAATCCCCCGGTAATCCATCTCCCCTGTTCCCGCCGCCACGCTGACCAGCTTCCCGCCCTCCCGGCGGAAATCCTTCAGATGCACCACGGCAATGTGGGGGCAGAGGGACTCCATGGCCTCTCCGATAACCCGGTCCCGGCTGTCTGCATTTTCCGGGCAGAGCAGGTTCACCGGGTCCAGGATGATGCGAAGGTTGGGGCTTTTCACCGCCTCCAGCACCTGCCGGGCCCGGGCGGCATCGTAGACAATGTGGTTCCACACCGGCTCAATGGCCACCTGCACCCCCAGGCCCTCGGCACATTCCACCACCTGGGCCAGATTCCCGATGAAGGTATTCAGGGCCTCCCGGGTGCGGGTATTGGCATCCAGCCGGTACTGGGCATTGGGTGCGCCGGTTTCGGTGCCTACCACGCTGCACCCCAGCAGGGAGGCCACCCGGATATGGCCAAAGTAGCGGCGCTTGATTTCCGCCAGCTTCTCCGGATCCGGGTGGGCCAGATTCAGGTAGCAGCCCAGCACCGCCACATCCAGCTCCTCCCGGGCGAAAACCCGGCGGGTATAGGCGGCCAGTCCCTCGTTCAGGGCCCCCTCGTCAAAGCGCACCCCGGGGCACACCTTGGAGAAGGCCAAATGGACGCAGGAGAATCCCTCCTGCCGGGCGGTCCGGGCCCGGGCCTGCATGGTTTGCAGCTCCGGGCCGCAGGCGGTATTGACATCGTGAAGCCGGATTCCCAGCTGAAGCATTTTGCATTCCTCCCATTTCTTTTCTTTCCCCAATATACAAAACAAATTCCATCCCTGTCAAGCAGGAAAAGAGGCGCACCATGCAGGACATGACCAAGGGCAGTATCTTAGCCCACCTGATTCGATTTTCCATCCCCATGATTCTGGGCAATTTTTTGCAGCTGACCTACAATGCGGTGGACTCCATCATCATCAGCAAGTGCATGGGGCAAACCGCCCTGGCCGCCGTCAGCACCGCCGACCCCATTATCACCATTCTGGTGCTGGGGGCCTCCGGGGTCAGCCTGGGGGCCTCGGTAATGGTAAGCCGGTTCCGGGGAGCCGGAGAGGCGGAGAAAATCCGGCAGGAGTTTGCCTCCACCCTGATTTTTGGCTTTTTCTTCTCCCTGGGGGTCTTCGCCCTGGGGCTGGCCCTGTCCCGGCGGATGCTCCTATGGATTCAGACTCCAAAGGAAGCGCTGGCCATGGCGGGGGTGTATCTGCGCATCTACCTGGTGGGCTTTCTGTTCACCTTCCAATACAATGTGCTGGCCTCCTGCCTCCGGGGGCTGGGGGACTCCAAAACCCCGGTGTATTTTCTGGCCCTGAGCTGCGGGGTCAATGTGCTGCTGGATTTGCTGCTGGTGGCGGTGCTCCGCCTGGGGGTGGCCGGGGCGGCCTGGGCCACGGTAATTGCCCAGGGGGTCAGCGCCCTGGGGCTGCTGCTGCGCATTCGCCGGGCCGTCCCGGCACTGCGGCTGACCCGCCGGGAGCTTCGGGTGGAAAAAGCCCTCCTCTCCCAGACCCTGCAAATCGGCTTTCTCACCGCCTTGCAGCAGGCGGCCCAGCCCATAGGCAAGGTGTGTATCCAGGGCGTAATCAATACCCAGGGCATTGTGGCCATGGATGCCTTCAATGCCGGGTGCAAAATCGAGGATTTCGCCCGGATTCCCACCCAGAGCATCGGCAACGGCATTATGACCTGCACCGCCCAGAACCGGGGAGCCGGACAGCGGGAGCGGATGGAGCGCACCCTCGGGGCGGGGCTGCTGCTGGCAGTGGCCTACTATCCCCTGGCCTTCCTCCTCACCCAGCTGCTCAAGGGCCCTGCCGTGGCCCTGCTCAGCCCGGCTGGGGCCCAGGAAATCGTAGCCGCCGGGGTCTCCTATATCGGGCTAAAGGCCTTCTTCTTCCTGATGCCCGGAATCACCAACGCCATCCAGGGCCACTTCCGGGGGCTGGGCCGGATGAAAATCGTGCTGTTTTCCACGGTGCTGCAAACCGGCATCCGTACCCTGTGCGTCTTTTTCTGGGTGCCCAAAATGGGTATCCGGGGGGAGGCCTGGGCCTGCTTTGCCGGCTGGCTGTGTATGGCCGTGGTGGAATATGGGCTGTACTTTTTCTGGAAGGCCCGGGGCAGACTGGAGGCCCAGGGGTAAATCCGAAATGTGCAATCAACGGCATTGTTTTGTCCATTTACGGAAATCGCAACGGGAATTATAATGAAATACAAAGGAGAGGTTTTGCATGGAAACATTGAATTACGCCGTCCTGAAGAAAACCGGCTACACCGGCTACCTGCTGGAACAGGCGCCGGAAAAGGTGCTGCAATTCGGCGAGGGAAATTTCCTCCGGGCATTTACCGACTACTGGTTTGACCTGGCCAACGAAAAGGCGGGGTGGAACGGCAAATGCGTGCTGGTAAAGCCCCGGGGCTCCCATGGCCGGGAGAGCCAGATTGAACTGCTGAACCGGCAGCAGGGGCTATACACCCTGTATCTCCGGGGCAATGTGGCCGGGGAGAAAATCGACTGCAAGCGGGTTATCTCCGTCGTCTCCCGCTGCCTGAACCCCACAGACAGTCCCGAGGATTTTCAGGCCCTGATGGCCCTGGCAGAGTCCGACGACCTGGAATATGTGGTATCCAACACCACCGAGGCCGGAATTGTCTACGACCCCGGCTGTCAGCTTTCCGACACGCCCTGCGCCAGCTTCCCCGGCAAGCTCACCCAGGTGCTCTACCGCCGGTACCGTGCCGGGAAGGGGGGGCTGACCATCCTGCCCTGTGAGCTTATCGACAACAATGGCCGGGAGCTGCTCCGGTGTGTCCGCCAATACGCCAGCCAGTGGGGCCTGGAGCCGGGCTTTGCCGACTATTTGCAGGAGCAGTGCCTCTTCTGCTCCACTCTGGTGGACCGGATTGTTCCCGGCGGGGTGCAGGACCCGGCAGAGCGGGCCGCCATGGAGGCCGAAAACGGCTACATAGACCGCTGCCTGGACGTGGGAGAGGTCTTCGGGGTATGGAACATCGAGGGCCCCCGGGAGCTGGCAGAGCGGCTGCCCTTCCAGGCGGCGGGGCTGAACTGTCCGGTGGTTCCGGACGTGGCCCCCTACAAAAAGCGGAAGGTGCGGATTCTCAACGGGGCCCACACCGGCTTCGTGCTGGGTGCGTATCTGGCGGGCTTCCACATTGTCCGGGACTGTATGCACGACCCGGTGATCCGGGGCTTTATGCGCCGGATGCTCCATCAGGAGGTTATCCCCACCCTGCCCCTGGACCGGCAAAACCTGGAGGAATTTGCCGCCGCCGTGGAGGATCGGTTTGACAATCCCTTTGTAGACCATGCGCTGCTGAGCATCTCCCTGAACTCCACCTCCAAATGGCGGGCCCGGGTGCTGCCCAGCCTCCTGGACTATGTGCAGCAGAAGGGGAAGCTGCCCCCCTGCATCACCATGAGCTTTGCCGCCTACATTGCCTTCTACTCCACGGACATCCAAGCCCTCACCGACAAGGGGCTGGTCTGCCGCCGCCCCGCCGGGGACAGCTATACCTGCTCCGACGACCGGTGGGTGCTGGAATTCTACTATAGCCACCGGGAGGACAGCGATGCCCAGCTGGTGCAGGCCGTAATGGCCAACCGGCAGATGTGGGGGCAGGATTTGACCCAGGTTCCCGGCTTCCGGGAGGCGGTGCTCCGCAATCTGGCGCTGCTGCGCAGCCAGGGGGCCAAGGCCGCCTTCGCCCAATGCCTGTAAGGAGGACACTATGACGGACTTCATCCACATTCACCCTGAGGACAATGTGGCGGTTGCCCTGAAGCCCATCCCCGCAGGGACGGTGTTTCTGGGGGTTGCCGCCGGGCAGGATATCCCCCAGGGCCACAAAATGGCCCTGCGGGCCCTGGCCCCTGGGGAGCAGATTGTCAAATACGGCTTCCCCATCGGCCACGCCCTACAGGAGATTCCGGCAGGTGCCTGGGTACACACCCACAATATGGCCACCAATCTCTCCGGCCAGCTGGAATACACCTATACCCCGGCCTGTGTCTATCCCGCCCCGGTTCCGGCCCCCTGCTTCCAGGGCTACCGCCGGAAGGATGGGAAGGTGGGCATCCGTAACGAGCTGTGGATTCTCCCCACCGTGGGCTGTGTCAACGACGTGGCCAAGGCTCTGGCAGCGGAAAACCAGGACTTGCTCCAGGGCAGCGTGGAGGGGCTGTATGCCTTCCCCCACCCCTTTGGCTGCTCCCAGACCGGGGAGGACCATGCCCGCACCCGGCGGCTGCTGGCGGCACTGGCCCGGCATCCCAACGCAGGGGGCGTGCTGGTGCTGGGGCTGGGCTGCGAAAACCTCACCCACCAGCAATTTTTGGAGGAGCTGGGGCCATATGACCGGAACCGGATTCAATTCCTCACCTGCCAGCAGGTGGAGGATGAGATGGCCGCCGGGAGGCAGATGCTGACCGCCCTGGCAGAATATGCCGGGCAATTCCGCCGGGAGCCCATTCCCGCCAGTGAGCTGATTGTGGGCATGAAATGCGGTGGCTCCGACGGACTCTCCGGGGTCACCGCCAACCCCACGGTGGGGCGGTTTTCCGACCGGCTTATCGCCATGGGTGGCTCCACGGTGCTGACGGAGGTGCCGGAGATGTTCGGGGCGGAGGGCTTTCTGCTGAACCGCTGCCGGAATGCGGCGGTATTCCAGAAGGCCGTGGATATGATTAACGGCTTCAAGGACTACTTCCTCCGGCAGGGGGAGGCGGTATACGAAAATCCCAGCCCGGGGAACAAGGCCGGGGGCATCACCACCCTGGAAGACAAATCCTGCGGCTGCGTGCAGAAGGGGGGCAGCGCCCCCATTATGGATGCCATTGGCTACGGCTGTCAGGTGCAGAGCCGGGGGCTAAATCTGCTCTATGGGCCAGGGAACGACCTGGTATCCTCCACGGCGCTGACGGCGGCGGGGGCCCACCTGATTCTCTTCACCACCGGCCGGGGCACCCCCTTCGGGGCACCGGCCCCCACCCTGAAAATTGCCACCAATACCCCTCTGGCCCAAAAGAAATCCGGCTGGATTGACTTCAACGCCGGTGTGGTTGCCGACGGAGGGTGCACCCTGGACCAGGCGGCGGAGCAGCTGATGCAGCTGGTGCTGGAAACCGCCTCCGGCCAGCAGACCCAGGCGGAGCGCAAGGGGTATCGGGAGATTTCCATATTCAAAGGCGGCGTGGTGCTGTAGCCGCAGCACCGGCCCACAACACCGAATTTACATCAAGGAGGAATACCCATATGAACGAGTTGCAGCAAAAAATCAGCGCCATTGGCGTGGTGCCGGTGATTAAGCTGACCAACCCCACCCGGGATGCCGGGCCTTTGGCCGACGCCCTGTGCGCCGGTGGGGTGCCGGTGGCGGAGATTACCTTCCGGGCCGCCGGGGCGGATGAGGCCATGGCCATCATGCTGGCACGGCATCCGGAGATGCTGGTGGGAGCGGGCACCGTGCTGACCACCGAAATGGTGGACAGAACCATTGCCGCCGGGGGCAGATTCGTGGTCACGCCCGGGCTGGACATTGAAATTGTAAAGTACTGCCAGGAAAAGGGCATCACCTGCTTCCCCGGCTGCACCACCCCCACGGACTACCACGCAGCCTACAAGCTGGGGCTGGAGGTGCTGAAATTCTTCCCCGCCGAGCAAAGCGGCGGACTGGCCAAAATTAAGGCCATGGCCGCTCCCTTCCCCATGTTCCGGGTGATGCCCACCGGCGGCGTGAACCTGAAAAATCTGGCAGAGTATGCCGCCAGTCCCATTATCGCCGCCTGCGGCGGCAGCTATATGTGCCCGGACAAGCTGATTCAGGCCGGTGCCTGGGAGGAAATTACCGACCTGTGCCGCCAGTCCGTGGAAATTGTGAAAAAGGCCCGGGGATAATTCAACAGGAGGGAAAGAAACATGTCTAAAATTGTAACCTTCGGTGAGCTGATGCTCCGGCTTCAGCCCTACAACTATGAGCGCTTCGTCCAGTGCGACCATGTGGAGTTCACCTTCGGCGGCGGCGAGGCCAATGTGGCGGTGTCCCTTGCCAATTATGGCATGGATGCAGCCTACGTCACCAAGCTGCCCACCCACGCCATCGGTCAGGCGGCGGTGAATTCCCTGCGCCGCTACGGTGTGGACACCTCCAAGATTGTCCGGGGCGGCGACCGGGTGGGCATTTACTTTAACGAAAAGGGCGCTTCCCAGCGGGGCAGCGTGTGCATCTACGACCGGGCCCACTCCGCCATCGCCCTGGCCCAGCCCGAGGACTTCGACTGGGATGCCATTTTTGAGGGAGCCGAGTGGTTCCACTTCACCGGCATTACCCCGGCCCTGGGCGGGCATCTGGTGGAGATTTGCCGTCAGGCCTGCCAGGCGGCCAAGGCCCACGGCTGCAAGATTTCCTGCGACCTGAACTACCGGGGCAAGCTCTGGACCCGGCAGCAGGCCCGGGAGGCCATGACCGAGCTGTGCCGGTATGTGGACGTGTGCATCAGCAACGAGGAGGACGCCAAGGATGTCTTCGGCATTGAGGCCGAGGCCACGGACATTTACGGCGGCAGCCTGAACCACCAGGGCTATAAGTCCGTTGCCAAGCAGCTGGCGGATAAATTCCACTTTGAAATGGTGGCCATCACCCTCCGGGAAAGCCACTCCGCCTTTGACAACGGCTGGAGCGCCATGCTCTACAACGCCGCCAAGGACGAGTATTGCTTCTCCAAGAAATACGATTTGCACATCATCGACCGGGTAGGTGGCGGCGACAGCTTCGGCGGCGGCCTGATTTACAGCCTGCTCTCCGGCAAGGACACCCAGCAGGCCGTGGAATTCGCCGTAGCCGCCTCTGCCCTGAAGCACTCCATCGAGGGCGACTACAACATGGTCACCGTAGCCGAGGTAGAAAAGCTGGCCGGCGGCGACGGCTCCGGCAGAATCCAGCGGTGATTTAGTGCCTGGCATCTACTGAAAATACTGCGGCGCCACCCCTACCGGGGGTGGCGCCGATGCTTTTATAGGATAGCGGGCAAAAGGCGCCCCGGCAGCTGGGTTGGCAGACTGTCGGGGCGCTTTGTGTTTGTGTGGGGCTTTACTGGCCGGTCATAATGCGGACGATTTCGTGGTCGGTGTCCCGCATACCCTCCCGGCCCAGGCGGCCAACGCTGAGGATGGTTTCCTCCACGCCCTTCTGGACAATGCCCTCGCCGCCGTAGAACTGATGGCCGTGGAGGTACATCTGCCAGCCCAGCAGCCCGGCGTCCACGGCGCAGGCGATTTTTGCGGCGCAGGAGGGCTTGGCTCCGTCGCAGATAATGCCGGAGGCAATGGCCAGGGAATTGACCAGGGTGTGGGTAATAACCTGGTAGTCACCGCCGTTGAGCCAGGCAATGGCGGCCCCGGAGGCACAGCCGGCGCAGACTGCGCCGCAGTAGGCAGACAGCCGTCCGATGCCGGTTTTCAGGTGGAGGGTGAGCAGGTTGGACAGCAGCAGGGCCCGAAGCAGCTCCTGGTGGGACTTGCCCAGCTCCTGGGCGTAGGCAATCACCGGCAAGCTGGCGGTCATGCCCTGGTTGCCGGAGCCGGAGTTGATGATAACAGGCTTTTCGCAGCCGCTCATGCGGGCATCGCTGCCCGCCGCCGCTGCGGCTCTGGCCCGGATGGTAACATCGTTGCCGTACATATCCAGCAGGGTCTTGCCAATGGCCGCACCCCAGCGGCCGGTGAGGCCCTCTTGGCTGATGGCGGTGTTATAGGCAATCTGGCGCTCCAGAATAGGGGCCACCGGCTCCAGGGGAGCGGTTTCGGCGTATTCCAGGATATCCCGGACATTTAGCCGCTCATAGCCCTCCGGGTGGCTTTCGTCCACCTGGGGGCTGCCCTGGAAAAGGGCCTGTCCGTTTTTCTCAATAAGGACAATATTGGTGTGGCAGCTGGTGATGCGAACCCGAACCCGGTCCGTTTCCCCTTGCAGCTCCACCAGAATATCGAAAATTTCATCCGACTGGGCCGGGCGGACACAAATGGGCACCTCCTGCAAAAACTGCCGGATGGCCCTGCGCCCCCCATCGTCCACCTGGCTGATGACCTGAAGCACCTGGGAGGCATCGCCTGCGGCAGCACCTGCGGCCACGGCAGCCTCCAGCCCCTTCAGCCCATCGGTATTGGGCACCACGACACTTTTCACATTTTTAATAATATTGTTGCTGACAACCAGCTCCGCCCGCACCGGGGCACAGTCCAGCACCTCTCTGGCCTTGGCAGCCGCATAGGCAATGGCAATAGGCTCCGTGCACCCCATAGCAGGCACCAACTCCGCCCGGAGAATCGCAGTATACAATTCAGCCAATTCCGGCGATAATGACATAGTTTATACCTCCCTCGGCCATTTTCGGCCGGTGATGACAATCCCATGGCACTGATTATACTGTCCCCCCGTTGGATTGTCAACCGACAAAGGGGCCGGATGCCGCCTCCGGTGCGCCAGCCCTGGTTCGGGGTGGCCTGCTGCCCGGCCAACATTGCCCGGACCCTGGCCTCTGTGGGACAGTATATCTTCGCCCAGGACGAAAAGTCCATTTACATCAATCAGTTTATCTCCGCCTCTCTGGAAACCCGGGTATGGGACAACCCGGTAAAGCTGAACCTTCACTCCGCTCTGATGCAAACCGGCACCCTCCGGCTGGATATCCAGGCGGAGCAGAACCAGCCCTTCACCATCCGGCTGCGTATCCCCCGGGAGCTTGACGAAGCTGCTACAATAGATGGTGCAGGGCATTTCCGTATTCTGGTGAGCATCATTATGCCCGCCATCAAGTCCGCCATGATTGTAAAAATTTCTGAGCTCCGTAGGGGCGATGAAAATCGCCCGCAATCTTGCGGTTCCCGGGCGGTGCGTTGAATGGCACGCACCCCATCCCGGCTCCCTCAGAGAGGGAGCTGTCGAGCGAATGCGAGACTGAGGGAGTGTACTTCGATGAACGTAAAAGCTCAAAAGTTTCAGAGTTCACATGTGCTGATGTGTAAATCGCTGGCATGAAGCAACCATCGGACGACACTCCCTCAGTCACGCCCTGCGGGCGTGCCAGCTCCCTCATAGAGCTGTCTCTTATACAC
>ENA-OZAA01000928-OZAA01000928.1-human-gut-metagenome-genome-assembly--contig:-NODE-928-length-10846-cov-4.828005_pt1 | contig 10846 bp, 7 predicted proteins | sample MGYA00244204_ERZ653492 | MGnify/ENA primary metagenome ERZ653492 (study PRJEB26926, sample SAMN06164980) | human gut metagenome | biome: ENVO:00009003; feature: ENVO:2100002; material: ENVO:00002003... | reverse complement strand
GAGATGTCTCGTGGGCTCGGAGATGTGTATAAGAGACAGGGGAGGCCCTGACCGTCCAGAAGGAGATCATGCGCCGGCTGCCCGGGGAATACTGCTGGACGGAAGCCGAGGCCATCGCCCGGATGCAGGAGCGGGTCAAGGACTTCACGGCAGAAGAATTTAAGAAGCTCGACTGGGAGGGCCGGATGGACTGGCGGTTCGTGGAAGGGGAAAAGCGGTATCAGGCCCGGTTCGCCGAGACGCTGCTGGCTACCCACGCCGACCTCGCCGCCCGGAAGCTGACGCCGGACGCCCCCAACAACAAGAACGAAGAGCGCCACCGCCTCCACGAGAAGATGGAGCGGGAGGGGAGCGCCAGCGCCGACATCACCCTCCGCACCAGCATCCGGATGTCCGACGAAGCCTTCGCCGCCGCGCTGGAAAAGGCGAAAGCCGAGGGCAGAGACGCCGTCCACGTCCGGGCATGGCTGGCTCTGCCTGCCGCCTGCCCGTCCCAGAGCCATATCACGCTGGACCGCTTCACCGAGACGCCCGGCCATATCGCCGCCGAGGACGCGCCCCAGCGCACCGTCTGCTGGGAGGCCGACTTGACCGAGAACCGCACCTTCGGGGCCGAGTACAGCTACCGGGAGACGGCAGTCTATGCCGACCCGCTTTCCTTCACGCCCGACGCGGAGCAGCCCGATCTCTACACCGGCGAGGAAGCGCCCCACATCGTCTTTACGCCCTACCTGCGGGCGCTGGCGGCTCAGCTCACCGAGGGCATCGCCAGCCCGGCGGAGAAGGCGAAGCGCATCTACGATTATGTCACCCTGAACGTCCGGTATCACTTCCAGCCGTCCTATTTCGTCCACGAGTCCATCGCCGAGAACTGCGCCCGCAGCCGCCGGGGAGACTGCGGCATCATGGCGCTGACCTTCATCACCCTCTGCCGCATCGCGGGCATCCCGGCCCGGTGGGAGAGCGGCTTTGCAGTGGCTCCGGGGGACGCGGGCTGTCACGACTGGGCGCGGTTCTACGTCGCCCCCAAGGGCTGGATGTATGCCGACTGCTCCTACGGTGCCTCCATGGCCCGCCGGGGCGATGAGGTGCTCCGCCGCCACTATTTCGGCAGTCTGGATACGGGCCGCATGGTGGCAAACAGCGCCTTTGAAGCGCCCTTCGACCCGCCGATGCTGGGCTTCCGCAGCGACCCCTACGACAACCAGAGCGGCGAGATGGAGGCCGACGGCGTGGGCCTGTACGGTGACGATACCGTGACAACCAAAGAAGTTTTGAAGTTTGAGGAAGTAGAATAAATGGAATTTCTCGCAATGCTGTATACCGTCCTGCTGGTGGCCATCTGCCTGATGATGGCGCTGCTGCTCTTCCGCAGCGGACGCCCCGCCGGCGGGCTGGACGAAGCCGACTGCGAAGAGCTGAAAGACTGTCTCGTGGGCTCGGAGATGTGTATAAGAGACAGGGCCAGAGAGTTCAACGCCCGTCAGGACGCCATCGCCCAGCAGAACTACGCCGCCATCCGCAGCGTCAGCGAGACGCTGCAGACGGCTGTGCAGAGCATGAGCACCACCCTCGGTCAGGGGCAGGACAGCCAGCAGCGCATTCTGGAGCGGCGTCTGCAGAGCCTCGAGCAGGCCAACAACCAGCAGATGGAGCAGCTGCGCCGCGCCATGGTCGAGAGCATGACGGCATTGCAGGCTGAGAACACCCGCAAGCTGGACGAGATACGCCACACGGTGGACGAGCAGCTTCAGGACGCTTTGCAGAAGCGGGTGACGGAAAGCTTTAAGGCTGTCAACCAGCAGCTCGAGCAGGTGTACAAGGGTCTTGGCGAGATGCAGTCCCTCGCCGCCGACGTGGGCGGCCTGAAGCAGGTGCTCTCGGGCGTCAAGACCCGCGGCATCCTCGGCGAGATCCAGCTGGGCGCGATCCTGGAAGAGATCCTCGCCCCGGAGCAGTATGACACCAACGTCGCCACCATCCCGGGCAGCACCCAGCGGGTGGAATACGCCATCCGGATGCCGGGCGCCGACGGCGGCAGCGTCTGGCTCCCCATCGACTCCAAGTTCCCCGGCGACACCTACGCCCACTTACAGGACGCCTACGCTTCCGGCGACGCGCAGGCTGTGGAGGATGCCCGCCACGCCCTCGAGCTGGTGCTCCGCAGCGAGGCCAGAGACATCCGGGAAAAGTACGTCGAGCCGCCCTATACCACGGCGTTCGGCATCCTGTTCCTGCCCTTTGAGGGCCTGTATGCCGAGGTGGTGAACGCGGGGCTGCTGGAGGTCTTGCAGCGGGACTATCAGGTCAACGTGGCAGGCCCCAGCACCATGGCGGCCCTGCTGAACAGCCTGCAGATGGGCTTCAAGACCCTCGCCATCCAGAAGCGCTCCGGCGAGGTCTGGCAGCTGCTGGGCGCGGTGAAGACGGAGTTCGACAAGTTCGGGCAGGGCCTCGCCAAGATGCAGCAGCGTCTGCGCCAGACCGACGAAGAGCTGGACCAGCTCATCGGTGTCCGCAGCCGGGCCATCAGCCGGAAGCTGCGCAGCGTCCAGAGCCTCGACGAGGCCAGCGCCAGCGCCCTGCTCGAGATAGACGATATGAACGAGCTGCCGAAAGCACTCTCTGAGACCAGCGAAATATCGGATAAAGTTCCTGAATAATGACGTATCAGCGCGACAAAACGAACTTTATCCATGTGATGAACTTCGGGTAAGCTGATAAAGTTCGAACTTTATCAACAGGGGGAACTTTATCAAGCTGATAAAGTTTGATTTATAACGTATCTAAGATATATATTTGGAACTTTATCATATAACCTACCGCAGTAGAACGTCATTCGGCCATCCGGCCTGATAAATAGTTGACGAAGGCGGCAGACTGTGCTATACTGAGAACGATTACTAAAATAATTGCCAGCCATGGCAGACCATACACACCAATAACAGAGAGGAAATGTGCTTATGAGCGTAAAGAACATCAGCAGCGCCATTCTGGGCGTGGGCGTGGACGATACCACCATCGATTTGTTTGAGAGCCAGTACCCGGTCCCCACCGGCGTCAGCTACAACTCTTACGTCATCCGGGACGAGAAGATCGCCATCCTCGACACCGTGGACGACCGCGCTACCGACGAGTGGCTGGCAAACGTCACCGAGGCACTGGCAGGGGAGAAGCCCGCCTACCTCGTCGTCCACCACATGGAGCCTGACCACGGCGCGAATGTGGCCCGTCTCGCCGCCCTCTACCCCGAGATGCAGGTGGTGGGCAACGCCAAGACCTTCCAGTATATGGAGCAGTTCTTCGGCGCAGAGGCTATCGCCAAGGAGCGCCGCGTCGTCGTGAAGGACGGCGAGAGCCTTTCGCTGGGCGCCCACACCCTGACCTTCGTGCTTGCGCCCATGGTCCACTGGCCCGAGGTCATGGTGAGCTATGAGTCCACCGAAAAAGTCCTCTTCTCTGCCGACGGCTTTGGCCGCTTCGGCGCGGTGGCAAAGTTCGACGAGAAGGCCGACTGGGCCAGCGAGGCCCGCCGCTACTACCTGAACATCGTGGGCAAGTACGGCCCGCAGGTGCAGGCTCTGCTGAAAAAGGCCGCTGCGCTGGACATCAAGACCATCTGCCCGCTCCACGGCCCCGTCCTCACCGGCGACCTTGGCAAGTACCTGAACTACTACGATCTATGGTCCAGCTACAAGGCCGAAGAGCCGGAGAAGGTGCTGGTCGCCAGTGCCTCCATCCACGGCCACACCCGCGCCGCCGCCCACATTCTGGCCGAAAAGCTCCGCGCCAAGGGTGCCAAGGTGGTGGAGATGGATCTGACCCGCACCGACGTCTCCTACGCCGTCACCGAAGCCTTCCGCTGCGGCAAGACCGTTCTGGCCTGCGCCACCTATGACGGCTTCCTCTTCCCGCCGATGGAGAACCTGCTGGCCCACCTCAAGACCAAGGCATTCCAGAGCCGCACCATCGCCCTGATGGAGAACGGCACCTGGGCGCCTATGGCTGCAAAGCTCATGCGCGCCGAGCTGGACGGCATGAAGAACATCACCGTCTGCGACACCGTCGTGACCCTCCGCTCTGCTTCCAACGCCGCCGCTGAGGCACAGATGGACGCGATGGTGGATGAGCTGCTGAGTAAGTAAAAACGAGTAGAAACAGGAAATCCCCCACTTTCGTGGGGGATTTTCTTGTTTTCTGTCAGTGTTTATGATACACTGATACTGCCGCCGCAAGGCGGTAAGGCACTGTACATACGGCAGGCGGTTTGGTCTCTCACTTCCGAAAGGGGGTGAGAAGATGCCGATTACTTTGACGTTTCACTTGTTTGGACTCACGTTCACACTGCGAATCAAAAAGTAAAACCGCCACCTCTGCCAAGGTGACGGTTTCGGAAAAAGAAATCTAAACCATTGAAGAGGCCAAACCGCTTGTCACAGTGCCTTTTCTATCGTTATTATAGCGCATTGCCGGGCAGCTGTCAAGAAACCCGGCAGTGCGTTTTTTGCTCAGGAGGCGCGCGTCTTTCGGCCAAGCGCCGCCGTGCCGGTCAGCGCCACGAGGACGCCCAGCACGGCAAGGCCAGCACCGGCCTGCCCGAAGGCGTCGCCCACCGCGCCCACGAGGGGGCTGACGGGTATCATGAGCAGGCTGTAGACCATGCTGTCCACGCTGATGAGGGTGGCACGCTGGTCGCTGGGGATGACATCGTTGAGCTTCTGGTCCTCATGCAGGAGATAGGCGTCGATGACGCCCTGCACCAGCATACAGCCGAAGATGCAGCCCAGCACCGGGGCGGCACCCACCAGCGCACAGCCGCCGCCGCAGAGCAGGGCGCAGACGGCGTAAAACCGCCGCAGGCTCTCTGGATGGAGCCGCCGGGCCGCTTCAACGCCCAGCATGGAGGCAAGCCCGCTCAGCAGCATCGGCACGAACAGCAGCGCTGTGGGCCAGCCCAGCTCGACGAGCCGCTGCTGGACGAACATCTTGGTCAGGTAGCTGGGGATGCAGAGGACAGCGGCAGAGACGATGAGCTTTGCAGCCAGCGGGGTGGCGCGAAGAGCGGTGATGCTGTCCCGCACCAGCCGCGCGAGCTGGCCGGGCAGGTCGCGGAAGGTCTGCTTCTCCCGGCGGGCCTGCGTCTCGGTGACGATGGGCTCGGTCATCAGGGCGGTGGCGGCAGCAGCAGTGCCTTCAAAGGCGGCGCTCAGCAGGTAGAAACCGGAAAAGCGGAGAAACCGTTCCAGCGTGCTGGCGAGGGACCCCACAGCCGTGGCCAGCATGGAGAGCTGGGAGCAGTTGGCGGAGACACGGAGGTAGTCGTCTGTCCGTCCGCACTGCTTGAGGCTGTCGTAAGTGAGGGCCGAGGCGGTGCCGGAGAACATGGCGTTGGCCAGTGCGCTCAGCGCCATCGCCAGGCAGATGAAAAACAGGTCCGGCGCAAAGGCCATCAGGAGGTTGGAGAGCACCATGCAGACCCCGCCGGCCACGAGTGTCTTCCTGCGGCCCAGCAGGTCAGCCGCCATGCCGCTCGGCACCTCGAAGGTGAGGCTGACCATGTGGAACACGCTCTCGGCAACGCCGATCTCCCACAGCGAGAAGCCCCGCGCAGCCAGCAGCGCCACCCACACCGCGTCGGTGATGCGCAGGCCGGAGAAGAAGTTGTTGGTATAGATGCAGGCAAGCTGCTTTTTCAGGTTGAGTTTATGGTTCATGGGGGAACACCCTTTCTATTATTATGGATAGAAATGTGTATCCTTTTTATATATTTCTGCGCAAAACAAAAGCGCCCCATAGCAAAGCTGCGGGGCGCATAGATCATGCTCCACGCTCTGCTGAAAGGTATAAAAGGGTACACTTCGAGCCGGAAAAGCTTAGGGGTTTCCTTTTTTGAAGAAAACGCAGCCGTTCCAACCCATCGCAGGTGTACCCTCCTTTCAGTAAAGCGCTGAGTTCAGCATACCATGATAACGACTGAAAAGCAAGAAAAATGCGGATATTCCTTAAAATCTGCCCGCTGTGCTTGCAAACCGCCCCAAAATGTGATAAGATGATTCTCGGTTATCAAAATGACCACGACCTGAATACTCCAAACGCAGCGACGGAGAGAGTAGGCAGGCGCACCGCAGCAAAGAGAGAAGCTTCACCGGCTGAGAGGGCTTCCGCGCGGGCGCAGGCTGAAGTTCGCTCCCGAGCGGCCGGCCTGAACGACAGTAGGGCCGGACGGTGCGCCCCGTTACGGCGTTTTGAGCGCCGCACGGCTTGCGAAAGAGCCGGGCGGAAACCGGGTGGTACCGCGGAGCTGTGAATTTTTAGAGCTTCGTCCCTTTTGCCGGGCCTTTCAGGAGGCCGGGGCAGGGGACGGAGCTTTTTTGCTGTCCGCTGAACAACACGAATGAGAAGGAGAGAACATCCATGCAAGCAATGATCGACGAGCTGGCAAAGCAGGCCGAAGAGAGCCTGGGCCAGGTCTCTTCCAAAGAAACGCTGGCAACTTTCTGGCAGGAATATCTGAGCAAGAACGGCAAAATCCCCGCCCTGATGAAGAATCTGCGCTCTGTCGCCCCCGAGGAGCGGCCGGCCATGGGCAAGATCATCAACGAACTGAAGGCCAAGGTCCAGGCCGAGTATGACGCCGCTGCCAACAAGGTGAAGCAGGCTGAGCTTGCTGCCCGCAACGCCGCCGAGACGGTGGACATCACCCTGCCTGCCAAGACCCGCGCCGTGGGCGGTCTGCACCCCCTGACCCTCGTCACCAACCAGATTATCGACGTCTTCTCGGGCATGGGCTTTGCTGTGGCAGACGCCCCCGAGATCGAGGACGACGACCACAACTTCACCCGCCTGAACGTCCCGAAGGATCATCCCGCCCGCGATATGCAGGACACCTTCTACCTGTCCGATGAGTTCCTGCTCCGCACCCAGACTTCCGGCGGCCAGATCCGCACCATGGACAGCCAGAAGCCTCCCATCAAGGTGCTCATCCCGGGCCGCGTCTTCCGCTCTGACTCCGACGCTACCCACAGCCCCATGTTCCACCAGATGGAAGGTCTGGTCGTGGATAAGGGCATCACGCTGGGCGACCTGCAGGGCGCTCTGAACACCTTCGTGCAGAAGATGTTCGGTGCCGACACCCGCACCCGCCTGCGTCCCTCCTACTTCCCCTTCACGGAGCCCAGCGTCGAGGTGGATGTGAGCTGCTTCGAGTGCCACGGCAAGGGCTGCCCCCTGTGCAAGCACACCGGCTGGATCGAGGTGCTGGGCGGCGGCGTCGTCAACCGCAAAGTCCTCGAGAACTGCAACATCGACCCGGATGAGTACTCCGGCTTCGCCTTCGGCATCGGCATCGAGCGCATCGCCATGCTGAAGTACGGCATCAACAACATCGGCCTGATGTTTGAGAACAACCTGCAGTTCCTCAAGCAGTTCCACGAATAAGAGGGGAGAGAGCAAACAATGAAAGTACCTTTCAGTTGGTTAAAAGAATTCGTCGATATTGACGTTACCGCACAGGAGCTTGAAGAAAAGCTTTTCTCCTGCGGCTTTGAAGTCGAGGAACTCATCCCGCTGGACGCCGGCATCAGCAAGGTCGTCGTGGGCAAGATCGTGGAGATGGAGCCTCAGGAAGGCACCCATCTGACCAAGTGCGTCGTGGACTGCGGCGAGTATGGCCACGACATCCGCATCAGCACCGGTGCGGCGAACATGAAGCTGGGCGACTGCGTGCCTGCCGCCCTGGACGGCTCCACCCTGCCCGGCGGCATCAAGATCAAGGCCCGCAAGATGCAGGGCGTCGAGTCCAACGGCATGCTCTGCTCCGGCGAGGAGCTGGGCCTGAACGATGACCTGTTCCCGGGCTCTGAGGTCTACGGTCTGCTCATCCTGCCAGAGGATTCCGTCCCCGGCACCGACATCGCCCCTGTGGTGGGTCTGGATGACTACATCTTCGACATCTCCATCACCGCAAACCGTCCCGACTGCCAGTCCGTGCTGGGCATCGCCCGCGAGGTGGCCGCCATCCTCGGCAAGCCTCTGCACATGCCCGCCATGGACTACAACACCGTCTGCGACGCCGACGAGCCGATCAGCGTGAAGGTGGAGGCTCCGGACCTCTGCCCCCGCTACATGGCACACTACGTCCGCAATATCCGGATGAGCGAGTCTCCCCGCTGGATGAAGCGCCATCTGGCTCTGTGCGGCCTGCGCTCCATCAGCAATGTGGTCGATATTACCAACCACACCCTGCTGGAGATGGGCCAGCCCATGCACGCCTTCGACTTGAACAAGGTCGCCGGCCGCAGCATTACCGTCCGCCGCGCCGTGGAAGGCGAGAAGATCACCACCCTCGATGAGAAGGAGTTCACCCTGAACCCCAACAATCTGGTCATCTGCGACGCAGAGAAGCCGGTCGCTCTGGCCGGCATCATGGGCGGTGCAAACTCCGGCATGGACGACAACACCACCAGCCTGCTCTTCGAGTGCGCTACCTTCGCCCGCGACTCCGTCCGTAAGACCAGCCGCGCTCTGGGCCAGAACAGCGACTCTTCTGCCCGCTACGAGAAGGGCGTGGACCGTCACTCTCCTGAACTGGGCCTTGCCCGTGCCCTGCACCTGATCCAGGAGCTGGACTGCGGCGACATCACCACGCTGGAATACGATTTGACCGATGGCCGTCCTCTCGAGCGCAAGCACATCGTCACCACCCCGGCCAAGATCTGCGGCGTGCTGGGCATCACCGTGCCGGACCAGACCATGATCGACATCCTCAAGCGCCTTGAGTTCACCGTGGACGTGCAGGCCGACGGCAGCTGGGACGTCTCCGCACCCCTCTACCGTGAGGATGTGGAGAGCTTCCCCGACCTGGCTGAGGAAGTCATCCGTGAGTACGGCTATGACCACATCGTACCCACCTTCCTGAACACTGCCGCTGTCACCAACGGTGGTCTGAACTATGAGCAGAAGCAGCAGCTCAAGACCAAGCGTCTGCTGGCAGCTCAGGGCTTCTATGAGGCTTCCACGCTGGCCTTCTATTCCAATGCCGAGTTCGATATGCTCCACATCCCGGCGGAGGATGAGGCCCGCAAGGCCATCCGCATCCTGAACCCCATCAGCGAGAATCTGTCCGTCATGCGCACCCTGCTGGCTCCGTCCATGCTGAACGTCATCGTGGACAACCTCAAGAAGGGCAACGCTGAGGGCCGTCTGTTCGAGATGGCTCCCGTCTACCTCGCCAAGGAACTGCCCATCAACGAGCATCCCCACGAGCGCCAGACCCTCTGCATCGGTGCTTTCGGCCCCGAAGAGGACTTCTTCACCGTCAAGGGCGCTCTGGAAGCACTGGCTGAGGGCTTTGATCTGACCTTCACCTATCAGCGTGAGACCACCAGCTGGCTCCACCCCGGCATCAGCGCCGCCGTCTACTGCAACGGCAAGCGTCTGGGCGTCTTCGGCAAGCTGGCCAACGAGATCAACGCGGAGCTGGAGATCGCCAAGGAGCAGAAGGACAGCCAGAACATCTATCTGGGCGAGCTGGACTATGAGGCTCTGATGTCCTGCGTCGCGGGTGAGCTGCGCTATAAGCCGCTGAGCCCCTACGCCGCTGTCAAGCGTGACCTGGCTCTGGTCTGCGACGAGGCTGTGGCCTGCGGCGACATCGAAGAGACCATCAAGAAGGCAAGCCCCCTCATCACGGAGGTCAAGCTGTTCGATATTTATCGCGGCGCAAACCTCGGCGAGGGCAAGAAGAGCATGGCTTTCTCCCTGACCCTCTCTGACCCCGCTGCCGAAGTCTCCAACGAGCAGGTGGAGCGCACCGTCAAGAAGGTGCTGGGCAACCTGAAGTTCAAGCTGGGCATCGAGATCCGCTAAACGGAAAGAATAAGAAATGAGTCCGTCTGTGCTGCTGGCACGGGCGGGCTTTTTCTTTGCGCCGATTTATGCTATACTTATCTTATATATAAACACAGCAGGAGGATTCAGCGTGGAGGATTACCGCACCATCCGGGGAACAGCCATCGGAGAATACGAAGAGAAGAAGAGCCGCTTCATTGCGCAGCTCTCCTTTGCAGACAGCGAGGAAAAGGCCGTGGCCTTCCTCGAGCAGGTGCGCGCGGCCAACCGCACCGCCCGCCACAATGTCTATGCCTACCGCCTGCGGGAGGGGAGTCGGGAGCGCTATTCCGACGACGGCGAACCGGCCAAAACAGCGGGTACGCCTGCCCTGGAGGTCTTGCAGCACAGCGGACTGACCGACCTCATCGTGGTCATCACACGATACTTCGGCGGCGTGCTGCTGGGGACCGGCGGCCTCGTCCGGGCCTATACGACAGCCACGTCCCGCGCACTGGAAGCCGCCGAGGTGGTGACGGTGCGCAGCGTGGTGGCGCTGGATGTGACGGTGGACTACGGCCTCTATGAGCGGGCAGACCTGCTCATCAAGGCGGCGGGCGGCAAGCTGGCCGAACCGGAGTTCACCGATAAAGTCACCCTCCGCTGGCAGATGCCGGAGCATACCGAAGGGCCGTTGCTGACGCAGCTGCAGGAGCTGACAAGAGGCACGGCCAATGTCACCGTGAGCGAGCCGTTCTATGCGGCGTTTTAAGAGCGCTTTACCGGTAGAACCTCTCAGTCTGCTTCGCAGACAGCTCCCCTAGTAGGGGAGCCCTTGGCAGGTCGGGCAACTTTCCGCTGGACGCTGAAAGCCCGATATGGCGCAAAAGGGCGGGCCTTGCTACAGAGGGCAGCAGCTTCTGGACAACGCACCTTGTCAAGCTGCCGCTGCCCTGGACAGCGGAGCACTGCTGTTCCCGAGACATCGTGCTTTGCCTGTCTCTTATACACATCTGAC
>ENA-OZAA01000916-OZAA01000916.1-human-gut-metagenome-genome-assembly--contig:-NODE-916-length-10991-cov-6.010333_pt1 | contig 10991 bp, 10 predicted proteins | sample MGYA00244204_ERZ653492 | MGnify/ENA primary metagenome ERZ653492 (study PRJEB26926, sample SAMN06164980) | human gut metagenome | biome: ENVO:00009003; feature: ENVO:2100002; material: ENVO:00002003... | reverse complement strand
CATACGATATCCTGAGATGTCTCGTGGGCTCGGAGATGTGTATAAGAGACAGGCAGAAAATAGCCCACCACCGTGGGCGGCAGCACCATGGGCAGGGTGAGCACCACGTCCAGCACGCCCTTGACGGTGCGGGGCAGCTTTGCGATATAATAAGCGGCAAAAATGCCGAGGAAGAACACTGCTGCGCAGCTGATGAGCGCGATGCGCAGGCTGTTCCATAAGGGATACCAATCCATGATTTTAACCTTTTACATCGCCGTGAAGCCCACGCCCTCGAATACGGTGGCGGCACGGTCAGTCTGCAGATAGGCCAGGAACTCCTTGGCGGCCTCGGCGTTGGGGGCAGCCTTCAGCACAGCGGCGGGGTAGATGACCTGACCGCACATCTCGGCGGTGGCCTCGTCCACGGGGGTCAGACCGGCGCTGTAAGCGTCGGTGCAGTAGACGACACCGGCGTCCACACTGCCCTCGCTGATCTGGGTGGTGACTTCCTTGACGTTGGAGCCGTAGGTGATGACACCGGCAGCAGCCAGAGCCTCTTCATCGAGATCATAGTAGGCCAGGATCTTCTGGGTGTACTGGCCCACAGGCACATCGCTGTTGCCCATGCAGAACAGGATGTCCTGAGCCTTCAGGTGCTCGGCCAGAGCATCAAAGCTGTCGATGTCCTTGTCGCTGCCCTCGGGCACACAGAGGACGACCTTGTTTTCCAGCAGGTCCACGCGGGTGGAGGGGTCCACGAAGTCCAGACCGTCGGTGTTTACGTCGGCAGAAGCGGTGATGTCCAGCTGGTTCATCTGCTTCTGACCGGCAGAGAGGAAGAGGTCGCAGTCAGCGCCCTCCTGGATCTGGGTCTTGAGAGTACCGGAGGAATCAAAGTTGAAGCGGAAGGTGACGCCCGGGTTCTCGGCAGAGTAGTCTTGGGCGATGGCGTTCAGGGTCTCGGTCAGGGAAGCAGCGGCGAAGACAATGAGCTCGACGCTCTCGCCAGCAGCCTCGGAAGCAGCTGCGGAAGAGGCAGTGCTGGAAGCAGAGCCGCCGCAGGCGGTCAGGGCAGCAGCAGCGCCGACTGCGCCGACCACGGACAGAAAGCTGCGGCGGGAAATGAGATCGGTTTTCATGAATTTTCTCCTTCTATAGTGGAGTGGTTAAAATTTCCTCATATATGTTCACGTCCCGAAACCGGAGCGGGAGAACAATGTTACTTGCGGGCGCACTCGCCGTCCAGACCGGCGGCGATGCGGACGCCGTGCCCGAGGCTGGGCAGGATGTACTCGAGGTTTTCCTTCACGGCTTTCGGACTGCCCGGCAGGTTGACGATGAGCGTCTTGCCGCGCAATACACTGGCGGCGCGGCTCAGCATCCCGCGGGGGGTGATGGAAAGGCTGTGGTACCGCATGGCCTCGGCGATGCCAGGGGCGTTGCGGTCGGCCACGGCATAGGTGGCCTCGGGGGTAATATCCCGGGGCGAGAAGCCGGTGCCGCCGGTGGTCAGGATAAGGTTCACCTGACGGCCATCGGCCAGACGGATGAGCTGTGCTTTCAGCGCCTTGGCCTCGTCGGGCAGGAGCATCGTCTCTTCCACCACATAGCCTGCGGCGGTGAGCATCTCCACGATGAGGGGGCCGCTCTTGTCCTCCCGCTCGCCCCGGCTGCCCTTGTCCGAAAGGGTGATGACCGCAGCGCGCAGCGGCGGATCTTCCAGCGGCGGCAGAAGAGTCACTTCGTCGCCGACATGAATTTCGCCGCCCTTCAGCACCCGGGCAAATACGCCCTCCCGGGGCATGATGCACTCGCCGGTCTGCTGCTTGATGACGCAGTCGTTGTGGCACTCCTTGCCGATCTGGGTCATCTCCAGCACCACGTCGCCGATGGCGAAGCGGCTGGTGACGGGCAGGTTGCGGAAGTCGAAGCCCTCAATGACAAGGTTTTCGCCAAAGGCACCATAGTCCACCCAGATCTTCTTACGGAACGCCTCGATTTTTTCGGCGCTGAGCAGGCTCACCTGCCGGTGCCAGTTTCCGCCGTGGGCGTCGCTCACGATGCCCCATTCCGGGGTCAGGACAGCACTTGGCACCTCGGTCTTGACGGTGCCGCGCTTGGGGCTGGTGCAAATCGCCAGAATTTTTCCCATAGTAATTTATCCTCCGATACGGTACATCCCGCGGGTGGCGGGCATGGAATTGTCTCCGAAATGATGTTCCCGGGGTTTCGACCAGATCGTCTCCCGGATGGCCTGTAAAAGCTCCTCGTCGGCTGCGCCGCCGCGCAGCAGGGTGCGCAGGTCGCAGCCCGTCTCGCTGGCAAGGCAGGGGCGCAGAAAGCCCTGACTGGTCAGCCGCACCCGGTTGCAGGAAGCACAGAACTTGCCATGGACCGCCGCGATGAAGCCCACATCGCCCTTCCAGCCCGGGACGGTGTAGTAGACGGCAGGCCCGTCGCCGAACCCGGCGCTCTGGGCGGCGGGCAGGAGCGAAAACTCTGGCCAGCGGCGGGCAAACCGCTCCCGCAGCTCCGGCCCCGAGATGCAGGGCATGGCCGCGCCGTAGCCGATGGGCATCATCTCGATGAACCGCACCTGTAACGGGCGGCTCTCGGCGAGGGCGGCCAGGTCTTCCAATTCACCCTCGTTCACGCCCACCTGCGGCACACAGTTCAGTTTGACAGGGATGCCGCTGTCCAGTGCGGCGCGGATGCCCTCCATGACGTGCTCGAACTCGTCCCGGGCCGTGATGCTTTGGAACACTTCGGGGCGCAGAGTGTCGAGGCTGATGTTCACGCTGTCAAGGCCAGCCGCCAGCAGGGCGGGCAGCTGCTGCGCCAGCAGGATGCCGTTTGTGGTCATGGTGACTTTGCGGATGCCGGGGATGGATTTCAGGCCCGCCACCAGCTGGTCTACGCCCTTGCGCACCAGCGGCTCTCCGCCGGTGACGCGGACGGTATCGACGCCGCACCGGGCAAACAGGGCCGCCAGACGCAGGAACTCTTCGTAGGTGAGCACGGCTTCCCGTTCCAGCTTTTCCACGACGTCGGGCATACAGTAGCGGCAGCGCAGGTTGCACAGATCGGTGACGGACAGGCGCAGATAGTGGATATTGCGCTGGGCAGAATCAAACATAGCCGCCCTCCGCCCGGATGTAGTGGCCGCTCTTGCCGCCGGTCTTCTCGACGAGATGGATCTCACCCAGCTCCATGCCCTTATCGACGGCCTTACACATATCGTAGATGGTGAGCAGGGCGGTGGAAACGCCCGTCAGGGCCTCCATCTCCACGCCGGTGACGCCCGCCGTCTTGACGGTGCAGAGCGCCTCCACAGCCTGCCGCTCGGGCAGAAGCTTGAAGTCCACGCTCACTTTCGTCAGTGGCAGCGGATGGCACAGCGGGATGAGCTCGCTGGTGCGCTTGGTGGCCATGATGCCGGCAATGCGGGCCACGCCCAGCACATCGCCTTTCTTCACGGTGCCGCTCTCCACGGCGGCGAATGCCTCGGCGTTCATGGTGATGATGCCGTGGGCGGTGGCCTCCCGGAAGGTGACGGTCTTCTCGCTCACATCCACCATCACGGCGTTGCCGGAGGCATCAAAGTGGGTCAGATTAGTTTCAGATGTATTCATATTTTTACGCTATCCTTCGTACAACCTCTCAGTCTCGTCGCAAGCTCCTCGACAGCTCCCCTAGTAGGGGAGCCTCTGGCGAAACCGTTTACTTTGAGGGGACTGCCAAAGCCTCCCCTCGATAGGAGCAACAACGACGACCGCCGCCAGTGGCACGGCGGTAGCCGTGACGGAGAGGTTTATATTCTCTCAGCAATGCCCAAATCCGCAGTTGGGCCAGTGGCACTCGGCGCAGCCAAGGCACAGGCCGCCCTCGCCCAGACGGGCAATATCCTCGGCGGTGATGGCATCGTCGGCCAGCAGACGGGGCAGCAGCAGGTCAAAGATGGTGCGCTTGGCGTACATGACGCAGCCGGGCAGGCCACAGACCGGCACACCGTCCAGATAGCTCACGAGGAACATGGCACCCGGCAGCACCGGTGCGCCGTAGGTGACGATGTCCGCGCCGGTATTCCTGATGGCCAGCGGGGTGCGGTCATCGGGGTCCACGCTCATGCCGCCGGTGGTGAAGATGAGCTCACAGCCCGCCTCTTTCGCTTCCAGAATGGCGGTCGTGATGCCCGCCGGGTCGTCGTCGCAGACCTTGTGGAAGGTCATCTCACAGCCGTACTCGGCCAGCTTGCCCACGAGAATAGGCGTGAACTTATCCTCGATGCGGCCCTTGAACACCTCGCTGCCGGTGGTGATGACGGCAAACTTCTTGGCCTGCATGGGCAGCACGTTCAGGATAGGCTCACTGCCTGCGGCAGCCTGCATGGCGTCCATCTTCTCCTGTTCGATGACCAGCGGGATGATGCGGGTACCGGCCAGTTTCTGGCCCTTTTTCACGGGCAGGTCGCCGTGGATGGTGGCGATCATCATCTGGGGCGTGCGGTTCACGGCCAGCAGGGCTTCGCGGTTGATTTTCAGCAGGCCGTCGCAGTCGGCGATGAGCTCGATTTTTCCCTCTTTCGGCTCGGTGCCGTGGATGTTCTTGCCCGCAGCGGCCTTGTACAGCAGCGCGGCGGCTTCGTCCTCGTGGAGGATGCCGGGCTTTTTCTCCCAGACGTAGAGGTTTTCTTTGCCGATGGAGAGCAGCACGGGGATGTCCTCGGGCTGGATGATATGGCCCTTGCGGAAACGTGCGCCCTTGAACTCGCCGGGAATGATTTGGGTAATGTCGTGGCAGAGCACCTGGCCTGCCGCGTCTTCGGTACGAATCAGTTTCATATCTGTCTTCTCCTTACAGGCCCGGCATCTGGGCAACGAGCCAGTCGGCCAGAGCCTGCGCATCTTCCAATCCAAAATCTGCCCCCGGAATGTCTCCCACCACCGCCAGCGGCTGGAAAGACACCGGTGTGTCCGAAATTTCTTTGCGGACAACTTCGATTTTCGGCCAGCCGCTGTCCTTGAAGCCTTCCAGCAGCACCAGATCATAGCCGTGGCGCTCGAAGAGCGCCAGCAAGTCCTGCTCCGTCAGGCGGAACATCTCGGTCAGCAGATAGCGCTGGCCGGAGTAGACCGCCACCCCCTCGGCCCCCGCTTCCCGCAGGCGGTAGCTGTCGGTGCCGGGGACATCGGGAGTGAAATCATGGCCGTCGTGTTTGATAATGCCCACTTTCAGCCCCCGGCTGCGCAGGGCAGGCAGAAGCTTTTCCAGCAGCGTCGTCTTGCCGCTGTTGTGCAGGCCGCTGACGGCCAGCACCGCCGGGCGCTTGAGTTCGATCTCCTGGGCCAGAGCCTCTTTCTGTTCACTGTACAAAACTGAGCACCTCCACTTCTTCGCCCGGAGTCACCGGGCCGCTGCCCGCAGGCAGTTCAACGAGACAGTTGCAGCCGATCATGGCAGAAAGGCTGCCGGACGAGTGGGCTTCGGCGTTGCCCTCGCCGGGGATGGTCACGCTGCCGCCCATGGCCTTTGCCCGCAGATAGCGGTTCCCCTTGCTGGGCTTCGAGAAGCCCGTGGTCAGGGTGCGGGTGGTGCGGGGAAGAAGGCAGCTTTCCTCACAGCGCCCCGCCGCCCGCAAAAGAGCCGGGACGGCATATTGTTCCAGCGTAGCGGCGGCGGCAAAGGGGTTGCCGGACAGGCAGAACACCAGCTTGCCGCCCACTTTCCCGGCCAGCATGGGGCTTCCGGGCTTCTGGGCCACGCCTGCAAAGAGGATGTCCGCATTCAGCTGTTCCAGCACAGCGGGCAGATAGTCTTTCTGCCCCACCGAGACGCCGCCGCTGGTGATGACGGCATCGCACTCCGCCAGCAGTCCCCGCATCTCACGAGCGATCTCCTCCGGGTCGTCGGAGCAGTGCCGACGTTTTACCGCAAAGCCCAGCTGCCGCAGGCGGGCGGCGTTCTGGACGCCGTTGGCGTCGTAGATTTTGCCGGGCGTCCAAGCCTCGCCCGGAGCTAAAAGTTCGCTTCCAGTGGCCAGTACGCCCACGGTCAGCGTCTTGTAAACGGGGACTTCAGCGTATCCCTGCCCGGCCAGCACGCCGAGATGGGCGGGGGAGAGTACCGTACCGGCTTCGGCGATGACAGCACCGGCGGCGATGTCCCCGCCCCGGAATACCACGTTCTGCTGCGGCTTCATGGCGGCATAGAGCTGTACCGTCTCCTCGCCGCTGTCGGTCAGCTCCTGCATCAGCACACAGTCTGCGCCCTCGGGCAGGGGTGCGCCGGTCATGATGCGGGCCGCACAGCCAGCAGGCAGGGGCGAAGTGGGGGCATCTCCGGCGTAGAGCTTCATGGTCACGGGCAGGGTGACGGGTGTTTCGCGGCTGGCACCGGCGGCGTCGGCGCTGTGCAGGGCGTAGCCGTCGAAGGGGCTGCGGTCAAAGGGCGGCTGGTCCATCCGGGCCGAAAGCGTCCCGGCGGCAATGCGGCCGTCCGCTTCGTCCAGCGGGACGGTCTCCGTCTCCGGCCTCGGCAGAGCCGCAGCGGCATCCAGCACGCGGCGCAGCGCCTCAGAGGGCGCGCAGAAAGGCTGTTTCATAAAAAAATCCTCCAAATGCCCGACCACACCCGGTCTGCTATGGCTCAGGCGGGGCGCAGCGGGGATTCATATAAAAAGACAGGCTAAAAAAGAAGCGGAGACGTCTTGATGGAAAATCAAAACGCCTCCGCAGAATATCCGCACATTCCGGCAAAGGGCAGCTTGCAGACTGCCATGCCGATGGCTGCTCTCCGCTCCCTGCCGCCCTTGCGGTGGCGGCAGAGTATGGAAAGCCCCTGTGAGGATGGGAGGAGTTCTTTTTTTCAAATTGCAGCGTTTCTTCTGCGGGAAGGCGGCGGGGTTTCCCCCTCCACCCTTGAATGCCGGCTTATATAGCCCTTAGCATTGCGGCGCGGTGTCATGCCCGACGGTTTAGACACCTTTGCTCAAAGAAGCTCGTATACCCTATTTGATTGTGTGGGATGCTTTAGTCGGTCCACTCGTCCACGTCGCTGATGGCTTTTGCGTAGCGGCGGGTGAGGTGCTGGGTGGAGAAGAGGAACCGCTCGTTCTGGTTGTTGGTCAGCTCCTCGATGTCGGCGTACTCCGGCTTGCCCTGCATGGACTGCCACGTCTGCTCAATGGCTTCCTGTGTCAGATCGTAGGGCGAGCGGCGGAAGTACCGCAGCGGGGTGGCGCTGGGGTAGACGCGGGCGTTGAACCGCACCATCTCGGCCACCATGGCGCAGAGGTCCTTGTCCTCGATGAGCTGCGCGATCATGGCGTAGTTGTCGCTCATGTTGGCGCTTGAGTAGTAGTAGGCATCCTTTGCGCCGGCGCGGGACACGATGTCTGCGCACTGGGGGTCTTCCGGCATCTGGGCCAGAAGTTCATCGGCGTTTTCCACCTCACTCACCAGCAGGGCGTGGGATGTGACCAGCGCCGCCGCCGAGCGGGAGCGGATGTAACCCGCCAGCTCCTGTGCCGGGGTAAGCTTGGGCAGCTCCGGCGCGGTGACGGTGGGCTGGTCGGCGTAGGGATCGCCCTCTGCCTCCGGTGCAGCGGCCAGAAAATCCAGCAGCTGGGGTTTTTCGGCGGCGTCCGGTGCAGCCGTCTCTTCGAGAGCGGGCTGTGCCTCGGCCTGCTTTGCGGCCAGAGCATCCGTCTCCTTCTGCACGGCGGCAATGACGTCCTCGCCGAGCTTTGCAGCGCTGCCGTCGAACATACTGCCCGTTTCCTTCAGGCGGCGGGCAGTCTCGCTGGCCGCGTCGATGTCAAAGAACTCGGCCTTCGGCTTCTTTTTCGCGGCCATCTCTGCCTTTTGCAGGTCGAGGATGACCTGCTCAGGGTCGGAGGCGGCGTCCACCGTGGTGGTATAACCGGGTTTGCGTCTGCCAAACAGCATGATAGTTCCTCTCGTTTCTGTGAAGTTGTTTTCGTAAGCAGAGTGCATCGAACGGCGAGGATTTTTGCCCGCAGACAAGGCGATTTTCCGCAGCAATCCTGACGGATTGCAAGGGAAAGCAACGCCGTATGCGGGCAAAAAGACCGTTCGGGCGGTGTGCAATGCTTATGAAAACGGCTTCTTAATTACTGGGCTGCGGCCTCGCTGGCAGCAGTCTCCCCGGCGGGAGTCTGGTCGTAGATGCCGCGTGCTTCCAGATCGTCGGCCATGTCGCCGAGGTCGAACTTCTCCAGCGTCTCGCGGGTCGGCACACCGGTGGTCTTGTCCCAGCCGAAGATGTCATAGAACAGGTCTTTTGCCTTCTCCATGTCGGCGCGGTCCAGCTTGGTGGTGCCTTCCTCGAATGCCTTGAAGTCGGGTTCTTTGTCGAAGACCCAGTCGCAGATGGCGTCGTGCTCCTGACGGAGGTTTGCGCTGCCGCAGTTCTTCTGGAAGCTGATGGCGGTCATGGCGCGCAGCATCTGGGTGATGCGCTCGCCTGCCTCCTGCAGACCGGCCTGGGTGTAGGTCTCGCCGGTGACGGCGGTCATGAAATCTGCCTGCAGGTCCAGATCGCCGTGGTAGGCCCGCTCCTTGGAGGGAGACTGGGTCATGGGCCACATCCAGTTGCAGAGGGTAGCAGAGTCGTGGAAGTTCTTGTCGTTGACGCAGTAGGCGGCCAGCTTTGCCTTGTTTTCGTTGATGGGCGTGTAGGCCTTGGCCTTGTCGTAGCAGCCCTCGCCGAAGAAGTCCTCCATGACCTTCTTGGTCACCTCGTAGGGTGCGCCGGAACCGGTCTCGCAGACGATCTCGTGGATCATGCAGTCTCTATTATACACCAGATTGTACAGCATGCCAACCTGCCATGCCTCTGCGGGGCCGTGGTGGTTGGGGAAGCCGTTGTACATCAGGTTGGAGTTGGTGGCACCGTCGGTGCGGTCCAGCCAGCTCTTGGGCAGGCCGAACTTTTCCATCATGGCCAGCGTACCCTTTGCGATGACGGACAGGTCGCCCTCACCGTAAGCCATGCGGCGGATGAGCTCCACCTCCCAGCGGGGGTCACCGGCCTTTTCCCATGCCCAGGGCAGAGAGTCGTACTCGGCCTCGCTGATGTACTTGGTGGCCTCCTCACGGGGCATCCGCAGGATCCACAGCAGGTCACGGTTCAGGTTGCCGTAGTTGTCCCACAGGCCCATGTCATCGACGGCGTGAGACCATGCCAGGTTGATGACCATGGTGCCGTCGCCCTCGTACTTGAAGTCGTGGACGCCGTCCGGGTAGACGCGGGTGCCGTACAGCACGGGCATACAGGTGTTGGAGTTGTGGGTGGGCAGGTCGTAATCGGCCAGCGGGTCCACATCATACTCGGTGTAGCAGCGGATGGGGCAGGAGGAGCAGCCGCCGTTCTTCACGGTGTACTCCGCAGCCGGTGCGCCGAAGTCGAAGTAGCCCTTGAAGCAGCGCAGCGCGATCTTGTTGATGTCGTTGTAGGGCTGCTCGCCGGTATCCACGGGGCCGCCGGGAGCCTTTTTCCACATACGGCCCGGTGCGCCGGACCAGCGGTTCTTGCCGGAGGTGGCGCTGTACTCGGCCCAGCTCTGGGGCTGTGCGGGGACGTTGTGGTTGTTGTTGCCGCCGATGAGGTTGCCCATCATGTAGTTGGAAAGCTCCAGCACCTTTTTGGGGTCGGCGACCTTGACGCTGCCGGTGCCGCGGATGGCCAGGCCCTTCAGCTTCTTGTTGCCCATGGCAGCGCCCAGACCGGCGCCGCCGGAGTTGCCAAAGCTGGTGTTCAGGGTGGAGTAGTCCACCAGATTCTCACCGGCAGGGCCGATGGAAGCGGTCTCGAACTCACGGCCGTTCTGCTCCACCATCCACTTGTTGGACGCGAACGTACCCTTGCCCCAGATGTCAGAAGCATCCTCGAGGGAGACCTCGTCGTCCTCGATGCGCAGGTAGACGGGCTTTGCGGAGATACCGGTGATGACGATGCCGTCCCAGCCCGCATACTTCAGCATGGGGCCGATGTGGCCGCCCATGTGGGCGTCGATGATGGAGCTGCCCTTGGACCAGGTGGAGCGGAAGGTGACGTTCATGCGGCCGGAGCAGGGCACGCCGGCACCGGTCAGAGGGCCGACGCCGAAGATGACCTGTGCCTTCTCGTCGTAGGGGTCGAGGTCCATGGGAGCTTCCTCATACATGATGCGGTAGGCCATGCCCATACCGCCGATATACTTATGGTACTTTGCGTCATCCTGCGTGGTGATCTCGCCAGTGGTCAGGTCAACGCGCAGGATCTTGCCTGCCCAGCCATAATATTCAGCCATTGTTGTTCCTCCTTACAGGTCCATGTAGGCAGCCTGTGCTGCGCTGGTGACGGCGTCCCAGTCCACGATGGACAGAGCGCCGGACGGGCAGCCTGCCACGCAGGCACCGCAGGCGATGCACTTGGACGACTTGCCGGTCTCGGGGTTGACGGTGGGCATATGCCAGGGGCAGGCCTCGTGGCAGGCGCCGCAGCCGATGCACTTGTCGGTGTCCACCACGCGGATGCCCTGGGCATTGGTGGTGATGGCCTTCTGGGGGCAGGCGTTGCCGCAGGCGGGGTCCTCGCACTGGCGGCAGGTATCCGGGAAGTAGACAAAGCAGTTGTCGTTGCCGGACAGCAGGCCGTTGCCGGCACCGTCCAGATTCAGACGGCGCTGGATCTTCACGCGGCTGATGTAAGAGGAGCACACACCATCGTTGGTCAGCGTGCAGTTGATCTCGCAGCGCTGGCAGCCGGTACACAGGTCGGCGTTGACCACCAGCAGGCCCTGGGGCAGCGCCCAGGTAGCCACTGCGCCGCTGTCCACCTGCTTCTGCGAGCAGCCGAAGAGGGACAGCATGGATGCGGAGAGGGTGAGCCCTGCAAGGCTCTTGCCCGAGATCTTCATAAATTGACGGCGGGTCATGTCAGCCGTCAGAAAATCAGTTTTTGCCCTGTCTCTTATACACATCTGACGCTGCCGACGAAGCTAGAAG
>ENA-OZAA01000915-OZAA01000915.1-human-gut-metagenome-genome-assembly--contig:-NODE-915-length-10996-cov-4.999817_pt1 | contig 10996 bp, 9 predicted proteins | sample MGYA00244204_ERZ653492 | MGnify/ENA primary metagenome ERZ653492 (study PRJEB26926, sample SAMN06164980) | human gut metagenome | biome: ENVO:00009003; feature: ENVO:2100002; material: ENVO:00002003... | reverse complement strand
GATGTAGGTGCGGCGGTGGCCGCGGATCTCGGCCTCATCCCGCACGCCGCCGAGGCTGATGCGGACATACTTGCGGTTCAGGCTTTCGGCGATGGAGCGGGCGATGCTGGTCTTGCCGACACCCGGAGGGCCGACGAGGCAGATGATCTGGCCCTTCACGTCGGGGGCCAGCTTGCGGACGGCCAGCACCTCGAGGATGCGGTCCTTGACCTTCTTCAGGCCGTAGTGGTCCCGGTCCAGCACGCGCTGGGCCTTGGCGATGTCCAGATCGTCCTCGGTGAAGGTGTTCCAGGGCAGGTCGAGGCAGGTGTCCAGATAGGTGCGGATGACCGTGCCTTCCTGATTGCTGCTCTGCATTTTGGAGAGGCGGTCCACCTCTTTGAGAAGCTTCTTTTCCCGGTCCTCGTCCAGATGGAGGGCTGTGATCTTCCGGCGGTACTCCTCGGCCTCGGCGGTGGTATCGTCGTCCTCGCCCAGCTCCTCGCTGATCATGTGGAGCTGCTCGTGGAGGTAGTAGTCGCGCTGGTTCTTGTCCATCGCCTCGTCTACCTTCTGGGCGATCTCCTTATCGATCTCGAGCATCCGGCGCTCCCGGTGCATCTTCTCGATGAGCAGATGCAGACGGCCCATCAGGGTGCCTTCGTCCAGAATGGCCTGCTTATCCTCGAAGCGGAACAGGAGGTTGGCCGGGATGTACTCGGACAGGAAGGCGGCGTCGGTGCTGGTGGTGATGGCAAACACCACGTCCTTGCCGATGTGGGGGTTCAGAGCCAGCAGGTCGTCAAAGCTTTTTTTGACGTTGCGGACGAGGACGTCCGCCTCCGGCAGTTCCTCGGGCTTCGCCATCTTGACCGGGGCCGGGCGGACGGTGGCCAGCAGGAAGCTGCCGTCGTCCTCCATCTCGGAGAGTTTGGCGCGGTATTTGCCTTCGACCAGGATGCGGACGAGGTCGTCCGACACCCGCATCACCTGCTTGACCTCGGCCACGACGCCGTAAGTATAGAGGTCGGCGGCCTTGGGGTCTTCGACCTTCATCTCTTTCTGTGCCACGAGGAAGACGTCAGAGTTGTTGCTGACGGCCCACTCCACGGCGGCGATGCTCTTCTCGCGGCCCACCTCGAAGTGGAGCAGATTGTTGGGGAAGACCACCAGCCCGCGCAGGGCGATGGCCGGAAGGTGGAGGACGCTCCGCTCCACCTTGACCGTAACTTTTTCAGACATAGTACAAAACCTCCCAGCCGTCCCTCGGATGCGAGTCATCCATAAGGGCGGCTTTTTTGTAGGGTCATATCAAATCTATCATTTTATTATAGCGAAAAATGTTTGCAGATGCAACTGTTCAGCGCTTTTCCCGGGTGTTGTAGCCCAGTCTGCCCAGTGCGGGCAGGATGGCCCGGAGGGTCAGCGACGTGAGGGCGCCCATGACGAGGCCCAGCACCAGCATCACCGGCGCATAGTACAGCGACATGGCCGAGGACAGGATGAGCCCCGCGCCAAGCAGCTGGCCGATGTTGTGGGACAGTGCGCCGCAGACCGACAGGATGAACCATGTGGGCCGGAACGGGAGCTTATAGTAGAGCACCCACATCACCAGCAGGGACAGCAGTCCGCCGCAGAGCGAGAGGAAGCCTGCCGTCCAGCCGGAGACGAGAAAGACGAACAGCGCCTTGAGCAGGTCGAGATAGAGCGCCTGCCGCGCCCCCATGAAGAACAGTGCATACATCACTACGATATTCGCAAGGCCCAGCTTCATGCCCGGCGCAAGGCCCGGGATGACCAGTGTGCCTTCGATGAAGGAAAGAGCCATCGCCAGCGCGAACAGCAGGCCGGAAAGGGCGATCTCGTGTGTTTTCTTTGGGTCATGGTTTCGGTTTGCCATCGGCTCTCCCCCTTTGCTGCATCGGTCATTCTTCGCCGCCGGCGGTCTGCTCGTACTGCTCCTGCTCTTCCACAGCGGCTTCCCATGCGGCAAAAAGCTCGTCCTGATGGAAGCGCAGGTCGCTGAGCTCGTCGCTCTTTTCCCGCAAAAGCTGGGGGTCGTTGTAGACTTCCGGCGAGTTTATCTCGTTTTCCAGCTCCACTTCGCGGGCGCCGCAGGCTTCCATCTCGTCCTCGCAGGCTTTGATCTTAGCGCGCAGCTCGGCCCGGCGGCGGCGCTGCTCTTTGCCGTAGCCCGCCTTGGCGGGTTCGCTGCTCTTCTCGGCCACGGGGGCGGGAGCGGCGCGGCCCATCAGGGCGTCATAGCTGGGGTAGATGACCGCCTTGCCGTCCTCGAGGTAGAGGATGGGGCAGGCCAGACTGTTCATCAGGTGGCGGTCATGGGTGACGAGGAGCAGCGTGCCAGTGTAGGCCATCAGCGCCTCGGTCAGGTTCTCGCGGGTGTAGATGTCCAGATGGTTGGTAGGCTCGTCCAGGAACAGCAGGTTCGGGCGTTCCAGCACGATCTCTGCAAAGCGCAGTCGGGCCAGCTCGCCGCCGGACAGGGCCTCGCAGGGCTTGAAGACCGTCTCGCCCCGGAAGCCCAGCTTTGCCAGATGGCTGCGGACTTCCAGCTCGGTCATCCGGGGGTACTTGTTCCAGATGACGTCGATGACGCGGCCCGCGCCGATGCGGTTCTGCTGCTGGGCAAAGATACTGGGCCGTGCACCGGTGCCAAGGCGCACCATGCCGCCGGAGGGGCGGCGCTTGCCGTCCAGCACCTGCATCAGGGTGGATTTGCCTGCGCCGTTGGGGCCGGCGATGATGAGCCGCTGGCCGCGGCAGACCGTATAGGTGAAGGGCTCCAGCAGGGTGCGGTCGCCGATCTTAATGGTCAGGTTCTTGAGCAGCACCAGCTCATTCCACGGCTCCACGTCGTATTCGAAGCGGAACTTGAGCTGGTTGGTCTCGTCCTGAGGGGCCTCGGTGATCTCCAGCTTTTCCAGCTGCCTGCGGCGGCTCTGGGCCATCTTGGTGGTGGAGGCGCGGACGAGGTTGCGGTCGATGTAGTCCTGTAATTTTTCGGCCAGCGCCACGTCGGCGTCGTGCTGCTTCTGGCGCAGGGCGTCGGCGGCTTCCTTCTGGGGCAGATAGGCCGAGAAGTTGCCCTTATAGGTGGTCATGGTCTGGAACGAGACTTCCCAGATCCTGGTACAGACGTTGTCGAGGAAATAGCGGTCGTGGCTGACCACCAGAACGGCACCGGAGTAGCCCTTGAGGTAGTTTTCCAGCCACTCCATGGTGGCGAAGTCCAGATGGTTCGTGGGCTCGTCCAGAATGAGGACGTCCGGCTTCTCGAGGAGGAGCTTGGCCAGACGGAGACGGGTCAGCTCACCGCCGGAGAGGACGCCCACATTCTTGCTCCAGGTATCCTGCGCAAAGCCCATGCCGGACAGCACCTTCTTGATGTTGACGTCCATGTTGTAGCCGTCGGCGGCGTCGATGATGTTCTGCAGTTCGTCGTGCTTTTCGAGAAGGGCGGCGTCGTCGGGAGAGGCCGCCATCTTCTTTTCCAAGATCTGCATCTGGGCCATGGCGTCCAGCACAGGGGCGAAGGAAGAGCGCATCTCCCCATAAATATCCAGCGTGACATCGAGCTTTGCGTTCTGCTCCAGATAGCCCAGCGTCACGCCGTGGGTCACGCTGAACTCGCCGTCATAGTCGGTGTAGACGCCGGTCAGAATTTTGAGCAGGGTCGTCTTGCCTGCGCCGTTCTGGCCCACGATGCCGATGCGGTCTTCTTTTTCCACGCTGGCGCTCACGTCGTGCAGGACGACTTTCTCGCCAAAGCTCTTTCCGAGTTTTTCCAAATGAATCAGCATATCGTTCTTCCGTGTTCTTTTCCAGTAGGGTGGATAGGGACATTCCCGCCGTTACAGCTGATGACGGCGGTGCTTGAGGCCGAGGTTCGCCAGCTCTTCCGGCTCCATCACCAGCGGGTAGAGCTCTTCCAGCGAGGCGATCTCGTAGGTGGGGCTCACCTTGCCCGGGTTCTCGGCGTGGCCGGGGTTGAACCAGCAGGTGTCGAGGCCCGCGTTCACGCCGCCCTGAATGTCGCTGGTGAGGCTGTCGCCCACCACCAGGACGTGCTCCCGGTTCTCCACGCCCAGAGCGCGGAGGGCGGAGTCGAAGATACGGCGGCTGGGCTTCTCGCTGTCCAGCTTCTCGGAGACGAAGACGTCCTCAAGGTAGGCCCCGATGCCGGATTCTGCCACCCGGCGGCTCTGCACCTTCTCGAAGCCGTTGGTCACGATGGCCAGCGTCGCCACCTCGGAAAGCTCCCCGAGGACGTCCAGCACATTGGGGGTCATCAGGTCGGGGTGGGAGGACAGGTGGTCGAGGTAGCAGCGGTTCATCTCCACGCCGTCACCGGCTGCGTTGATGGCCTTGAGAAAGCGGGTGAAGCGCTCCCCCATCAGCTTGTCGCGGCGTATCTGGCCCTTTTCCAGCTGACGCCAGAGCTCCGAGTTGATGTCCCGGTAGGTCTGCACCGTCCCGGCGTCCGGCTCGATGCCGTATTCCACCAGCGTCTCAGCCAGCGCCTTGTTCTCGGCGGCGTCAAAGTCCAGAAGCGTATTGTCTGCATCGAAGAGGATGCAATAATATTTTGCCATGTTTCTTTCCCTTCTCTATCATTTTTCGAGCCGCCTGCCGCCTTGAGCGGGCGCGGCTGCGGAGCGGTTTGAGAACAGCGAGAAGCCAGCCCCGCCCGGCAGAGCTGGCTTCTCGTATTTTTATCATTCCAACGTCATTTCATAGGCTTCGTCGTCGGACTGGTCTGGCAGGTTCCCGCTGCACTTACAGCGCGGCGTGCAGGCGCACTCTTTTGCGATGCACTTTGCCATCTGCTCCTCCGTCACGCCGTTCTCGACGTTTTCCCAATCCATGTCGTAGTAGTCCACGCTGCCGTCGGTCACATCTTCTGCGCCGGGCAGGCCGAGGACTCGCATTTCTTCACGGAACATCCGCTCGCCTCCTCTCGGCTCAGCCTATGCGGCTGCGCAGAGGAAGGTGCGGGGCGTCATTCTGCCTTGCTTTCGGCTTCCTTGCTGGCGGAGGCTTCCGACTTGCTTTCGGATTTGGATTCTGCTTCGCTCTCGGCCTTGGACTCTGCCTTGGACTCAGCTTTGCTCTCAGTCTTGGATTCTGCCTTAGACTCGGCCTTGCTTTCGGACTCCGACTCTGCCTTGGAGCTGCCAGACGACGTGCTGGACGATGCCGACGACGAACTGCTGGTGCTGTGGGAAGAGCTGCCCGAACTTGCAGAGGAAGACGAAGAGGATGTACTGCCGGAAGAACCGGCATGGGACGAGGACGAACTACTGGTGGAGCCGGACTCGCTGGTCACACCGCTGCCGATGGTGATGGTCAGGGTGTTGCTGCTCACCTTGCAGTCGTTGTAGGTGACGACGGCGTGGATCTTATAAGAAGCGTTGGCCATGGAGCTGTCCACCACCACAGTGATGCTGGACTTGCCGGCGGCCTGCGTGACCTCCTGACCGTTGGCGTACCAGCGCAGGTTCTCGGTCTTGGCGTACTTGCCGCTCAAGGCAGCCTTGAAGGTGTAGGAGCTGCCCACAGCGCCCTTGCCCTCGCTGGTGATGTGGACGGAGGCCGTGCCGAAGACTGCCGTGACGTCCAGATTCTGCTTGAAGTCGGTGTCGGTGCGGGTCTTGCTGGTGAGGCCGTCGCTCCACTTGACAAAGACGTGGCCCTCCGCCGGGACAGCGGTCACGGTGATGGATTTGTCAGGGTCGGTGACGGTGTAGGTCACAGAGCTGTTGCCGGTGTCATTGCCGACGCTCAGAGTGCCGCCGCCGTTCTTGTCCACACGGTAGCGGGCCTCGTACTTTTTGTTCTCGCTGGTGCTTTCGCTCGAAGAGCTCTCCGAGCTGCTGGCGCTCTCGGCCTGACTCTCGCTGGAGCTGACAGCCTCCGAGCTGGGAGCGGCCACGGCGGAGCTGGGGTTGGAGACATACTCCATGGTGCGGGTGGGGATGTTGTTGGTGTCGGGGCGGCGGTCCTCGGTCTGCAGGGCGTGGGTGCGGAGATAGTTCAGCACTGCCTTGAGGCCGGCACTCTTGAGGTGGATGTCGCCGCTGGTGTAGTAGTCCGCGATGCCGTAGCCGTCGCTGCCCTTGAGGGCCTCGGCGGAGTTGAGGAAGCGGACGCCCAGCTGCTCGCACAGATCCAGAAGGGCCATGTTGAAGTCGTCGATCTTGGCCTGGTCCATGTGGGGGTAGTTGGAGTGGTCAGCCGGGACCGGCGGCACCGTGTTGACGATGATGTCGGTGTAGGGGTAGCTCTGCTGGATGGCCTGGATGAGGGCCGTGTAGTGGGCGATGAAGTCCGGGACTTCCATCCCGGTGTCGTTGGTGCCGAAGGTCATGACCACACGGCGGGGCTTCATCATGGCCACCGCCTGAGGGATGGTGTAGTGGTTGGAATCCTTCTTAAAGGTAACGATGCCCTCGTTGAGCGCGACCTGGGTGCCGATGCCCTCTTTGGCGCAGAACTGCTGCAGGGAGATGAGGCCGTTGTTATAGAGGCGGACGGTGTTGGAATCGCCCAGAAAAAGGGTGTCGTTCAGATAGTCCGTGCCGGCGTCGGCGGTCTCCGTCAGCAGAGCGGTGGAGGCGTTGTCGATCTGGTAGTGGCCCGACAGGTCTTCGCCGGGGGTGGGGTCTGCCACAGACTCCGAGACGGAGGGGGCAGGCTCCTCGCCGCCCTTTTTGAGGAGGGTGGTGGTGATGCCGAAGGTCAGCAGCACCGCCAGCACGCAGAGGATGCAGACCAGAACGGCCCGATGCTGCATGGGAGTCATGGTTTCGTTTTGTTGTTGTTTTTTTCGACTCATAGATTCAGTCCCTCTCGTTTCAGGAATGGGAAGGCTCGTCCACCGGGCGGAGAGCCCAATCCGTCAGCTCTTTGCAGTCAGCGGCCATGAAGACCGGCGCAAAGGGGGCGACCTCTTCCCTGCCGCCGTAGCCGTAGAGCACAGCGGCGGCGTCCAGGCCGCAGTTCACAGCGCCCTGCATATCGTCCCGGCGGTCGCCCACCATCAGCACCCGCCTGCCCTGCATGACGGGCTGGGCGAGGACGTGGCGGATGACGTCGGTCTTGTTGTCGCGGCTCTCATCCATGGACGCACCGCCCACGAAGGAGAAGTAAGGCGCAAGGCCCTGCTCTTCGAGGATGGGCCTCACAACGTCGGTGGGCTTGCAGGTGGCCGTGCAGAGGGTCAGGCCCGCAGCCTTGAGACGGCCCAGCATCTCCACCACGCCGGGGTAGACACCGCCCTCGTGGCAGCCCTTGGCGGCGTAGCTCACGCGGTAGCGCTTCGTGGCCTCCTCGATTTTTGCAGGGTCGGAGAAATGCTCGCCGAAGCTCTTGCGGAGGGGCGGGCCGATGTAGCGGCCAAGGTCGCTCCGGGCGACGTCAACGCCCATGGAGCTGAAAACTTCTTCCAGTGTATTGAGAATGCCGGGGGCGGAATCGATGAGCGTACCGTCCACGTCAAACAGGATCGCATCGTAGTGCAGCAAGGTCAGGTTCCCCTTTCTCTTTGGATAAACATTATATAGTATAGCACAGATTTCGATATTCAGCAATTCCAACAAAACACTTTTCCGACTTTTATACATATTTTTAGGCAGCCCCGCCCCGGAAAGCAAAAACCGCCCACCCATTGCGGGCGGGCAGTCGCATTTTGACATCAGCTCTCGGTGGTGGTGCTGTTCCCCGTCGAGGGGTAGTAGAGGTTGTTGGCGATGAATTCCAGCTTCTCTTTCAGAACCAGCTCAAGGTTCGCCACGGCGTGGACCATGTTGGTGGCGGAGTCGTTGACTTCCAGCAGCTTGCACAGGTCCAGCTCCTCCATGCTGAGGGCGGCTTTCATCTTCTGGGTCTCGGCGCAGAGGATGTGGCTCAGGGCCGACTCCTGCAGAGCGATGCTCTCCATCAGGTCGACGACGGCCTGGTCGAAGGAAACTCTCGGCAGCGCGGGGCAGCCGCAGGAAACGCAGGGGGTGCAGTTGGTGGTATCAGCCATAAGAAGGACCTTCCTTTCTATAATAGGGATCGGGCGCAGTCCATCCTATGTGCCTCGCCGCCCGGATGTCACTCCGGCTTTGCGCTCTTCTGTACCTTCTCGATGGTGTCGCGGTAGCCGCCGGAGCCGTACTGGATGCAGCGGTTGATGCGGCTGATGGTGGCGGTGCTGATCTCCACGGCCTTTACGATCTGGTCGTAGGTGCTGCCGCCGAGCAGGAGCTTGGCCGCTTCCAGACGCTGGGCCATATCGGAGATCTCCTTGACCGTGCAGAGGTCTTCGAAGAAGTTGTAGCACTCCTCCCTCGTCTCAAGACTCAGGATCGCGTCGAACAGTGCGTCGGTGGTGGGGTTTCTTCTGGGGTTCTTGTCCGCCATAGCTGCCTCCTTTAGGGCAAAGTGCCGCAGGGTGCGGCACGGGGTCTTTCTATTACTCTGTTACTTTAGCACTTGAAAGTATAAAAGTCAAGTATTCGGTCTTTCTTTCCGGAAGTTTAGCAGATTTCACCTGTGGAGGCATTCAGTTTTATTCATCTCACATCTGAACAAAAATCGCCTAAATTTTCTTAGTTTCTCCCCCGCAAAAATGGCACAGTCTCCTAACTTGCCCAAAATATATTGACAAATTATGAAATCGGGACTAAAGTATACACAATCATTCGGCAAATGCAATGAACAGGACATGACTTTTCGCATTCCCTGCGCTCAGAGAGCCGCCATTCCGGTGCAAGACGGCAGCACAGTGCGATCAGCCCTCACCTGCGAGCAGCCTGTGCGAACCCGCTTGCGGCAGTAGTGCATGGCCGTTCAGCCCACGTTACAGGGCGGCGTATCGGCGGCAGGAACGCCTGTACGCGCAAGCGGCTGCTCCCGAAAGCAGCAAACGAAGTGGTACCGCGGAGAACGACCGGTGCAGATGCACCGTTTGGCCTTCGTCTTCGAGGAAGATGGGATACATCTTTGTGTCTCTATCTTTCATGAGGACGGAGGCTTTTTTCACCCCTCCGGGCCGTTTCGCCTGCCCTGCTTTTGGGCACAGCCGTCCTGCTTCGGCCATTGCCGGTGTGAAAGAAAGGAAAGAGGTATAAAGAAATGAATACGCTGGTCATCGTTTTGATCGCAGCCGTGTGTCTGTTCGGCGCTTATACGCTGTATGGCCGCTGGCTGGCCAACAAGTGGGGCATCGACCCCACCGCCAAGACCCCCGCAGTCGTCCACGAGGATGGCCGTGACTATGTTCCCACCAACGGCTGGACCGTGTTTGCACACCAGTTCAGCTCCATCGCCGGTGCAGGCCCTGTCACCGGTGCCATCCAGGCTGCTGCTTTCGGCTGGCTGCCTGTCCTGCTGTGGGTGCTGCTGGGCGGCATCTTCTTCGGCGCTGTCACCGACTTCGGCGCTCTGTACGCTTCCGTCAAGAACGACGGCAAGAGCATGGGCATGCTGATCGAGAAGTACATCGGCAAGACCGGCCGCAAGCTGTTCCTGCTGTTCTGCTGGCTGTTCTGCGGCATCGTCATTGCAGCGTTTGCTGACATGGTGGCCGGAACCTTCAACGCCTTCGGCGCCGACGGTGCTCTGGTGGAGGCTGCTCAGACCAACGGCGCTGCCGGTATGGTCTCCATCATGTTCATGGTCTTCGCTGTCGTCTTCGGCCTCATCCAGAAGAAGTTCAACTTCTCCGGCTGGAAAGAGAGCGTCATCAGCATCGTTTTTATCGTGCTGTCCTTCGTCATCGGTGCGAACCTGCCCATCATTCTGGGCAAGGCTGCATGGAGCTACATCACCTTCGTCTACATCTTCTTTGCCGCTGTTCTGCCCATGTGGCTGCTGAAGCAGCCCCGTGACCACATGACCACCTTCATGTTCGTGGCCATGATCGCCGGTGCCGTTGTGGGCCTGCTGGTCGCTCATCCCACCATGAACCTGCCCGTCTTCACCGGTTTCACCAACGAGAAGCTGGGTACCATGTTCCCCATCCTGTTCGTCACCGTGGCCTGCGGTGCTGTCTCCGGCTTCCACAGCCTCGTCTCTTCCGGCACTTCCTCCAAGACCGTCGAGAACGAGAAGGATATGCTGAAGGTCGGCTATGGCGCCATGATCCTCGAGAGCCTGCTGGCTGTTCTGGCTCTCTGCGTCGCCGGTGCTGCTGCCGCTGCTGACGGTACCCCCGCCGCCGGTACTCCCTTCCAGATCTTCAGCCGCGGCGTCGCCGGTTTCTTTGAGATGTTCGGTGTCCCCGCTTATGCCGCTACCGTCTTTATGACCATGTGCGTTTCCGCACTGGCTCTGACCAGTCTGGATGCCGTGGCCCGTATCGGCCGCATGAGCTTCCAGGAGCTGTTCAGCGTGGACGACATGGAGCACGCTGAGGGCTGGCGCAAGCTGCTCTGCAACGTCTACTTCTCCACCTTCATCACTCTGGTGTTCGGCTTCATCCTGACCAAGATCGGCTACGCCAACATCTGGCCCCTGTTCGGTTCTGCAAACCAGCTGCTGAGCGCTCTGGTCCTGTCTACCCTGTGCGTCTTCCTGAAGGTCACCGGCCGCAGCAACAAGATGCTCTTCCCCCCGCTCATCATCATGCTCTGCGTCACCTTCACCGCTCTGGTGCAGCGTCTCATGGCTATGGTCAAGGCCATCAGCAATGCCGCTGCTGTCACCATCCCTGCCGGTGAGACCACTTGGGGCGCTGTGTTCATCGCCAACGGCCTGCAGCTCATCCTTGCTGTCCTGCTGATCGTTCTGGGCCTGAACATCGTGTTCCACTCCTTCTCCGCCTACAAGAAGGCAGAGCACAACAGCGAGGCCAAGGCCTGATCCATTGACCGCTGCTGACTGAATAAGCAAAGCGCCGCTGACGGTTCGAAAGCCGTCAGCGGCGTTTTTGTTTGTTTATTGTGCTGTGCACTGGGGTGGGACCCTGTTGCCGAAGGCAATAGGGCGGGCGATGGAATGGCCTCTCCGT
>ENA-OZAA01000887-OZAA01000887.1-human-gut-metagenome-genome-assembly--contig:-NODE-887-length-11372-cov-4.534594_pt1 | contig 11372 bp, 10 predicted proteins | sample MGYA00244204_ERZ653492 | MGnify/ENA primary metagenome ERZ653492 (study PRJEB26926, sample SAMN06164980) | human gut metagenome | biome: ENVO:00009003; feature: ENVO:2100002; material: ENVO:00002003... | reverse complement strand
CAGCGTCAGATGTGTATAAGAGACAGCTATTTATACTAACCCTAAAACTTAAAGGTATCTTTCAAACCGAGCCACTTCTGATCTTTATCACTTAGATTGAGTTCTACTCCATCTACGCTATAACCTTCAGCACTTGCTGTTCCTTTATATGTTCCTACAACTCTCGGCCACTCAATGCCGATTTCAGGATCGTTCCAAGCCATTCCGCCTTCGTCATTAGGATGATAGAAGTCATCACATTTATAACAAAACTCTGCGGTATCGCTCAATACAAGAAAGCCGTGTGCAAATCCTCTCGGAATTAAAAACTGCTTTTTGTTTTCTTCCGTCAGCTCAATGCCGTACCACTTGCCATATGTTTCACTTTCTGAACGGAGGTCAACTGCCACGTCAAAAACAGAACCTTTGATTACACGAACCAATTTCGTCTGAGGAAAGTTCTTCTGAAAATGCAGTCCGCGAAGAACGCCCTTTGTGCTCATACTCTGGTTGTCCTGAACGAAAGTAATATCAATTCCTGCTTCTTCCATATCACGCTGACTGTAGGTTTCCATAAAATAACCGCGGCTGTCACCGTGAACGGCAGGGGTAATTACGCAAAGTCCCTCGATACCGCCAACATTTTTTTCGACATTTATTTGTCCCATCTTCAAAATCTCCTTAAAGCTGTGCTTCTTTTAAATATCTGCTGACTGCGTCCTGCCATGTCGGAAGAGGAGTAAAGCCGTTTTCAACAAGCTTTTTCTTATCCAGTCGGCTGTTGAAAGGACGGGCAGCCTTGCTGAGTCCGTATTCTTCCGTAGTCACAGGAGTAACCTTTGTTTTTAATCCATACTGCCTGTAAAATTCAACACAGAAGTCGTACCAAGAAATATATCCACCCTCGTTTGTTGCGTGATAATAGCCGTACTTCTCGGTTTCGCACATATCAACCAGAAGTCTTGCCAGATCATAAGTATAAGTAGGTGTGCCGATCTGGTCATTAACTACACGCACTTCATCGTGTGCTTTTCCCACATTAATCATAGTCTTGATGAAATTCTTACCATTAAGACCAAACACCCATGCTATACGGACAATAAAGTATTTTTCAAGTGTTCTGCTTACAGCCAGCTCGCCTTCAAGCTTAGTCTGACCGTAAACATTCAGCGGCTTATAATCCTTGCAGTCAGGCTGCCACGGCTCTGTGCCCTGACCATCAAACACATAGTCCGTGCTGATATAGGTCATCTTACAATCCAGTTTCTTGCATACATTTGCAATATTCTGCGTTCCGCCGGCATTGACAGCACGGACTTTTTCAACCTTGTCGTCATCTTCTGCCATATCCACGGCAGTCCAAGCTGCGCAATGAATAACTGCATCAGGCTTTATTTCAGTAATTACTTTTTTAACTGCCTCTTTATCGGTAATATCCAACTGAACATAAGGCATATCGGTTATAGCAGAACCGTCAGCCACTCCGCAATATTCAGGCTGAATATCAGAGCCTACTCCATCATAACCACGCTTTGCAAGCTCATTCATAACGTCATGTCCAAGCTGTCCGCTGACACCTGTTACAAAAAACTTCATCTGTCTTCCCTCTTACTTATTCTTATACATTTCTTCGTAGTATTTCTGATAATTGCCGCTGGTGACATTGTTCATCCACTCTTCATTTGCAAGATACCAATCAATAGTCAGAACGATTCCCTTTTCAAACGGAGTTTCGGGATACCAGCCGAGGTCATTCTTAATTTTTGTCGGATCAATACCGTATCTTCTGTCGTGACCCAATCTGTCCTCAACGTGCTTGATAAGCTCCTCAGAAATTCCCTCGTCCTGCAATCTGTCGTGAAGCTGCTCAATGATAGTCTTTACAATAAAGATATTCGGACGCTCGTTATGACCTCCGACGTTGTAAACCTCACCGATTTTTCCGTCGTTTGCAACCATATCAATAGCCTTACAATGATCCTCAACATACAGCCAGTCACGAATCTGCATACCGTCGCCGTAAACAGGGAGCTGCTTATGATGCTTCAGATTATTAATCATCAGCGGAATCAGCTTCTCGGGGAACTGATACGGACCGTAGTTGTTTGAACAGCGTGTAATATTTATCGGCATACCGTATGTATCGTGGAATGCCATAACAAAATGGTCGGCACTTGCTTTAGAGGAAGAATACGGACTGTGGGGTGAAAGCGGAGTGGTTTCCATAAAATATCCCTCTGCACCGAGTGCGCCGTAAACCTCATCGGTTGAAACCTGAATATACTTTTTGCCATCTTTCCATATCTTTGTTTCTGCGTTATACCACGCTTCCTTTGCTCTCTGAAGCAGATTTACGGTGCCCATAACGTTTGTCTGAACAAAGATTTCCGGATTTGCAATAGAGCGGTCAACGTGAGATTCTGCAGCAAAATTAATCACATAATCAAAGTCGTATTTTTCAAACAAGCCAGCAACAATCTCCTTGTCACAAATATCTCCTTGCACAAAGATATGACGTGAATCTCCCTCCACACCCTTGAGGTTTTCAAGATTGCCTGCGTAAGTCAACTTGTCAAGGTTAACGAGGAGAATATCCTCATACTTCTTCAGCATATAGTAAACAAAATTTGAACCAATAAATCCGGCACAACCGGTAATCAGATATTTTTTCATATTGTTTCCCCTCTTAATAAAGATAGTCTATGTACTTTCCGTCAAGTACGTCTTTCAGATACTGACCGTACTGATTCTTTTTCAGCACTTCATAAACCTCAAGTACATCCTCTTTGGATATCCAGCCGTTGAGATATGCGATTTCCTCAAGGCAGGCAATTTTTCTGTGCTGATGTGTTTCCACTGTTTTTACAAAATTTGTAGCGTCAACAAGACTTTCGTGCGTACCTGTGTCAAGCCAAGTAAAGCCCTGTCCGAGAAGTTCAACATTCAACGCATTATTTTCAAGATAAATTCTGTTGAGGTCGGTTATTTCAAGCTCGCCTCTTGCGGAAGGAGTTAGGTTTTTCGCATACTCAACAACCCTGTTATCATAGAAGTACAAGCCCGTTACGCAGTAATTTGACTTCGGCTTTTCAGGCTTTTCTTCAATAGAAACAGCCTTGCCGTTCTTGTTAAACTCAACAATACCAAAACGTTCCGGATCATCAACATAATAGCCGAATACAGTAGCACCCTTTCCAGTCTCCGCATTCTTAACAGCAGCTTTAAGACGCTTTTTCAGACCGTGTCCTGCGAAAATATTATCTCCCAGCACCATCGCAACCGTATCATCACCGATAAAATCAGCGCCAATAATAAACGCCTGCGCAAGTCCATCAGGTGACGGCTGAACAGCGTATGTAAGGCTAACACCAAACTGATGTCCATCGCCCAATAGATCCTCAAAGCGAGGCGTATCCTGTGGAGTTGAAATTATAAGTATATCCCGAATGCCTGCATTCATAAGAACAGACATCGGGTAGTAAATCATCGGTTTATCATAAATCGGAAGTAACTGTTTTGAAGTTACTTTCGTCAAAGGGTAAAGACGTGTACCGGAACCGCCGGCTAAAATTATGCCTTTCATATGTACCTCCCAAATCATCTTCCTTGTTTAGTAAGAACTGCGATAATTGTTTTAAATATGATTTTCCAGTCCACGAGAAAACTGCGTTCACGGATATACTGTATATCCATCTCGACCCATTCATCAAAAGAAATGTCATTTCTGTTTGGCTGAATTTGCCAATAACACGTAAGACCCGGTGTTATAAACAATCGCTGGGCTTGATAAGCAGAATATTGCTCAACCTCTCTGGGCAAAGCAGGACGAGGTCCCACAATGCTCATATCTCCTTTTAGAATATTAAAAAGCTGTGGGAGCTCATCAATACTTGTTTTTCTTATAAATTTTCCGACTCTTGTAATTCTCGGATCATCGGTAATTTTAAAAACAGGTCCATCCATTTCATTTTCTTTCAGTAGTTCCTTAAGCCTGTCTTCCGCGTCAACAACCATTGAGCGAAATTTATACATTTTAAATTCTTTACCGTTTTTTCCAACTCTTATCTGCGAAAAAACAGGACCTCCTTTGGGATCATCAATAATGATAGAAATAACTGTAATCAGCATAACGGGAGAAAGAACAATAATAGCTATCAGAGAGAATAAAATATCCTGAAATCTTCTTAGCCACCGGTAACCGTGTCTTGTTTTTAAGGTTGCATAATAAATATTATTTTCAGGCATAACCTTTTTTTCGAAAATATTGTTTTCCCTTTCATTTGCATATATTCTTTTCGCCAAAACTACACCCCTCTAGCAAAAAAATTAATAGCCGTATTCGCCGTAGTAACCGTATTTGTATCCTCCGCCGTATTTGCGTTTACCGACAGGCTCAACATCATTAAATATAACACCGATAATATTAGCTTCGGAGCGTTTGAGAATATCAATTGTTTTTTTGTAGTCCCTGATGTCGGTAACATTATCTCTGACTATAACAACAACACCGTCAGTTTGCTTTATTATAGGTAAAGCGTCAATTACTACGCCAATTGGCGGAGTATCAAATATAATATAATCATATTGTTTTGAAAGCTCTTTGATTAATTCTTTCATATTGTCACTTGATAAAAGCTCCGACGGGTTCGGAGGAATAGTACCGCAACAGATAGCGTCAAGATTGTCCAATTTAGAAGTGTAAACTATATCAGATACCTCACATTCAAAATTGAGGTAATTTGTAATTCCCTTGTCAACAGGTATTTCAAGCACCGATTGAATTCGAGGTCTTCTCAAATCACAATCAATAATCAGTACCCTGGTATCAACCTGCTGTGCAAGTGCAATAGCTATATTAACTGCAGTAATAGTCTTTCCTTCGGATTTTGAAGAGCTTGTAATAGACACCATTTTACAGCCTTTTTTTACAATTGAATAAGCAATATTTGTTCTTGCTTTTTTATAAGACTCTTTAATCTGAAAGCCGACAGCTTCAGCATTGAGTTTTACATCTTGAAAAGAGCCTCTTTTTGGATATTTTTTCATACTGACTCCCTCTTATCTTTTTTTTTGTTAGATTTATTTACTGCATCAAATTTTGGAATAGCTGCAAGAATCGGAATATCTCCAATCATAGTCATTTCCTCGTTGTATCTCATCTTTTTATCAAGGAACGCTCTGAGCAATGAAATTCCGACAGATATAACAAGTCCTGCTATCATTGTAATTATTACGTTCTTTATTTCATTCGGAGATGAAGGAGCAGTAGGCAACTGAGCATAATCAACTATCTTTAGCGTTGCTTTGGATTTAAGTCTTGAAATAGCCTCAGGTGCAACCTTTCCAACCGCATCAGCTATAAGCTTTGAATCATTTGGAGAAGAAGTAGTAACCTTAGCGTCAAATATCTCCGTCTTTTCGTCACTGCTGAAAGAAACCATTTTGCTAAGCTGTTTAGGGGTATATTTGTTGTTTATATGCTCAGAAAGCTCTGCGTAAAAAGTATTTGTGTTCAGCATTTTAATATATGTAGCAACAAGATTCTGTGCATAGGTTTGCTCATAAAGTATATTGAGGCTGTTTTTATTTTCATCATCATTTGACGTATCAACATATAACTGAATTGAAGATGTGTATGACTTTGGAATAAAATATCTTGTTATAAAAAAGCTTCCGATAGCACAAATAAGCGTAACTACGATAATAAAAGCTGCATTTTTCTTAATAATATTCCATACATCTGACAATGAAATAACAATTTCATCCTTTTCTTCCATAGGACTACCTCCGTTTTACATATTCATTCGTTTTTTGCATTACAGATTATTATTATAATCCAATATCCAATTTATTTCAACAACAATATTTTATTTTTTTCCACTATTGACAAAGTTTGTGTGACTAATTTATTATTGTACACTCAGATATCAAGAAATTAGTAATTATCACTATAAACACATAAAGGCTTTTCTGAGAGAAAGTTATGTAAGTACAGTTGCCTTGCTTTTTGTTCCTTTTGAATGCGGTGCTTTGTCGGACTTTACTGTCCATATTTCGGCACCGACCTTTGCCTGAGCTGTTTCATCAATATCGCTTAAATCCGTAAACATAAACCGAGCCGAGAACAAACCATATTGAAACAAGCTGTGTTGTAAAGCCTTTGCATAGCAACATAAATATTGCAAAGCCTATCCACACTATCGGCATATGAGCATTTTTGTATTTATATTCCGTTATGCCATTCCGATTTTATGTAAAAAGTGCATAAAAACACCGACAAGTATTAGCATAGAACGCCATTACTTGTCGGCAATAATTTTAATATCACATTCCTTGTTCAAAAATATAGAGGTACAAATCTTCAAGAGTTGGTTTTGCGGTTGTGTATTGGCAGTCTGTCGGCGGGTTATCGGTCACGATGCGGACTATTATGCTGTTGTCGTTGTGACAGAGATTTGAAACACGGTAATTGTCTTGAAAATATTTTAAATCTTCCCTTTGAATTTCGACCTCAAAGACTTTATTTTCAAGCTCCTTTGTCAGCTTATTCGGGGAATCGTGGGAGATGAGCTGACCTTTTTTAAGCAAAATAATCTCCTTTGCGATAAACTCAATATCCGACACAACATGGGTGGAGATTAGGACAATTTTATCCTCGGCAATCTCGCTGATGAAATTGCGTATGCGTATTCTCTCCTTCGGGTCAAGTCCTGCCGTCGGCTCGTCAAGTATGAGAATTTCGGGATTGTTCAGAAGCGCTTGAGCAATCAAGGCTCTCTGCTTCATACCGCCCGAAAACGAGCCTAACTTTTTATGTGCGGTATCTGTCAGATTAACCGTTTCAAGAAGCTGAGTGATCTTTTCCTTGGCTTCTTTCTTTTTTAAGCCCTTTAATGCCGCCATATACCACAAAAAGCGGTTGAGGGTGAAATCATCATACAAGCCCTGCTGTTGGGGCATATAGCCGAGTACGGCTCGGTAATCCTTGCCGAGCTTTTTGATATTTTCACCGTCGTAAACCACCTCGCCGCCGTCGGCATTGAGGTTGTCGGTGATAATGTTCATCAGCGTGGACTTGCCTGCTCCGTTCGGTCCGAGCAAGCCGTATACTCCCGGAGTTAAGGTAACGCTGAAATTATCAAGCGCCTTTACCGCTCCTTTTTTATAGACTTTTGTAATACCTTTAATCTCAAGCTTTGGCATTTATTCGCCTCCATATTCTTGTTTCGGTAAATTTTAATTTAGAAATTTCAAGTGTGACAATTGCAATTAAGATACTCAGCAAGCAAGTCATAACGATAGCTATAATATGGGAATTTACAACCCAATAACCTATTCTTACATTTTCAATCGAATACAAAGCAAGCAATGGTAATATAACTAAAACAGTTGAAACCACCATTGTAAACATACTGCTACGGGTAAAAATTGAAACTGCTGTAATAACAAATGTTACTGCTGTTGCAAGCAAAAAGTAACAAATGAGATTGACAACTACCGCATTTATCACACTAAAAGATGTTTCTTGAACATTTTCAAAAATACATACTAAGGGTGTATTCAAACTGTTCGCACCGTATGTATTTATAAATCTTACAAAATACGGCACATACAGAGCTGTAAATGCTATTAACAAATATATACACTCCACTACTATTTTTCCAAAAAACAGTTTTGTTTTACCGTTTTCAGTAGTACGAATAAGGTTGATCATACCATTTTTATACTCGGGTGAAAATACATAAGGAACACCTATCACAAGAACAAGGCAAAGCAAAGCAAAATCGTTCCATTCCCTTGTTTTACTTGAAACAAAACTTTTATAGATGTTTTCATCAATAAATTTTGCATCTATGCCCTTTTTATCTAGTTCAAGGAGTCGATTGTATTGTTCGATTACTCTTTCAAATGCAATCCCTTTGCTGTTTAAAATATTTTCAATCGACTTGGACATAGCCTGTTTTGCATTTTCGGAAAGCTCACTATTTTCAGCAATTTCGCCCATGCGTTGTTGCAAGTTGTTAAAATAATTTTGCTGTTTCAAAATATAGTTTTCCTTTTCCGAAGTTATGTCACCCTCAAGATATTCCATATACGCTTTGTAGTCAGCATCCGAATTTTCTGAATAAGGGTAACGAACCGTTCCGAACGATGAAATAATTGCAAAAAGCACAAACAAAACAATCATAACAGCCATTTTATTTTGAATAGTAAATTTAAAAACTTCGCCTTTAAAAACGCCGGTACTGCCGTTTAATGTAAAAAATCTTGATTTAAACTTTTCAAGCAGTCTTGAAAAAATGCCGGCAGTCTTCTGTTGATTGCGTTTGCAAAATAATATGCAGGAAAACACCGTACACAAAAGAAATACTGTACCAAAAACGGCAAATGCAATCGGAATCGAAGTTACTGCATTTGAAAAAATATTAAGATTCAGATAACTCCCAAAAAATTCCCCGCCGTCAAGAATATAGAAAATATTAATGTACTTTAAAAGGTTCAAAAAAGAGTTCTGTCCAATCAAGGTATAGAGCAAATACTCTGCACCAATTATTACGAGCCCTGTAAGATACATCGTTGCAGAACTTGAAAAGATAATAAATACAAGAGCCAAAAACGATGAAATAACAAAAGTCCCCATTATTTTTGCAAATGCAAACAAAATCAAAAATTGACCTGCTGTAACTGTAAGGGTACAGTTGCGAAACTCGGAAATTGATTGAATATTTACGCTTAAATCGGTACTGCCATACAGGAAAGTGTTTATGATAAAATTGCAAAAAATGAATAATATTGATACAACAGCTGACAGTACAAAAAGCAACATGAATTTTGAAATTATAGTTTTGAATCTGCCGAATTTTGTACATCGTACCAACGAATACAGTCCTTTTTCACGCTCATATTGAAAAAGATAAACGCAAAGCAAAAACACAATGGCGATTATAAAAATATCGGTTAAGCTGTATTCTGTTGTTGCAATAAAAGCATCAGAATTTACAAGGCTTAGCTTGGTGTTTTTTAATCCTGAATAATCGTTGGATGTTTTGTAAAGATTTTTATATGAAAAAGAACTTTCATCGCCAAAAATTGAAGAGGACGACTGCGCCTTTGCCCTGTCATACATTTTGTCAATAAAATCCGGATAGGAATTTATATACTCAATCTGCTGTGAAATATTATAGAGAAAACTGTTTTTCCAAAAGTTATCTCCGCCTTTTTCACTCATTTCAACAGCCTTTTGATACGCATCCGGATTACTCTTTCGATACTCATCAAGTTCATATGTGTAATTTTCAATAAGTTCCTCGTTATCAGTCTGTGCAAGATTTTCAAGTCTACTAAAAATTTCATATGCAAGCAGTTCATTGTCAATTTGCTTTTCAGCGTCATTCAAAGACATTGAAGAATAACTATTGAGCATTTTAGTATACTCATTGGAATAAGTGATTCTAATGCTGTTTTCTTCGGTATTTTGCGATGAATATAATAAAAAGCCGTTGATTGCAAGGCAGAGCAATAAAACAACAAAAAATATTTTTTTATTAAGTATCTTTTTCAGTTCATAAATAAAGAGTTTCATAAATTCATCTGTTACTCAAAAGTATAAATTTCATCGGCATTTTCTGTGTTATTTTTATCAATATAATAAAGTGTTTTTTCTTCTTCGTTGTAATCAATAAAACAACTGCTGTCAAAACCTATTTCGGCAGTAAATTCAAACGGCATTTTCTTTAAAGTTGCCTTATAGCTTTTATCACAGAAAATCAACTTATCAGCCTCATTATCATCATTAGCAGCTGAAATTATCAGATTTTCACCGTCATTTGTAAAAGGAGTGTAGTATTGATAACCTGCAATCAAATCAGAACAATCAAGAATTTTCTTTTGATTTTCTCCGTTAAAATCGCACTCATACACCTTACTTCCGTTTGCGAAAATCAGCTTATCATTGAAAATTGTAAACATTGAATTTATATTTACTTCCAACTTTTCACTGAGATTTTCCCATTTATCGGTCTGTAAATCATAGTTTATCAAGTAGCTGTTTTCCTTGGTACCGTCAAGCTTTGTTATCCATAAAAAAAGATGATTGCCGTAGAATCTGGTGTCACATACACTCATACCATTAAGTATATCGTATTTATAGTACGGCAGTAACTCATCTGTGTTTCCTTTACCATCGGCAGAAACCTTGTAAAGTGCCATATTACTGCCTTCTGCCGCTCCTTCGTTATCTTTTTTACTTCCGTCAAAATAAATATATCCTCTGTGAATTTTAAAGTCCCAAATTGTATAATCCCTTGTCGAATATAAAACCTCACGATTTGTTCCGTCAGTTGAAATTTTGCAAATTTCATTTAATTCATAAGTTACACCGTCTTTGTCGGTTTTATCCTCGACCGATTGAAAATAAATGCAGTCATTGTAGTAAACAAGACTTCTGAAATATGTATTTAAAAATGCTGTACACTCTTTCTTTTTCTCAAACGAGGTTTCTTTGTCATGCATACAATCACTTCGATTGCACAAAGGTTGACAACTATGCGTTTCCTTATCAATCACATACAAAAATCCGTTATCTGAATTTAAAAAGTAAATGCCCGTATGAGTATCTGCAAAATAGAGCTGACTGCCGTACCTTATAAAATTCTCCTGACTGTCCTGATTAGGAATATATGTATCAGAACTGTCGATACTCATTTTTTGATTACATCCGCACAAAAAAACAAATGAAATCAGAAACAAAAATGCAGTGTATTTTTTAATCATAATTTTCATATAAACACCTCAGAGCCCACCCGCTACATTCGGGTGGGCTCACAAACTTATGCTGTTTTGCCGACTGTAGCAGATACAGTTGTTGCACTATCAAATTGAGAAATACATTTTGAGCCTACTAAAGTATAATAACCGTTTGTAGTAACCGTAAGGCTCTTGTTATTATCAACGCTATCATACGAATTGCACGATAACTTCACATAACTACCGGATTTGTAATATCCATACACCCAAACCTTTATTGAACACGGTCCGCCATTAGTAACACTTCCTTTTCCACTAGTTGTGTTACCTGAATATGAAGCCGTTGATGATACTGTATAACCATTACTCATTTCTGCATATCTTGTACTGGAAGCTGCGCTAGCGCTTATAGCCGCAACTGATGAAAAAGCACATATTGTAGCTAACATTGTTGTTGTTATTTTTCTTATCTTGTGTTTCATAAAGAGTTCCTCCTTTGTTATGTTAAAATATTATTAATATAATTTTCAGTTGAAACAACGATTAAGACATTAAACCATTGGACTTACCTCCTTTCATACTTATTTTAATTGCTAAAAATTTTATTTAAAAATATTAATACTTTAACTGTCATTTAAACCTGTCTC
>ENA-OZAA01000873-OZAA01000873.1-human-gut-metagenome-genome-assembly--contig:-NODE-873-length-11664-cov-5.191231_pt1 | contig 11664 bp, 7 predicted proteins | sample MGYA00244204_ERZ653492 | MGnify/ENA primary metagenome ERZ653492 (study PRJEB26926, sample SAMN06164980) | human gut metagenome | biome: ENVO:00009003; feature: ENVO:2100002; material: ENVO:00002003... | reverse complement strand
CGGCAGCGTCAGATGTGTATAAGAGACAGGTCATTGATGACGCGGGAGATGGTGCTGACGGAACAGCCGCTCAGACGGGCAATGTCTTTGATGGTCATGTTCGGCATTCCGGGAAGCACCTCTCTTTCGGTCGAAGTTCTGGTTTTTACTGAAATCGTGCGGGAACGATGTCGGGAACGGTTTCAGTGACTATAGTATGGCATAATTTGTGGAATAAATCAATAACCCTGAAACACTTTTGGCAGAATTGCATAACAAATCGACCCTCCTTTGTGCAGGTTGATTTGCCCGCAGAGCGAAAAGCAAATTGATTTCCGGTAATTCCCGGTACGCGTCAAAATCTCCCGGGACGACCGTACTCTTTTGTAACTTTTAGAGCAAAAAAGCGCGTTCTCATGCAGGATGGATACAAGCTGAACCGACGGGCCGGAGCAAAAATAAGCCGAAAAAATCCCGGTATCCCTGCCGCCGGAGCGGAAAGGATACCGGGAATGAGATCTCTGGGGTTTACTCGGCGCGCAGGGCTTTGACGGGGTTGCACTTGGCTGCGCCGCGGGCCGGGATGATGCCGGCCAGAATGGTGAGCAGGGTAGCCAGTGCCACGAGGAAGAGGGCTGCATCCACGGGCAGGGAAGCAACGAGGGTCGAAGTGCCGGAGACTTTCTGGATGATGATGTTTCCGGGGATGAGCAGTATCTCGCTGAGGACGATGCCCATGACGCCCGAGCAGAGACCGATGATGAAGGTCTCTGCGTTGAACACCTCGGAGACGTTCCGCTTGGAAGCGCCGATGGCGCGCAGGATGCCGATCTCCTTCCGGCGCTCGAGGACGCTGATATAGGTGATGACGCCGATCATGATGGAGGAGACTGCCAGCGAGATGGAGACGAAGGCCACCATCATGCTGCTTATCATGTTCACGATCTCGGTCACGCTGGTCATCAGGGTACCCACGAGGTCGGTGTACTGCACCATTTTTTCGTCTTCACCCTTTGCAGACATCCCGGCGTTGTAGGCATCCAGCTTTTCCAGAATGGTGGCTTTGCTGGCGAAGTCCTTCGGATAGATCTTGATCTGGCTGGGGGCGGCCTCGTCCGCGTAGCCGAAGGCCGTCAGGTTGGCCTCATAGGTGGCGGAAGAGGAGCGGAGGGTGGAGCGCATCAGCTCGGTCAGCTCGGAGGCGGTCATGTTGAGATGGATGGCCTTCTGGAAAGCCGACGCGTCGATCTTGATGGCGCTCTCCATCTGGCTGCTCAGCTTGCCGATGTTCTGCTGGATGGCCGTCTTGAGCTGGGACTGTATCTGGTCCTGGAAGGTGACGATGCCCTTCTGGATGGCAGCGTCCAGCTGACTTTTCAGCACCTCTGTGATTTGGTCGGAGTAGGTCTCCATCACGGTCTGGATGGTGGTCTGCAGAGCGCTCGAGAGCTGGCCCTGCAGCTTGTCCGGGTCAACGAGGTCTTTCATGGACTCGGCCATCAGCTTCTGGAACTGCTCCGACTTGAGGTAGGCAGAAAAGCTCCACTTCTTGAAGTTGAGGATGCCGTTGCCGATGATATATTTCTTATAGTCCTTGAACACCTTATGCACGAGGTCCTGCAGAGCCTCCGGCGAGACGGAGAGGTCCAGCTCTGCAAAGGCATCGCTGAGGTCGATGTCGGGAAGCTCGTCAATGTCGAGGGAAAAATCCGAGAAGTCGATGAGGCTGCTCAAATCGAAACTGCCGCTGCTGAGGTCGAAGGCACCGTTCAAATCGAAGTCGAGGGCGTTGGCATCAAAAGAAAAGGCATTCTTGAGGGCGTCGGTGTCGATGGAGAAGAGGCTGGTCAAATCGAAGTCGCGGAGGCTCTCAGCCTTGCCGAAGCTCTCGCCGGTGAGGACGTTGGTGGCGGGGTCAGCCATCTGCTGCTTCACGATGACGCTGTCGGCAGCGTCCTCCATGACCTTCTCGGTCAGGGAGGCGGGGTAGGCGATGCCGGAGGTGAGCATGGAAGCGGAGGCGGTGTAGTCCGGCTGGACGATGCCCACGATGGTGATGTCCTCGCCATTCTCCACCAGCTGCTGCATATAGTCCTTGTCGTCGGCCTTGCTCTTCCAGATGCCGTAGGTGTCGTCGTAGACGTAGGTGTCGGCGCTGTTCACCAGCTTGAACTTCAGGCCCATCAGCTCGTCGTAGCTGTAGGTGCGGAAATCGCTGGGGACATCGACGTTCTGGTTCTGGGCGAACTGCTGTATCATCTTGTCCAGCTCGGCGGAGTCCCGCAGACCCATGGAGTAGAGGGCGTAGTCGGTCACGGTGCCGTATTTGCTCAGCACGGCGACACATTCGGTGGGCTTTTCGGGCCAGCGGCCAGCCTTGACTTCGTACTGGGACTTATAAAGGTCGCTGTTGGCGGGCAGCTGATAGAATACGCTGGTGTTGCTGCCCATGCTGTTCATCAGGCTGCTGGTGACGGAGGTGGAGCCGGAACCCGAGCTTCCCAGACCCAGCATCGAGAGGGTGGAGTCCGGGTTGACCTGATGCACACTGCCGTCGGCGTCCTGCCGGTAGATCTGGGGCGAGACGCTGTAGGAATACTCGATGGAGGTGGCGTCATCCGCAATGGTGGACTCGTCGCTGTCGAGATATTTCTTTAAGGAAGTGAGGTCGTTGGACGTCAGGCCCGACACCATCTTGGTGATGAGCTGGCGGACCGAGACCATTCCCTCCACGCCGCCGGAGGTGTCCTTTTTGCCGTCCTCGTCGGTGGGCAGGCCGGTGGCTGTGGTGCCGTCGCTGCTGCCCGAGGACAGAAAGCTCGTGATGTCCACGCCGCTGCTCAGGATCTGCAGCGGGTATTCGCTCAGGGTGGAGCGCTCCATGTCGGCGATGTAGGCGTTGACGCCGGTGGACAGCGAGATGATGAGGGCGATGCCAATGATGCCGATGCTGCCCGCGAAGGCCGTGAGCAGGGTGCGGGCCTTTTTGGTGCGCAGGTTGTTGAAGCTCAGGGCCAGCGAGGTGAGCCACGACATGGACGAACGGCCCATGTTCTTATGAATGGGAGGGGCAAGCTTTGTGTCGTCCGGCTCGAAGGGGCGGGTATCGTCGGTGATGGCGCCGTCCCGCAGACGGACGATGCGGTTGGCATACTGCTCCGCCAGTTCGGGGTTGTGAGTGACCATGACCACGAGGCGCTCTTTTGCCACATCCTTCAGCAGCTCCATGACCTGGATGCTCGTCTCGCTGTCCAGTGCGCCGGTGGGCTCGTCGGCCAGCAGGATGTCGGGGTTGTTGACGAGGGCGCGGGCGATGGCCACGCGCTGCTTCTGGCCGCCCGACATCTCGGTGGGGCGCTTGTGGAGCTGGTCCCCGAGGCCCACCTGCCGCAGCGCCTCGGCGGCACGGCGGCGGCGCTCAGCGCCCGACACGCCCGAGATGGTCAGGGCCAGTTCGACGTTGGCGAGGACGGTCTGGTGGGGGATGAGGTTATAGCTCTGGAACACGAAGCCGACGGTGTGGTTGCGGTAGGAGTCCCAGTCCCGGTCGGTGTAGCGGCGGGTGGAGATGCCGTTGATGATGAGCTCGCCGTTGTCGTAGCGGTCGAGGCCGCCGATGATGTTGAGCAGCGTGGTCTTGCCCGAGCCGCTGGGGCCGAGGACGGCGACGAATTCGCTGTCGCGCAGGTTGAGGCTGACCCCGTTGAGCGCTGCCTGTGTCAGATCGCCGGTGGTGTATTTCTTTTCGATATTGATAAGCTGAAGCATTGGCCTGCCTTTCCGGCAGCAGAACGGGGGAGTGTCTGCTGACCTGTTCCGCCCGACATTTGTGGACGGAGAGGGAAACATAGTATCTGTTTGATTTTATCAGAAGAATATGAACAATTTATGTCGTAACGTGTGCCAAGTTCTGTGTTTTCTGCCGAAGGATGGAAAAGCGTTGCATCCTGCGCGGAAAAGCGTCCCAAACCAGGAGGATGCGGCAGATGTGTCTTGATTTTTGGAGCGGTTGATGGTATTCTTGAGACAATATCCATGTTAATATTTTAAGTGTTCCAAAATTCGACGAAAACTGACGCAAATTTGTCGTTGCAACTCCTTTCGACGCTCCATACAATTTTATACAGTATAGTATGAAGTAGTTTGTCCGGCATAAGTGGAAGGGCCGGGCAGATGGGGTGAGGAGGATGCAGAATGAAACAGAATGTTCCATTGGTGAGGAGTTTTTCGGCGCTGGAACCGTATCAGGAGGCGTATACCCTTGCCTGTTCTCTGGAGACGGAGGGACAGGGCTGCTGGCTGACCGTGAGCCGGACAAAAGCTCCGGACGACCCAGCAGACACGGCCCGTGCATGGGTCCCGGCCCCGGAAGAGGAATGCGGACGGCTGCTGCAGTTTTTGTATGAGAACTCGGTCCAGCCGGAGCTGTGGCAGGATGCTATTTCCTGCTGGTATCCGCAGGCGGAGCAGGCAGAAAACCTGCGGGAAGGGGGCGCGTCGTGTGAGTTATGAGGAACAGGACGTCATATGGCGCGTAGCTCTGGCCAGCTATGACCCCAGAGAGATGCGGGTATGGACACGCTATCTTGAGGAGCGCAACCCGGCCATCCGCTGTACGGGCTACCGCAGCAGCCGGACGCTGCTGGAACGGCTCGAGCAGGGCGATGTGGACGTTCTGGTGCTGGGCGGCAGACTGGAGGACATGGACAGCATCCAGTTCCTGCCCAAGATACGCGGCCTTGCCCGCAAGCCTCTGGTGCTTCTGCGGGACGACGGACGCAATGAGAAATCGGCTGTGGAGAGCCTGAGTCAGGAGGACGCATGCTACCTCATCCGTCAGGCCACACTGGAAGATATGCTGCAGGAGCTGCGCGTTCCGGCCCACCGCCCGGCGGAGAGTCTGGAAAAGCGCTGCGAGCGCATCTATCGCAGCTGGGGTCTGAGCACCTGCGATGCCAACAAGCGCTACCTGACCGGTGCGCTTCGGATGATGATGGGCTCTGACCACCGTCTGGCCATCCGCAAGGAGATATTAGGGCCGGTGGCGGAGGAATACAATCTCACTGTGGCGGCTGTGGACAGCGCCCTCCGGCGGCTGCTGGAGACGCTGGACGAGACCGGTACCCAGACATGGCGGGATTTTCGAAAAGAGTATGGCTTAGAGCGCAGGAAGGTGACCATCGGCCGCCTGCTTTATGCGCTGGAAAGTAAACTGAGTCAGCAGTGAGGTGCTGACCACACGACGCGGAGGTAGAGCAGAATGCGCAGGCGAAACGATGGGGCAGGAGGCTCCCTTCGGGAGGAGTTTGGGGATGTGTGCTTCCATGCCCTTGGCATCATCGACCAGAACCGGGAATATCTGCAGATGCATCTGCTGGCGTCGGCCGACCTGCCCACCCGGCAGGCACTTTCGGACATCCAGATAGAGTCTGCCCGGCTGGACCGCACGGTACGCAATGCCATAACGCTTTATCAGCTGGAAAATGAAGAGCTGAGCGAGCTGCAGCCTCTGGACCTGTGCAGTCTGCTGGAAAAAGCGGGCCGTCTGGCCCCGGACATCCAGCGGTCACTGGAAATAGCGCTCACGACGGAGAGCGGGGGCATCGAGCACTGCACCGTCATGGGCGTTCCCGATGAGGCCGAACAGCTGCTGCTCCACCTCATCTCCAACGCGCTGCGGGCCTGCGATGCAGGCGGCAGGGTGTGGGTGAGCCTGAAACAGAAAAAGACCGGCGTCGTGCTCCGGGTGGAAGACAACGGCTGCGGCCTGATGGAGGAAGACCCCATCGAGAACAACCGCCGCTTCCTCAGCGGCGCAAAGCTGGGTCTCCGCATCTGTAAGCTCATCTGCCGCCGTGCAGGCTGGAAGCTGACGCTGACGGCCCGGCCGGGCGGCGGCACCCGGGCGCAGGTGGTGTTCCCGCTGGCCTCCTGCGAGGACATCCCGCCGGAAATGGAACTCCACTCCAGCGAGGAGAACGACATCCGCGCAGCGCGGTTCGCAAGCCGGGCGGCACAGGAGCTCCTTCTGCTGAGGAGATATTGAACGAGACAAAAAGGCATCTGCAATGCTGCCCGGGACGGTGCAGCGCAGATGCCTTTGATTTTTGTGCGGGACAGGGAAGAGAGCAGGAAAAATGACAGGCGGTAAAGAATCTTAGTAGAAACAGCCCGAAATCCACAGAAAAGTTTGCGAAATTAACAAAATGTTTAACTTTGCAAGATGATTTTACTGTTTTTAAGGTGTAAAATAATCCCGAATGATTGATTGTCAGCCGGATTTGGTTTATAATACCCGTGTATGCGAGTCTGAAATTTGATTCGTTAGCAAACAACTTCTGCCCGGGCCGGAGAGCCCTGTGTGCAGAGGGAGAGTGCATTGTCCTTCAGGAGGAAAAACAACTGTGAGAGTAGGTCTTGACATCGGCAGCACTACCATCAAATGCGTGGTGCTGGATGAAAACGATACCCTTTTATATTCGACGTATGAGCGCCACTACAGCCACATTCTGGAAAAGGCGCAGGAGCTGCTGCGCCGCATCGACGCAGAGCAGCTGCATGGCCGGAAAGCGCTGCTCAGCATCTCCGGCTCCGCCGGCATGGGCCTGGCCGACAGCTGCGGCGTGCCTTTCGTGCAGGAGGTGTTTTCCACCCGCGTGGCGGTCAAAAAGTTCGTCCCTGCGACGGACTGCGTCATCGAGCTGGGCGGTGAGGATGCAAAGATCCTGTTCCTGACCAACGGCACCGAAGTCCGCATGAACGGCAGCTGCGCCGGCGGCACGGGCGCTTTCATCGACCAGATGGCGACGCTGCTCAAGATGAGTGCCGATGAGATGAACAAGGCGGCCGAACAGGCCACCCGTACATACACCATTGCATCCCGCTGCGGCGTTTTCGCCAAGAGCGACGTGCAGCCCCTCATCAATCAGGGCGCAAAGACCGAGGACATCGCGGCCAGCATCTACAAGGCCGTGGTCAACCAGACCATCGCCGGTCTGGCACAGGGACGCCCCATTCAGGGCAATATCCTCTATCTGGGCGGTCCGCTGACCTTCAGCACCGTGCTGCGCAAGAGCTTCGACGAAGCACTGGGCGTCACCGGTACCTGCCCCGAGAACAGCCTGCTCTACGTCGCGCTGGGCGCTGCCCTCTACGCCGACAAGGAGTTCGTCCTCTCGGATGTGGCCGCTGCGCTGGATGAGTACGCCGCCACGGCGACCTACGCCAGCGAGCCGCCCCTCTTCGCCAACAAGGAAGAGTACGAGGTATTCCATGCCCGCCATATGTCCCACAGCGTGCCGCGGGTGGCGTTCGGCGCCCAGTGCGGCCCGGTGCATATCGGCATCGACTCCGGCTCCACCACCGTCAAGCTGGTGGTCGTGGACGAGCAGAGCCAGATCCTCTACACCAACTATCAGCCGAACCTCGGCAACCCGCTGCCCCTTATCCGGCAGCAGCTGCTGAAAATCTATAAAGAGCACCCCGGCCTCAAGGTGGCCAGCGTGACCACCACCGGCTACGGCGAAGAACTGGTCAAGAACGCTTTCCGCTGCGACTTCGGGCTCGTGGAGACCGTGGCCCACTTCACGGCAGCAAAATACTTCATGCCGGACGTGGACTTCATCATCGACATCGGCGGTCAGGATATGAAGTGCTTCAAGATCGAAGATGGTGCCATCAGCAACATCTTCCTGAACGAAGCCTGCTCTTCCGGCTGCGGCAGCTTTTTGCAGACCTTCGCGCAGGCACTGGGCTACGACGTCAAGGAGTTCGCAGCCCTCGGCCTCTTCGCCGACCGCCCCGTGGATCTGGGCAGTCGCTGCACCGTCTTTATGAACAGCTCGGTCAAGCAGGCCCAGAAGGACGGCGCGTCCATCGAGAATATCTCGGCGGGCCTGTCCATCAGCGTCGTCAAGAACGCACTGTACAAGGTCATCCGTGCGTCCAGCCCCGAAGAGCTGGGCCGGAAGATCGTTGTGCAGGGCGGTACGTTCTACAATGAGGCCGTCCTCCGCGCCTTCGAGAAGGAGATGGGCGTCGAGGTCATCCGTCCCGACATCGCCGGTCTGATGGGCGCTTACGGTGCGGCCCTCTTCGGTCTGCGCCAGTGCCGCAAGAACGGCCAGACCACCTCCGCCATGATGAGCGAGGAAGAGCTGGAGAACTTCGACCAGAAAGTCGTCAGCGTCAAGTGCGGCGGCTGCGGCAACCACTGCCAGCTCACCGTCAACACCTTCGCCGATGGCCGCAAGTTCATTTCCGGAAACCGCTGCGACAAGCCCGTCACCGGCAAGAGCGAGGACAACAGCCTCAACCTCTACGCTTACAAGCAGCAGCTTCTGGCCAGCTATAAGCCCGTGGCCGGAAAGCGCGGCTCCATCGGCATCCCGCTCTGCCTGAATATGTATGAGCTGCTGCCGTTCTGGCATGCATTCTGGACAAAGCTCGGCTTTGCCGTCCACACCAGCCCGGTGTCCAGCCGCGGCCTCTATCTGGCTGGTCAGGCTACCATCCCCAGCGATACCGCCTGCTTCCCGGCCAAGCTCAGCCATGGCCACATCAAGGCCCTGACCCAGATGCATCTGGACGCCATCTTCTACCCCTGCCTGACCTACAACATCGACGAGGGTCTGGGCGACAACCACTACAACTGCCCCGTCGTGGCCTACTATCCCGAAGTCCTCGCCGGCAACTGCCCCGAGCTGGAAGGCCAGAAGTTCATCTACGACTACGTCGGCATCCACCGTCCGAAGGATTTCGTCCACAAGATGGCGAAGGACGTGCTGCCCAAGTATTTCGGCGGCATCTCCGAGAAGGAAGTGCAGGAGGCTGCCAACGCTGCCTACGCTGAGTATGAAGCCCACATGGCACAGATCCGGGTCAAGGGCAGCGAGATCATTGATGAGGCCCGCCGTCAGGGCAGGCGCATCATCGTGCTGGCCGGACGCCCCTACCATGTGGACCCGGAGATCAACCACGGCATCGACCACCTCATCACCCGCCACGGCGCGGCGGTGGTCACCGAGGACAGCATCTCCAACCGCGTGGAAAAGTTCCCCACCAGCGTGCTGAACCAGTGGACTTACCACAGCCGCCTGTATGCCGCCGCCAAGTACTGCACCACCCAGAACGATATGGACCTGGTGCAGCTGGTGTCCTTCGGCTGCGGCGTGGATGCCATCACCACCGATGAGACCCGCGAGATCCTGCAGGAGGGCGGCAAGCTCTACACCCAGCTGAAAATTGACGAAATTACAAACCTGGGTGCTGTCAATATCCGCCTGCGCAGTCTGTTCGCCGCACTGGATGAGCGAGACGAAGATAAGAAGTAACATAGGAGGAACCTATGGAATACAATTACCCCAAATTCACCCCGGAGATGAAGAAAACTCACACCATCCTCATCCCCAACATGGCCATCACCCAGTTCCGCCTGCTGGAATACGCCCTGCGCTACGACGGCTACAAGTGCGAGATCCTTGGCAACTGCGGCAGCGCTGTGGCGCAGCTGGGCCTGAAATATGTCCACAACGACACCTGCTATCCAGCACTGCTGGTCATTGGCCAGTTCCTCGACGCGCTGAACAGCGGCAAGTACGACCTCGAGCACACGGCCCTGCTCATCACCCAGACGGGCGGCGGCTGCCGTGCCTCCAACTACATCCATCTGCTCCGCAAGGCGCTGGTCAAGGCAGGCTATCCGAACATCCCGGTGGCCAGCCTGAACTTCTCGGGCCTCGAGAAGGACAGCGGTTTCCAGATGACTCTGCCTCTGGCCCGCCGGGCCATCGCCAGCGTGTTCTACGGCGATATGCTCTGCGCCCTGCGCAATCAGGTCGCTCCGTATGAGAACGAGAAGGGCGCTGCCGATAAGATGGTAGACCTCTGGGTCGAGCGTCTGGGTCGTATACTGCTGGCGGGCAAGGGTTTCACCTCCCGTGAGATGAAGCACACCTTCCCCCTCATCGCAAAGGACTTTAAGTCCATTCCCGTCACCCGTGTGCCGAAGGTCAAAGTCGGCGTCGTGGGCGAGATCTACGTCAAGTACAGCCCGCTGGGCAACAACGACCTGCAGAAGTTCCTCGAGAGCCAGGACTGCGAGGTCAACTTCCCGGGTCTGATGGGCTTCGTGCAGTACTGCATCTTCAACATGGGCGAGGACCATGTCCTCTACGGCGGCAAGCTGGCCATGAAGATGGGTACCGACCAGCTGCTCAACTGGCTGGACAGCGTGGAGCGCTCCATGCTCAAGGCCGAGGCCGACGCCGGTTTCTACGCCCCCGGCCCCTTCAAGGAGCTGGTGGAAAAGCCTGAGGGCATCATCTCGCTGGGTGCCAAGATGGGCGAGGGTTGGCTGCTGACGGCTGAGATGATCGAGCTGGTACAGGGCGGTTACGGCAACATCGTCTGCGCACAGCCTTTTGGCTGCCTGCCGAACCACATCGTGGGCAAGGGCATGGTAAACAAGATCCGCGCGATGTACCCCAGCGCCAACATCACCCCCATCGACTATGACCCCAGCGCCACCAAGGTCAATCAGGAGAACCGCATCAAACTGATGCTGGCCGTAGCAAAGGAGCGTCTGAACGCCCCTGCCGAGGCAAAGCCCCTGACCGCCGAGGAGATCGCGGGCGGTGCGCCCAGCCTGTCTCACGTCTGAGAAACTACAGAAGAAACAAAGAAGCCGCACGGTACAGTTTTTCGCTGTACTGTGCGGCTTTTCTTATACGCCAGAGCGCTTATTTCTTGTGATACTTGCGGTCTTCCTGCTCATAGGCGGGCTCGCAGGTGAGGTACATCCCCAGACGCTTGATGGTGTCCGTATCCACGCTGGACAGGATGACCGTGGAGTGCATGTCGCAGCCCTTGAGCTTGGAGAGCTGCTGCAGAGCGACAGCAGCCGTCTCATTCTCGGCGGCAGAGCTGGACAGCGCGATCAGGATCTCATCGGTGTGCAGGCGGGGATTCCGGCTGCCGAGGTAGTTGGTCTTGAGGGTCTGGATGGGCTCGATGGCGCGGGCGGAGACCAAGTCGATCTCATGGTCGATGCCGGCCAGCTTCTTGAGGGCATTGAGCAGGGCAGAAGAGGCTGCGCCCAGCAGGGGACCGTTCTTGCCGGTGACGACGGTGCCGTCCGGTAGCTCGATGGCGGCAGCGGGTGCGCCGCCGGTGCGCTCGGCCACGGCGTGAGCCTGCTTTTCCACGGCACGGTCGCCGACAGCCAGACCGGCCTGATTCAGCAGCAGCTCCAGCTTGAAGATCTCACTGTCCACGTTCTTGCCGATCTTGTGGTCGCAGAGGGCCTTGAAATAGCGGCGGATGATCTCGTTGCGGGAGGCCTCGCGGCAGGCTTCGTCGTCCACGATGCAGTTGCCGGCCATGTTCACGCCCATATCCGTGGGGGACTTGTAGGGGCTCTTGCCCGCGATGAGCTCGAACATCGCGTTGACCACCGGGAAGATCTCGATGTCGCGGTTGTAGTTGACGGTGGTGATGCCGTAGGCCTCCAGATGGAAGGGGTCGATCATGTTCACGTCGTTCAGGTCGGCGGTAGCGGCCTCGTAGGCGAGGTTGACCGGGTGCTTGAGGGGCAGGTTCCAGATGGGGAAGGTCTCGAACTTGGCATAACCGGCCTTGACGCCCCGCTTGTGCTCGTGGTAGAGCTGGGACAGGCAGGTGGCCATC
>ENA-OZAA01000866-OZAA01000866.1-human-gut-metagenome-genome-assembly--contig:-NODE-866-length-11758-cov-5.724173_pt1 | contig 11758 bp, 7 predicted proteins | sample MGYA00244204_ERZ653492 | MGnify/ENA primary metagenome ERZ653492 (study PRJEB26926, sample SAMN06164980) | human gut metagenome | biome: ENVO:00009003; feature: ENVO:2100002; material: ENVO:00002003... | reverse complement strand
GGTGGAAGCGCTGGGCTCACCAGAGGCGTCGCCCTCGGTGGGCTGGCTGTCAGCGGGGGCCTCTTCCGCCGGGACTTCGCTCTCGGCGGGCTCTTCTGCGATAACGCTGTCGGGAGATTCCTCCGGGATGGATGCACCGGCGTTGGGGTCGGCGGTCGGCGTGAAGACATCGGTCTTCTCGGGGGTCTGGCTGGTGCTGGTGAGCTTGTCCTCGCCGCCCAGAACCGCAGCGATGAGGGCCTTGGCTTCGTTGACCGAGTTCTCATCCGGCTTCATGACGTAGAGGCTCTGGCCCTTGGCGGAGTAGCACTTGGTGCTCTTCGCGCCCGAGCCGGTGACGGTGTAGCTCTGGATGTCCCAGTTGGCAAGGTCGCCTAGCTGCATCCGGACCAGCGCAGAGATCTGTTCCTGCGAGAGGCTGGTGACGAAGCAATCGGCGGCGGCGTCCATCAGCTTGGAGAAGCCCATGAGCAGGGCGGGAGACTTGAGCTTGTTGACCATCGCGTCGATGACTTTCATCTGGTTGATGCCGCGCTGGATGTCGCCGGTCTTGAAGGCGTGGCGCTCACGGGCAAAAGCCAGAGCGGACTTGCCGTCCAGATGGTTCCAGCCCTCGGCGAAGGTGGTGGGGTCGTAGTAGCCGGGGCTGCCCACCGAGGTGAAGGCCTGGTCGGAGTAGACGTCCACGCCGCCGATGGCGTCGATGATGTTGATGAAGCCCGCAAAGTTGATGCGGAGGTAGTGCTCCACATTCACGCCGTAGAGGTTGCCCAGCGTGGCCATGCTGGTCTCGACGCCGTAGAGGCCGGCGTGGGTCAGCTTGTCCTTGCTGTCGGTGCCTGCGAGGTCAACATAGTAGTCGCGCGGGGTGTTGATGAGGGCCGCCTGCTTGGTGGTGGGGTTGACCACAGCGAGGATGTTCACGTCGCTGCGGGCCTTTTCGGTCAGCTCGCCGCGGTTGTCCACACCGCTGAGGTAGACGACGAACGGCTCTTTCGTGATCTTATTCGCCTCTGCGCCGGTGAGCAGGCCGGAAGTCATGCTGTCCAGTGCGGTCAGACCCTGCTGCGCCCAGACACAGCCCACGGCCAGCGCGGCGCAGAGCAGGACGGACAGCACCCGGGCCACGACGGCACCGCTGCGGGAGGCGAGGCACTTGCGCACCAGCAGCCAGAGCAGCACCAGAAGCGCAGTGATGATAACGAGGTAGAGCACCGGCAGCATCTGGGTGCGCCAGAGCTGCACCAGCGCGGCAAGGCTCAGGATGGCCTGCAGTACCAGCAAGACCATTCCTCCTTTCGGAAGTTTGTCGTCAGCGAGGGCGGGCTCGCTGGGGTGCAGCGGCTCCCACTGTCTGCGGGGCGGCACCGGAGGTTTCGGCGGCTCAGACGGAGGCGTCGGTGTCGGTTTCGGCGGTGCTTTGGGGCGGGGAGGTTCCGGCGAGAAGAAATCGGCGCTGTCTACCTCCACTTCGTCGGGCTCGCTGCGCTTGATGCCCCGGTGGATGTGCCGGGGGCCTTCGTCGTTATTCTGGGGATGGGTATGCTTGTTTTCGTCAAACATAGGCGTTCACTCCTTTGGATGTGTATGCCATCATGTGGTGGGGATGATGCTCAGCACAGCCCGGGCGGGCAGGCAGGTGGCCGTCTGGTCTTCCTCGCTGAGCCAGCCGAAGGACTCGCAGATGTGGTCAGGGCAGGGCGAATCTACAAAGCGGGCCGCGCCGTCCTGGATCTTGATGTGGACGGTGAGATAGCCGGTGTCCACATCGTAATCGGCGTCTTTTTCGAGGGGGAAGGTCAGCCTGGTGTTACTGTCGCCGTAGATGAGCTCTGCGCAGAGAGGCGCACCGGTCTGGTTTGCTTTCCGCACCAGCAGCAGCACGGCGGCTGCGGCCAGAATGACGGCAGCAAAGACCAGATTTATCAGCAGTTTTTTGTGTTGTTTCATAAAAAATTATCCTTTGAGCGGGATCTGTTCCAGCTCGGCCAGCCAGAGCGCGGCGGCTGCGTCGCTGGGCATCCGCCAGTCGCCCCGGGGCGAGAGGGTGACGCTGCCCACCTTGGGGCCGTCGGGCAGGCAGCTGCGTTTGAACTGCTGGGCGAAGAAGCGCCAGTAGAAGTTGCGCAGCCACTTGTAGAGCACTTCGTCCGGGTACTCGGCCCGGCCTGCGAAGGCCGCTTTCGCCAGCCGGAATATCTTCGACGGGCCGAAGCCGAAGCGGAGAACATAATAAAGGTAGAAGTCGTGCAGCTCATAGGGACCCACGAGGTCTTCCGTCTTCTGAGAGATCTCGCCGTCCTTGGCAGGCAGCAGCTCCGGGGAGACGGGGGTGTCGAGGATGTCCAACAGCACCCGGCGCAGCTCGGCGGAGGCGGCAATGTCGGCCTCATACTGGACGAGGTGGCGCACCAGCGTCTTGGGGACACCGGCGTTGACGCCGTACATGCTCATGTGGTCGCCATTGTAGGTGGCCCAGCCCAGCGCCAGCTCGGAGAGGTCGCCGGTGCCGACGACGAGGCCGCCGGTGCGGTTGGCAGTGTCCATCAGCTCGAGGGTGCGCACACGGGCCTGTCCGTTCTCGAAGGTGACGTCCAGCACGCTCTCGTCCTGGCCGATGTCCTTGAAGTGGCTGTGGACGGTGTTGGCGATGTCGATCTCGGTAAAGCTGACGGCCAGCTCGTCGCATAAGATCTCTGCATTGCTGCGGGTGCGGTGGGTGGTGCCGAAGCAGGGCATGGTCACGGCCAGCACATCGCTGGTGGGGCGGCCCAGCTGTTTCATGGCGCGGACGGCCACCAGCAGAGCGAGGCAGCTGTCCAGACCGCCCGAGATGCCGATGACCGCCGTCTTGGCGTGGGCGTGCTCGAGGCGCTTGGCGAGGCCGTCGGCCTGCATTTTCAAGATCAGCTCACAGCGCTCGGCCCGGCGGCGCTCGTCGTGGGGGATGAAAGGCGTGGGGTCTACCCAGCGGGAGAGCTTCGTCTCGGTGAGGGCAAGGTCGAAATCGACGGTCAGATACCCCTCAGCGCTGGGCTCGAAGCTGGTGTTGCGCGCCCGCTCCGACTCCATCCGCTGGCAGTCCAGCTCCGTCTCAGCCCAGCCGCCCTCGAAGGGAGACGTCTCGGCGAGGAGGGCGCCGTTCTCGGCGATGAGGTCGTGGCCGGCGAAGACCATGTCCTGGGTGCTCTCGCCGTGGCCGGCAGAAGCGTACAGGTAGCCGCAGAGCAGGCGGGCGGACTGGTTCGACACCAGCGCCCGGCGGTACTCGGCCTTGCCGACCGTCTCATCGCTGGCCGAAAGGTTCGCAATGACGGTGGCACCGGCCAGCGTGTGGAAAGTGGAGGGGGGCAGAGCGCTCCACAGGTCTTCGCAGATCTCCACGCCCAGAACGAAGCTGGGCATCTGGCGGCAGCGGAAGAGCAGGGACGTACCGAACGGCACCTCCTGCCCGCAGACCGTCACATTTTCCACCTCAGTGCTGCCCGGGGTGAACTGGCGCTTTTCGTAGAACTCGCCGTAGTTGGGCAGATAGGTCTTGGGCACAAGACCCAGAATGCGGCCATGGCATAGCACGGCGGCGCAGTTGTACAGCTTGCCGTGCACCAGCAGCGGCAGGCCCACCAGCGTGACAACGTCCAGTGCTTTTGTTTCATCAAGCAGGGTGCTCAGGGCATCCAGTGCACCGGTCTGCAGCGTGCGCTGCAGAAACAGGTCGCCGCAGGTATAGCCGGTCAGGCAGAACTCGGGGAACACGGCCAGCTTTACGCCGCGGGCTGCAGCTTTGTGCAAAGCATCCGTGATCTGCCGGACATTATAGGCGCAGTCGGCCACCCGCAGTGCGGGAGAAAGGGCGGCTGCTTTCAAAAAACCATCTTTCATCGGAGGATTTCACATCCTGTCTGTTGAATTAAGGCCCCGGCGGAGACGTGCTCTGCGGGGTTTTGTTCAGTATACCACAAACCGGCCCAAACGAAAAGTGACAGTGTGGTTAAAGAAACAAAAAACGCTGCCTGCACACCGCAGACAGCGCTGAAAACAAAAGATGGAAAACGAGATAGACCGTAAGCCGGGTTCTGTATTAAACGACGATCTGTCTAGACCTGCCATTGCTGACAGGTTCGTGCCGCCTTCGGGACACGCGAGCAGCGCTGTACGTCCCATATAGGCGTTGCTTCCGGTAGGGTTTACAAAGCCGCATAGTCACCCATGCGCTGGTGAGCTCTTACCTCGCCCTTTCATCCTTACCGCATTGCTGCGGCGGTTTCCTTTCTGTTGCACTTTCCCTGAGGTCACCCTCGGCTGCCGTTAGCAGTTACCGTGCTCTGTGAGGCCCGGACTTTCCTCAGAGCGGTCAAAGCCGCCCCGCCGCCGTATGTTCCACTCGTTTTCCGCTCCTCATGATACCATAAAAAAACAAGATTTGCAAGAGAAAGAGAATTTTGCTATACTTATCTTATATGTTGCCCGCGCTGGAGGTGGGAAGATGAAGCTTTATTTCAAAGTCCCGCCCGAGGCGGATGGGATGCTGCTGCGCGGTTTTCTGCGCAGGTGCAGTGTCTCCACCGACCTGTCCCGGGCTGTGAAATTCCGGGGCAGCGGCTTTTTTGCTGACGGCGCCCCCATCCTGGCCAACCGCCGGGTGGAGGCCGGGCAGGTCATCTCCTTTGAACTGCCGCCGGAGGGGGAGGGCGTTGCGCCGCAGGACGACATCTCGGTGGATGTGGTCTACGAGGACGCTTTTGCCCTCGTGGTGGAAAAGCCGCCCCATCTCGCGGTGCATCCTACCCTGAATTACCCGCTGGATACGCTGGCGAACGGCTATGCGGCCTGGGCGCTGCGTCAGGGCAGAAGCCCCGTCTTCCGCCCGGTGAACCGCATCGACAAGGACACCAGCGGCCTTGTGCTGGCGGCTCAGAATGGCTACGCCGCCCCGCTGCTGGCTCAGAGGGTGGAGAAGCTCTACTACGCCGTTGCAGAAGGAGAACTTCCCCTCGGGCCGGGCGTCATCGACGCCCCCATCGGGCGGCAGGGGGAGAGCATCATCGGGCGGTGCGTCACCCCCGACGGCAAACCCAGCCGGACGGAATATACCATATTGAAAGCCGAAAGTGGCCTGAGTCTCGCGGCCTGCGTCCCGGTGACGGGCCGGACCCACCAGATACGGGTACATTTTGCATCCATCGGCCACCCGCTGGCCGGCGATGACCTCTACGGCGGGAGCCGGGCGCGCATCGGGCGGCAGGCGCTCCACTGCGCAAAACAGACGTTCTGGGTGCCGCGCTGCGAGCCGATGCCGGACGGCATCGGCATCGAAGTGCCGGTGGACGAAACGACTCTGAGGCCGGTGACGGTGGAAAGCCCGCTGCCGGAGGATATGACAAAGCTTTTTGTCTAAATTTGTGTATTTCGTGAAAAGTAAGTGAAAGCTAAGCCCAAATTTTGTGTCAATGCTTGTTTCGGCGCTGGCAGGGTGTATAATAAATAGAGTTATTCTTGTCAAAAAAGCTGTCCTGATGCGGCAGCGTGTCGATAACAGAGAAAAGAGACAAATCAGAATCTCCTGAAGATACAGGAAGGAGCATCCTTTTTGCTGGAAGATAAAACAACTGAAACGCGGCAGGACGAGCCAGCCGGTGCGCCGCGGCACACCGGCTTCCGCGCAAAGCTGCGCTCGCTTTGGGCGCAGCTCCAGTGCGTTCATCTGCTGCGCCGCCACCGGCGGTATCGCCGCCGCAGACACCGGCTGGACAATGCCTCCCGGAAGCTGCGCTCGTCGAAGCTGGCATTGCGCATTGGCGCAGCGCTCTACGCGCTGGGCTTTGGCGCGGAGTATGCTGCCGTGCGGGTGGGGCGTGCCATCAAGTACGCCGCTCTCTGGGTTGCTGGAGGCATCCGCCGCTTTGCAAAGGCTCTGGCGGAGACGGCGTTCCCCGGCGCAGCACAGGTGGTTAAAGACCTGTTTGGCCCCATCGTGCTGTTTGCAAAGGGCATCGTGTCCCTTCTCATCCATGCCCACCGCATCCGCAGGGAGCAGGGCTTCGGTGCAGCATTTGAGGCCAGCGTCCACTACTTCAAAAACGGTGTCCGCCGCAACCTCAGTCTGCTGCCCCGCATGGCGATGTATGCCCTGCCCATCTGCGCACTGGCGCTGGGCGCAGCAGTGTTCCAATATGTCATCCACCAGCCTTATGCGCTGGCCGTCCAGGTCAACGGCGAAACCGTGGGCTATGTGGCGAATGAAGACGTCTTCAACACGGCCCGCGAGGACGTGATGGAGCGTATCAGCTACGCCGGCACCGACAAGACCGAGTGGACCATCGAGCCGAGCTACACCCTCGCCATCGCCCACCACATGATGGACGAAAACGAGATGGCAAACGCCATCATCCAGAGCGCCGGCGACCAGATCAGCGAAGGCACGGCTCTTTATCTGGACGGCGAGTTGACGGCGGTGTGCAGCGACGGCAATGCGCTGCGGGATTACCTCGCCGCCATGCTCGACCCCTACGAGGAAGAAGAGGACGACCCCAATGTGAGCGTGGGCTTCAACAAGCAGGTCACGCTGGAAGACGGCCTCTACTTCAAGGAAGGCTTGCAGGATTTCGAGACCGTCCGGCAGGAGCTGGTGGGCGTGAAGCAGGCTCAGAAGGTCTACACCGTCAAGGCGGGCGACACCCTCTGGTCCATCGCACATAACAATGACCTGACCTTCCGTGAGCTGTGCGCCCTCAACCCGGCGTTCAAGGGTGAGCCGCTGAGCGAGACGTCCAGCATCCTTGAGGGCGACCACCTCGTCATCACTAAAGAAGAGGCTGGCCTTGAGGTGCGCATCACCCGCATCGAGACCCGTGAGGAAGAGATCGCATTCTCCACGGAGACGACAAAATCCAACGAATATACGAAGGGAACCACCAAGGTGCTCCAGGAGGGTGAGAACGGTCTGCGCCGTGTGACCCTCCAGAACGTCTACGACACCAAGAATATCCTTGTGGACCAGAGTGTGCTTTCCACCGAGGTCATCAAGGAGCCGGTGAACAAGAAGGTGGTCGAAGGCACCAAGAAGGTGACTTCCAGCACCAAGTACATCACCGGCAGCGGCCAGTTCATCTGGCCTGTGCCGAACTACCGCTACTGCTCACGCTGGTACGGCGGACGCCACAAGGGCGTGGACATCTGCGCCCCGGCCGGTACGCCCATCTACGCCTCCGCAGGCGGTACCGTCACCAAGGCGGGTTACAACAAGGCCGGTGCAGGTACGGGCTATGGCTACTCGGTCATCATCAACCACGGCGGCGGATACAGCTCTGTGTATGCGCACTGCCTGTCCCTGACCGTCAGTGCGGGCCAGACCGTCCGGCAGGGCCAGCTCATCGGCTATCTGGGCAGCACGGGCCGTTCCACCGGCAACCACTGCCACTTTGAGATACGTCTTAATGGTTCGTACATTCCCCCACAGAACGTATTCCCGGGGAAGAAATAATTTTATAAAAAGGAGATAATTCTTATGGCTACTCCTCACATCAGCGCCGAAAAGGGCGATTTCACAAAGACTGTCCTGATGCCGGGCGACCCCCTGCGCGCAAAGTTCATTGCTGACACCTTCCTGAAGGATGTCCGTCAGGTGACGGATGTCCGCGGGATGCTGGGCTTTACCGGCACCTATGAGGGCCGCCCCATCAGCGTGATGGGCAGCGGCATGGGTATGCCCTCCATCGGCATCTATTCCTATGAGCTGTTCAAGTTCTACGATGTGGACAACATCATCCGCATCGGCTCCGCCGGCAGCTACACTGCCGACGCCAAGCTGTTCGACACCGTGCTGGCTACCGGTGCGGTCAGTGAGTCCAACTATGCCCGCGTCCAGAGCGGCAACGACCACGACATCACCTTCCCCAGCGAGACTCTGAATGATAAGCTGCGCGCCTCCGCCAAGAAGCAGGGCATCAAGCTCATCGAGGGCAACATCCACTCCTCCGACGTTTTCTACCGTCAGCCTTCCGATGCAAAGCCCACCTACTGGGAGTTGCTGCGCGACGAGCGCGGCTGCCTCTGCGTGGAGATGGAGAGCTTTGCTCTGTTCGCCAACGCCGAGGTGCTGGGCAAGAACGCTGCCTGCCTGCTGACCATCTCCGACAGCTTTGTCTCCCCGGAGATCACCACCGCAGAGCAGCGCCAGAAGAGCTTCACCGATATGATGAAGGTCGCACTGGGCGCGGAGTACTAAGAGTTTTTTGGATCAAAGAGGGCCGCTGTGGTTGCAGCGGCTCTCTTTTTCGACGCAGAGGCGGCGGCTTTGCTTGCACTTCTGAAAAGAATGATTTATACTTGGATCAACAAAAACAGCTTCGTCCCACAGGACGAAGAACGCCATATCTACAAATTGCAAAAAGGAGAACCGACCATGACAAAACTGACTCTGGAAGAAAAGCAGGAGCTCATCCGGATGGCCCTTGCGGCCAGGGAGAGGGCTTACGCGCCTTACAGCGACTTTATGGTGGGCGCTGCCCTGCGCGCCGAGGATGGCCGCATCTTCACCGGCTGCAATGTGGAGAATGCCGCCTTTACCCCCACCAGCTGCGCCGAGCGGACGGCCCTGTTCAAGGCTGTGGCCGAGGGCGTGACCAGGTTCACCGACATCGCCGTGGTGGGTGCGCGCCGGGGTGAAGTCAACAAGCAGGTCACCTCGCCCTGCGGCGTCTGCCGTCAGGCGCTGTTCGAATTCGGCGGCCCGGAGCTGAATGTCATCATGGCAAAAAGCCCGGACGATTTCATCGAGCGCAGCATGGACGAGCTGCTGCCCTTCGGCTTCGGTCCCTCCAACGTGGCGGGCAACAAGGCCGTGGAAGATTGAACACAGCCGCGCGAAAAATGCCGGGTGGAGCGGATTTCCCGGGATAAGTATGGTTTTTATACAATTTTGATAAAATAATTGTAAATGTTTTGTAATCGGAAAAGGCTTGCATCTGTCACTTCTTCCCGCTATACTTGAGCCAGTAAATGTGCAAGTGCGCACATTTCGTCAACAAAACGCGATTATATTAAAATAAAAGGAGAGTTTTCATTATGATGATTTCTCGTCGTAACTTCCTGGCAGTGGCTGGCGCCGCTGCTGCTGCCGCTGCTCTGACTGCCTGCGGCGGTTCTTCCTCTTCCACTGCTTCCTCTGCAGCTGCCTCCACCAGCGCAGCCGCTTCCACCTCTGAGGGCGGCGAGAAGATCGTGAAGGTCGCTCTGACCTGCGACACCGGTACCATCGACGATGAGAGCTTCAACCAGGCCTGCTGGACCGCTGTTTCCGGCTACATGGGCGATGACTGCCAGTACTACATCCCCGAGGCTGACGCTTCCGATGAGGACCGCGAGACCATGATCCGTCAGGCTGTCAACGACGGCGCTGATGTCATCGTCTGCGTCGGCTACCTGTACGGCGCTTCTCTGGCATGGGCTGCTGACCAGTACCCCGATGTCAAGTTCATCGCCATCGATGTCACCCAGGGCGACATCGGCACCGACGCCATCCCCGCAAACTGCTACTGCATCACCTTCAAGGAGGAGCAGGCAGGTTATATGGCTGGCTACGCTGTCGTTAAGGACGGCAAGACCAAGCTGGGCTTCCTCGGCGGCATGGCTGTCCCCGCTGTCATCCGTTACGGCTACGGCTATGTGCAGGGCGCTGACGCTGCTGCTCAGGAGCTGGGCACCAACATCGACATCAACTACTTCTACGGCGGCCAGTTCTACGGCGATGCTAACATCACCTCCCGTATGGAGGGCTGGTACTCCAACGGCACGCAGGTCGTCTTCGCCTGCGGCGGCGGCATCTACACCTCTGCTGTTGAGGCTGCTCTGAAGAGCAACGGCTATGTCGTCGGCGTTGACGTTGACCAGAACTACATCGGTGTCAACGGCGTGGCAGACGGCTCCTTCGCTTACAACCCCTTCATCACCTCCGCTATGAAGGGCCTGACCGAGGCTGTCAACACCGCTCTGTCCGACATCGATGCAGGCGATTGGGGCGACATCGCTGCTTCCAACGGCAACTTCGGTCTGGAGGACGGCGACTACGTCGGTCTGCCCACCGATGCTGACAGCTGGAACTTCGAGACCTTCACCACCGACGAGTACGAGGCTCTGAAGGAGAAGATCAAGAGCGGCGAGATCACTGTGGACAACAGCTCTGACGATAGCACCAAGCCCACCGTCAGCGAGTTCACCACCGTCAACTACATCCAGTAATCAGAAACTTCCCGGGCGGGACGCTCTGCAAAGGGCGTCCCGCCTTTTTTGTATGCTTTTTCAAGACGAGGAAGGGATGTTCGTCGAAATGCACAAAAGTAATACTTGTGATACAGCAAAACACTAAATTTTCAAAAAGAAGTGTGCAAAACAGCAAAAATACGGTATAATGGGCATTACAATAGTATAAGTGTCGTTTGGACACGAAAGGAGAGTGAGCAGATTGGCAGAGGATTTTGTGATCGAGATGCTCCATATCACCAAGGAGTTCCCGGGCATCAAGGCAAACGACGACATTACCCTGCAGCTGCGCAAAGGTGAGGTCCATGCCCTGCTGGGCGAGAACGGCGCAGGCAAAAGTACCCTGATGAGCGTGCTGTTCGGCCTGTATCAGCCGGAGGAGGGTAAGATCCTCAAAAACGGCAAGGAGGTCGCCATCCGCAACCCCAACGATGCAAATGCACTGGGCATCGGCATGGTCCACCAGCACTTCAAGCTGGTGGAGTGCTTCAGCGTGCTGGACAACATCATTCTGGGCGTGGAGCCCAACAAGCTGGGCTTTTTGCAGAAGGCCGAGGCCCGCAAGAAGGTCGTGGCCCTGAGCGAGAAGTACGGTCTGCGTGTTGACCCCGATGCGCTCATCAGTGATATTTCGGTCGGTATGCAGCAGCGCGTGGAGATTTTGAAGATGCTCTACCGCGACAATGAGATCCTCATCTTCGACGAACCCACCGCTGTGCTGACCCCGCAGGAGATCGACGAGCTGATGGAGATCATGCGCGGGTTCAAGAAGGAGGGCAAGTCCATCCTCTTTATTACCCACAAGCTCAACGAGATCATGGCGGTCGCCGACCGCTGCACCGTCCTGCGCAAGGGCAAGTATATGGGTACCGTGGACATCAAGGACACCACCAAGGAAGAGCTTTCCCGCATGATGGTCGGCCGTGACGTCCAGCTTCAGGTCGATAAAAAGCCCGCTCACCCGGGCGATGTCGTGCTGGACGTGGAGGGTGTCACCATCCACAACGACCAGCGCAAGAAGGACTCCGTCAAGGACGTCACCTTCCAGGTCCACGCAGGCGAGATCGTCTGTCTGGCGGGCATCGAGGGCAACGGCCAGACCGAGCTCGTCTATGGACTCACCGGTCTCGAAAAACTGTCGGGCGGCAAGATCACGCTGGACGGCAAGGACATCACCCGCGAGAGCATCCGTCAGCGCTCGAAGGACGGCATGAGCCACATCCCCGAAGACCGCCACAAGCACGGTCTGGTGCTGGATTACAGCCTCGAGAACAACATGGTGCTCCAGCGCTACTGGCAGCCCGAGTTCCAGAAGGGCGGCTTCATCCAGTCCGATAAAGTCCGCGAGTACTCCGATAAGCTGATCGCTCAGTACGACGTCCGCAGCGGTCAGGGCAGCTCCACCATCGTGCGCAGCATGTCCGGCGGCAACCAGCAGAAAGCCATCATCGCCCGCGAGATCGACAAAGACCCCAAGCTGCTGGTGGCTGTTCAGCCC
>ENA-OZAA01000861-OZAA01000861.1-human-gut-metagenome-genome-assembly--contig:-NODE-861-length-11835-cov-6.536587_pt1 | contig 11835 bp, 8 predicted proteins | sample MGYA00244204_ERZ653492 | MGnify/ENA primary metagenome ERZ653492 (study PRJEB26926, sample SAMN06164980) | human gut metagenome | biome: ENVO:00009003; feature: ENVO:2100002; material: ENVO:00002003... | reverse complement strand
CTTCTAGCTTCGTCGGCAGCGTCAGATGTGTATAAGAGACAGGCATAGGCCTGGGCGGTGACCAGGATTTCGTCTCCCTCCAGCTTCACCTCCAGGGCGGGGTCGGCGAAGTGGAAGTGCTTGGGGGCACAGAACAGCACACTGCCCTGGCCCACCAGGTGGCCCCGGGAATCCTCCAGGCTGTAGGAATAGTAGCAGTCATAGGTGGCCTGGCTGGAGAAGTCCTGCTCCGGCATCCACTGGGTGCTCAGGGCCGGGACGTCCACATCGAAGGTGCCGCTCTGGATAATGCTGGCATCCGGGCGGCGCAGGGCCCAGTGGGCCTTGCCCTGGAAGGGCTGCATGGTCTCGTTGCTCACATTCAGCCGGGCGCTCTTTTTCAGGGCGAAGGGCTCGGCGTTGACGTTGGTGTTCTGGCTGAGGATGCCCTCCTCGTGGCAGGAAATCAGCACCGGGGCAAAGAACCGCTTCTCGTAGTAGTGCAGTGCCTTCCAGCGGCCAAAATAGTCGATGGAGGCCCAGCTGGCCACGGGCCAGCAGTCGTTGAGCTGCCATACCACTGCGCCCATGCAGCGGTTGCCGTCCCGATGCCGCCGCCAGTGCTCCACACCGTACTGCATGGCCTGGGCCTGGAGCAGCTGAGAGGCATACACCAGCAGGTCAATGTCCTTGGGGTACAGATACATCTGGGACAGATAGGAGACAATCTTGCCGTTGGCAGAGGCGTTGCGCTGGTGCTTCTCCATTACATAAGAGAAGATGTTCCTGTCCTCCGGGGCGGTGAAGGATTCGATGGTCTGCATACAGGGGAAGCTCTGGAAGCCGAACTCGGAGACATAGCGGAACAGATAGTTCCGGTAGTCGGTGAAGGGCTTCAGCCCATGCCACACGTCCCAGTAGTGAACGTCGCCCCGGTTGGGGTCCTGAGGCTCGTCGAAGCTGCCGCCGCTGGAGGGGGAGGCGGGCCAGTAGAATACCTGGGGTGCCTCCACCTGGACAATCTTGGGGATGATGTACTCATACATCTTGATATAGTCTGCCACCTGGCGCTTGCTGTCCACCCATTCGCCCACGGCCACAAACTCCTCCATCTCGTTGTTGCCGCACAGCAGGGCCAGGGAGGCGTGATGCCGCAGGCGGCGGACATTGTCGATAAACTCCGCCCGGATGTTGGCCTCGAAGTCGTCGGTGAGGTTATACACGGCGCAGGCGAACATAAAGTCCTGCCACACCAGCAGACCCAGCTCGTCGCAGATGTCATAGAAGAAGTCGTCGGGATAGTAGCCGCCGCCCCATACCCGGACGCAGTTCATATTGGCCAGCCTGGCATCCTCCAGCAGCCGCCGGGTGCGGGCGGGATTCACCCGGGGCAGCAGATTGTCCTCGGGGATGTAGTCTGCGCCCATGGCGAAGACGTCCACGCCGTTGACGCAGTGGCAGAAGCTCTCGCCCCACTGGTCCTTCTTCCGGGTCACCGTCATGGTGCGAAGGCCGATGCGGCGGCACCAGCTGTCCAGTCCGTCTCCCAGAGTGACCTCTACGGTGTACAGGGGCTGCTGCCCCAAGCCGTTGGGCCACCAGAGCTGGGGATTGGGAATCTCAATTACCGCCTGGGTTCCCTGGGCGGTGAGGACGGTGCCGTCTGGGGCCGTCACCTTCACGGCCACCGGGGCGGTGCCGGTGAGCTCTGTAATGTGGGTGTTTACCGTCAGGGTCACCTTGCCCTGGCAGTGGGCCTGCTCCACCAGCACGTCCCGAATCCGGGCGGTGCTGATGCCCAGGATGGAGATATCCCGCCAGATGCCCGCATCCGGCAGACGGGGGCCCCAGTCCCAGCCGAACATGCAGTGGGCCTTACGCAGCAGCGGGAAGCCCACCATGGCGTCGGAGGAGCCGTCGGCAATGGACTGGGCGTAGGCCTCTTTAATAAAGCGGGTGGGGGAATCGAATTTCACGGTGATGTGGTTCTGCCCCGGCTTCAGCACGGACTTCACGTCGAACTCCCAAACCCGGTGCATATTCTTTGCCTTGCCCACCTCCACGCCGTTGACGGTGATGGTGGCCAGGGTGTCCAGCCCGTCGCAGTGGAGCAGCACCTGCTGGCTGGCAAGCAGCTGGTCGGGAACCTGGAAATCCCGGCTGTAGACAAAGTCATTGTCCATGATTTTCAGGGCTTCGTTCTCGTTGTCCCGGTAGAAGGGGTCCGGAATCTGACCGGCGGTGAGCAGGTCGTGATACACGGAGCCGGGGACGGTGGCGTGGATGCGGGGGAAGGCGCTGCCCGGGATGTCCAGCACCCAGGCACCGTTCAGGGTGAGCTTTTTCATGTGAATACCTCCGAATACGATTTCGAAAGAGTAACCAAGTTTACGAGGTCACTATACGATGTTTCTTGTGAAATGTCAACATGTAAAAGGGGACCATTGTCGCTTTGCACAAAAACCAATAAGCAAAATACACGAAATGACCAAATAATTCGTCCCTCGTTTGTTTTTTATTCACAACTCTTGACAAACCATTCCGACAAAACTATAATCGAAATCAAAGGAAAACGTTTTCGTTTATCCCCCCAAAACAAGAAGGATAAGAAACTATGGTTACATTGAAGATGCTGGCAAAGGAATGCGGGGTCTCCGTGGCCACTGCCAGCAAGGCGCTCAACGGCGCACCTGATATCAGCGCCGAGACCGCCGCCCGGATTCAAAAGACGGCTGCCGATATGGGCTATACTCCCAATTCCGCCGCCCGGGCTCTGAAAACCAGCCGCTCCCACAACCTGGGTGTCATCTTCGACGACGGCACCAGCAGCGGCCTGACCCATGAGTTTTTTGCCTATGTTTTGGATAGCTTCAAGCGCCGGGCCGAGGAGTTGGGCTACGACACCACCCTCATCAGCAGCCACCCGGGCCCCTGGGGGGCAGATTATGTCAGCCATGTCCGCTTCCGCAGCTGCGACGGTGTGGCGGTGCTGGTATCCGAGACGGCCGCCGATGCCGTGGCGGAGTTCGTCCGCACCGGGGTTCCGGTGGTGACACTGGACTACCATTTCAATAATTGCAGCTGCGTAGAGTCCGACAACGTCAGCGGCATCCGGGAGCTTCTGGAATACGCCTATAGCCAGGGCCACCGGCGCATTGCCGCAATCTTCGGCGAAGACAGCGCCGTTACCCGGGTTCGCCGGGCCAGCTTTGTTGCCACCTGTCAGCAGCTGGGCCTGGAAATCCCGGCGGAATACATCCGCTCCAGCCTCTATCACGAGGGCAGCCTCTCCGCTGCCGCCACCCGGGAGCTGATGTGCCTGCCGGAGCCCCCCACCTGCATCCTCTACCCCGACGACTTTTCCTTCTTCGGCGGCAAGCGGGAGCTGGAAAGCATGGGCCTGTCCGTTCCCCAGGATGTCAGCGCCGCCGGTTACGACGGCATCTCCGTGGGCAAGGTCATCTCCCTGACCACCGTCCAGCAGGATACGGTGTCCCTGGGCATCGCCTGTGCCAACGAGCTGGTGCGGGCCGTGGAAGAGGGCCCGGCCTTCATCCCCCGGGTGCAGCGGGTTCCCTGCTCCCTGATTCCCGGGGCCACCATCCGAAAGATTCCCTGAGGCTTCCCCTCGCATCTGCGGATGCGGGGCCGGGTTTTGTTTCACTTCCCACGTTTCCATTGTAGTTATTGCCCATCACTGGGTTTTAACAAAAAAACAAGGAGGATTCATCATGAAGAAAACCACCAAGCTCTTTGCAATGCTGCTGGTTGCTGCCATGGTCTGCGGCCTGTTCGCAGTGTGCGGCACCTCTGCATCCGGCGTTGTCGGCATGGCCGACGGCGACGTTGTACTCCCCCGTGAAGAGACCCTGTATTTCGCAGGCCAGCAGTGGGGCGCTGTCAACAGCTGGAACATTGTTGGCACCAACCAGAACAATGCTATGGCCATCGCCGGCGGTGCCGGCGGCTACCGTACCACCATGTTTGAGACTCTGTTTATGTTCAACCCCCTGACCGGCGAGAAGACCGGCCTGCTGGCCGACGCCTATGAGTGGAACGACGATCTGACCGAGATGACCGTGTCCCTGAAGGACGCTGCTCACTGGTCCGACGGCACCCCCGTCACCGCTGCTGACGTGGTAGCCACCTGGGACGTGGGCGTGCTGACCAACAACGGCACCGGCGCCGGCAACAAGGCTTACATCGCGGGCATCGAAGCCACTGGCGACAAGACCTTCGTTATCAAGACCACTCTGACCGAGGATGGCAAGCCCGTCAACCCCCTGAAGGTTGAGGACTTCATCTGCGGCACCCCCATCGCCCAGGCTGCCTGGATCAAGACCCTGTGTGAGCGCAACGACAACGATCCCACCAAGATCCTCAACGATGCCGGTGAAGACGTTGTCTGGAGCGGCCCCTACACCAAGTACTATACCGATGACCAGAAGGTCGTCCTGATCCGTGACGACAACTACTGGGGCGCAGACGAGTCCATGTGGGGCAAGCTGCCGGTTCCCAAGTATCTGGCCCACGTTATCTACGCCGACAACGCTGCCGGTGAGCTGGCCCTGAAGGCCGGTGAAGTGGATGTCTGCCAGCAGTTCATCGGCAACATCCAGAACCTGTGGCTGAATGACGACCTGCCCATCTCCACTTACTATGATGAAGCTCCCTACGGCGTGTGCCTGACCATGCCCACCGCATGGTACAACATGAACCTGCCCGTGATCTCTGAGAACCCCGCTCTGCGTAAGGCCATCGCCATGGCCACCGACTACGAGGCCATCATTGCCAACGCCATGACCAACCAGTCCCCCACCTTCGCCGAGGTTCCCCGCTCCCTGATGAACCCCACCGACGGTGAGCAGGCTCTGTACGACCACGAGGCCGTTAAGGACCTGCAGTGGGCCGGCAACGACATCGACGGCGCCAACAAGCTGCTGGACGAGGCCGGTCTGCTGGACTCCGACGGCGACGGCTGGCGTGAATACAACGGCGAGAAGATTACCCTGAACGCCGTCTGCCCCAACGGCTGGTCCGACTGGCAGGCTGCCATGCAGATTGTTGCCGCTGCCGGCGACAAGATTGGCGTCTCCATCGAGCCCGAGTACCCCGAGTGGGACATCATGCAGACCCGCTTCACCGACCCCTCTCAGACTGAGTACGCCATCTTCATGTGGTCTCCCGACGCTGCCGCTCCCTCCATGCCTTGGGGCCGCTGCAACCAGTTCCTGTCCAGCCAGTTCGTTGGCCTGCAGAACAACTGGTCCGGCAACTGGGGCCAGTACGTCAACGAAGAGGCTGACAAGATCCTGGCTGAAATCCCCCTGACCACCGACCACGACAAGCTGGTTGAGCTGTACACCGAGCTGGTTAAGATTTACCTGACCGATGTGCCCAGCTTCGCTCTGATGTATCGTCCCTCCGTGTTCCACGCTGTCAACGAGAGCGTTTGGACCAACTTCCCCACCGGCGACGACGGCCGCAACATTCCTCCCATGGACTGCACCGATGGCTACGGCATCGCTGCTCTGTACGACCTGGAACTCGTCGGCTAATATTTGACTGAGCACTGGCCATGCCCTGGGCAACCGGGGCATGGCCTCTTCTCAAATGAATGCAAAACCCCCATGCCGCCTTTCCCTACCTGGGAGCCGGGCGGCATCCGGGCCCTCTCCGGGTGCGTATTCCGGCACCGGCAGCGGATTTTGCCTTCTGCACTAAACAGAAACCAATGGAGGGTGCGCTAATGAAAGGTTACAGAAAATACTTCGGCAAAAAGCTGCTGTGGTTCCTTATCACGCTGGTGTTTGCCGTCATCCTAAACTTCGTCCTGCCCCGGCTGATGCCTTCTAACCCTGTTTCTTCCATCACCGGCAAGCTGGCCGCCGGTATGTCCGATGCCGCCGCTGTCCGGGAAATCTACGAGCACTACCAAGAGGAGTTCGGCACGAACAAGCCTATGGTGGTGCAGTTTGGCATGTTTGTCAAGAATATGTTCCACGGCAATTTCGGCAAATCCTTTAGTCAGTACCCCCGGGAAGTCAGCGATATCCTGGCCTCCTCCGTGGGCTGGACAGTGGCGCTGCAGCTGCCCGCCATCCTGGTGGGCTGGATTCTGGGCAACGTCCTGGGCGCAATGGCCGCCTACCTGAAGAAGGGCTTCGATAAGGTCCTGCTCCCGGTGTCCATCTTCTTCGGAAATGTTCCTGCCTTTGCTATGGCAGTTGTGCTGCTGGTGGTCTTCGGTGTCAATCTGAAGATTGCACCTCTGGCCGGCGGCTATGCCAGTGATATGATTCCCAATCTCTCCTGGCCCTTTATCAAGACTGTGATTTCCCACTATCAGCTGCCCTTCTGGTCCATCGTGATTATCAGTGTCGGCGGCCAGGCCATCGGTATGCGCTCCATGTCCATCTACGAGCTGAACGCCGACTACGTCAAGTACAGCCGCTTCCTGGGCATCAAGGACCGCAAGATTGTGGGCTATGTGTTCCGCAACGCCATGCTCCCCCAGATTACCGGCCTGGCCATGAGCCTGGGCACCATGATGGGCGGCGCTCTGGTGGCGGAGAAGATTTTCTCCTACCCCGGCCTGGGCAACACCATGTACAAGGCCGTGGTGGCCGCCGACTACCCCCTGATTTCCGCCTGTACCCTGATTATCACCGTCATGGTCCTGCTGGCAAACTTCCTGCTGGACATTGTCTACGGCCTGATCGATCCCCGGGTTAAGGCTGCTCAGGTGGACTAAGGAAGGAGGCATGACCTATGAAAAGCACGCTGCGTAATGTTTTCCACTCCTCCAAATTCGTGACGGGTTTCGTAATCTTCCTGTTCCTGATGGTGATGATTATTGTCTACCCCCTGATCAATCCCGGCAGCCCCCTGGAGCAGATTGGCGTGGGCACCTTTGCCAGACCCGGCACCTATGTCTCGCTGTACGATGCCGCCAAAACCAACCCCGACCGGGAGCGGGAGACCCTGCGTCTGCCCGATGCCGAGGATAAGCGCCTGGCCCGGGCCCTCAGCGATTCCGACCGGGTGCTGATGGTGGAGTGGCTGGGCCTGAAGGGCGTGAGCCTGGAGGGCGTGGACTATTCCGACACCGAGGAACTGCTGAAGCTCTGGCACGAGAATTACGATTCCACCTTCAAGCCCAAGGGCATGACCTCCGCCGCCCAGAAGAAGTATAAGCGGCTGAACGATGCTCTGCTGGCGCTGCAAACCGCCGAAAACCTCACCGTGGTCTCCGACGGCGAAACCCTGAGCACCATCAAGAAAAACGACTATGTCAACGTGGGCACCGTGGCCAACGTGAAGCGGCTGCCCCTGGGCACCGACAACTTCGGCCGGGACGTGCTGAAGGAGCTGGTGGGCGCTACCAAGACCTCCCTGGTGGTGGGCCTGGTGGCGGGTGTGGTGGCCACCCTTATCGGCCTGACATTGGGCCTGCTCTCCGGCTATGTGGGGGGCGTGGTGGACGATATCATCATGTTCGTCACCAACCTGTTCACCGTGATTCCCGGCTTCATTCTGCTGATTCTGATTTCCTATTCCATCAGCCCGGAGCTTCGGGGCCCCACCACCGTGGCCGTGGTCATCGGCTTCACCAGCTGGACCTGGACGGCACGTTCCGTCCGCTCCCAGGTTATCTCCCTGCGTAACCGTGACCATGTGAACCTGTCCAAGCTCTCCGGCCACAGCCTGATTCGGATTGTGGTCACCGACATTCTGCCCTATATCGCATCCTACGTTGTCATGGCCTTTATCCTCCAGGTGTCCTCCGGCATCCTCAGCGAGGCGCAGCTTTCCCTGCTGGGCCTGGGTCCCAAGACCACCGTCACCCCCACCCTGGGCCTGATGATGAACTGGGCCATGAGCTACTCCGCACACATCAACGGAACCTGGTGGGCCTACCTGCCTGTCATCCTGACCATCACCCTCATCTCCTTCTCCCTGAACCTGATGAACACCGGTCTGGACCAGGTCTTTAACCCCACCCTGAGAGACTAAGGAGGCAGTTATGGCGAACGAGAATATGGAGAAGAAATCTTCCGGCCGTGTGATGCTGGAGGTTCGCAACCTGAAAACCAAATACGTCACCCGCTTCGGCGAGAGTGTCTACGCCGTGGACGGTGTCTCCTTCAAGATTGAAGAGGGCAAGTCCATGGGCATCGCCGGTGAGTCCGGCTGCGGCAAGTCCACCCTGGCCCTGAGCCTGATGGGCTACTACTTCGCCCCCCTGCACTATATCAGCGGCGACATTATCATCGACGGAAAGAATATTTCCGGCATGGACCCGGATACCGTCCGGAAATCCATCCTGGGCTCCGAGATAGCCTACATCCCCCAGGCGGCCATGAACGCCCTGAACCCCACCCAGAAAATCATCCGCTTCATCGAGGACGTGGTACACGCCCACGACCCCAAGGCAGACAAGAAGGACATTCGGGCCAAGGCCGAGATGCGCTTCGCCGAGCTGGGCCTGCCCCCCAAGGTGCTGGACCAGCACGCCGTGGAGCTCTCCGGCGGCATGAAGCAGCGCACCGTCATTGCCGTGTCCACCATCCTGAACCCCAAGGTTCTGATTGCCGACGAGCCCTCCTCCGCCCTGGACGTCACCAGCCAGAAAATGGTTATTAAGATGATGCGGGAGCTGATGGAGAAGGGCTATATCAAGGCCATGGTATTCATCACCCACGAGCTGCCCCTGCTGTACAACGTCACCGACGATATCATGGTTATGTACGCCGGTCAAATCGTAGAGCGGGGCACCGCCAAGGAAATGGTGTTCGACCCTGTCCACCCCTATTCCCACGGCCTGATGGGCTCCATCCTGGTGCCCGAGGAGGGCACCCGGGGCCACAAGCTCACCGCCATTCCCGGCACGCCCCCCAACCTGAAGCGCCCCCCGGCAGGCTGCCGCTTTGCTGAGCGCTGCAAATACGCCAAGCCGGAGTGCCGGTTCAACAGCCCCGCCGAGCGGGAGTTCGGCGACAACCGGATGTATCGCTGCCTGATGGGCGTGGACGAACTGAAGGAGGTATACAGCCATGAGTGAAGAACGCATCGCCTCTGCCAAGGATTTTTCCAATGCCCCCCTGTGCCTCAGCGGCCGCCATGTCACCAAGGTCTTCGGCTACGGTGAGAAGAAGACCATCGCCGTCAACGATGTCAGCTTCGACTTCCACGAGGGGGAGTTCGTCTCCATCGTAGGCGAGTCCGGCTCCGGCAAAACCACCCTGTCCAAAATCCTTCTGGGCCTGCTGAACCATACCGAGGGAGAAATCCTCTTCCAGGGCAAGCCCCGGGATATCTCCAGCTCCAAAAAGCGCAACGCCTATTGGAAGGGCATCCAGGCCATCTTCCAGGACCCCTTCTCCTCCTACAATTCCTTCCATAAGATTGATGCCGTGCTGCTGGACTGCATCAATATGCGCGGCGGCAAGCACCTGCCCATGGAGAAGAAAATCGAGATGATGACCGAGGCCTGCTCCTTCGTCAACCTGAAATTCGCAGAGCTTACCAACAAATACCCCTTCGAGCTCTCCGGCGGCCAGATGCAGCGGCTGATGATTGCCCGTATCTTCCTGCTGAGGCCCAAGATTCTCCTGGCCGACGAGCCCACCTCCATGGTGGACGCCTGCTCCCGGGCCACCATCCTGGATATGCTCCTACAGCTCCGGGACGAAATCGGCATGACCATCATCTTCATCACCCACGACATTGGCCTGGCCTACTACATCTCCGACACCGTGTATATTATGGAGCACGGCAAATTCGTGGAGTTCGGCAAGGCAGACGAGGTCATCCTGAACCCCCAGGCAGCCTACACCAAGCGCCTCATCTCCGACGTGCCCAAAATCCACGAGGAATGGGACCTGTCCACCGTAGACCTAATCCAGGGCTAACCCCTAAAGCGAATCCCCCGGCCATTGGCTGGGGGATTTTTGCAAAAAAACACTTGACCGGTAGCTACTACCGGCTGCTATGATAGTGGTGTAAAAAACTTTACAGGAGGAGTTCATATGAAAGCATTGCTGATTAACGGAAGCCCCAATCCCAAGGGCTGCACCTACGCGGCCCTCACCGAGCTGAAAAAGACTCTGGAGGAGCAGGATATCCAGGTGGAGCTGCTCCATGTGGGCAATAAGGACATTCGCGGCTGCATTGCCTGCCGCAAATGTGCACAGACTGGGAAATGCGTCTTCGACGATGTAGTGAACCAGGTGGCCCCCAAGCTGGCAGAGGCGGATGCCTTCGTCATCGGCTGCCCAGTGTACTTTGCCTCTCCTGCCGGGGGTGCCATCTCCTTTATGGATCGGCTGTTCTTCAGCACCTTTGGGGTTGACAAAACCATGAAGGTGGGGGCGGCGGTGGTCACCTGCCGCAGAGGCGGCAACACGGCTACCTTCGATGTGCTGAACAAGTATTTCACCATGACCGGTATGCCAGTGGCCTCCAGCCAGTATTGGAACATGGTTTATGGCAGCTCTGCCCAAGAGGTGGAGAAGGATGCCGAGGGTCTGCAAACCATGCGAACGCTGGGGCGCAACATGGCGTTTATGATGAAGTCCTTCCAGCTGGGAAAGGAGCAGCTGGGCCTTCCCCAAAGGGAGCCGCTGGTTTTCACCAGTTTTCACCACTGATACAGGAGGAACACCCTATGAATAAGGTTACAGCAGGCAGAGACACCCTGGGGGCCTTTGCCCCTAAATTTGCACAGCTGAATGATGATGTGCTTTTTGGCGAGGTTTGGAGCCGGACAGAGGCCCTTTCCCTGCGGGATCGCTCCCTGGTCACCGTCACCGCCCTGATGGCCCAGGGGCTGACGGATACTTCCTTTGCCCACCACCTGGCCAGGGCCAAGGAAAACGGCATCACCCGGGAAGAAATCGGGGAGATTTTGACCCATGCCGCCTTCTACGCCGGTTGGCCCAAGGCCTGGGCGGCCTTCCGTATGGCCAAGGAGGTCTGGGCGGAGCCGGACACCGACGATGCAAAGCAAAACCACCAGAACAGGATGGTCTTCCCCATTGGGCCCCCCAATAGCGGCTACGCCCAGTATTTCGTCGGGCAGAGCTACCTGGCCCCGGTATCCGGGGAGCAGGTGAAAATTTTCAACGTGACCTTTGAGCCCGGCTGCCGGAACAACTGGCATATCCATGAGGCCACTCAGGGCGGCGGACAGATTCTGGTCTGCCTGGCCGGGCGGGGGTACTATCAGCAGTGGGGGCAGGAGCCCCAGGCCCTGAACCCCGGCGACGTGGTGAATATCGCCCCCGGGGTGAAGCATTGGCACGGCGCTGCCCCGGACAGTTGGTTCTCCCACCTGGCGGTGGAGGTGCCCGGGGAAAACACCCGCACCCAGTGGTGTGAGGCGGTGGAGGAAGAAGCCTACGCAAGGCTGCAATAAGGAGTGTAGATTATGAGCAAAAAGGTTTTGATTTTGTCCGGAAGCCCCCGGAAGGGGGGCAATTCCGATATCCTCTGCGACGAATTCATGCGGGGGGCACAGGAGACCGGCAACCAGGTGGAGAAAATCCGGGTGGCGGCGAAAAAAATCGCCCCCTGCTCCGGCTGCTACTACTGCCGGGATCATGGGGGAGAATGCGCCCGGAAGGACGACATGGCAGACATTCTGCAAAAGATGATTGATGCCGACGTGCTGGTTTTGGCCAGCCCGGTGTACTTCTACTCCATAGATGCCCAGCTCAAGGCGGTAATCGACCGCACTGTGGCCCGGTGGCTGGAGGTGAAGAATAAGGAGTTCTATTACATCGTCACCATGGCAGACGATACCCCCGCCTCCGCCGACACCACCCTTGCCTGCCTCCGGGGCTACGCCGCCTG
>ENA-OZAA01000858-OZAA01000858.1-human-gut-metagenome-genome-assembly--contig:-NODE-858-length-11869-cov-6.356865_pt1 | contig 11869 bp, 7 predicted proteins | sample MGYA00244204_ERZ653492 | MGnify/ENA primary metagenome ERZ653492 (study PRJEB26926, sample SAMN06164980) | human gut metagenome | biome: ENVO:00009003; feature: ENVO:2100002; material: ENVO:00002003... | reverse complement strand
CGAGATCCTGAGATGTCTCGTGGGCTCGGAGATGTGTATAAGAGACAGGTATAGATATGAGACATGGTAATGACTCCTTTTTGTCATAAGATGTGTTTTTTCCCTGGTCTGGCGGGAAACTCACATTTTACAACATCGGAAAACCAGATATGCTTCCACGGGAATGACCTCGGTTCTCGAAAACTACTACCAATACGGTGTGTTGGTAGTATATTCCTGGCGGAGACAAAAGTCAACCCCCATGCGAAAAATTTCGCATGGGGGCTTATTCAGGAAATCTTACAGGCTCTTTTCCAGGGCATGGACCCAGTCGGCCTTCAGATAGTACAGCAGGAACACCACGCAGCTGACGCTCCAGGTGATGGGATAGGCCCAGAAGATGGTGGCAATATCCGGCCAGACCTTCAGAGCCAAGGTGATATAGCTGACCCGCAGGATGCACCAGCAGCCCAGCATGGTGTACATAGGCACCTGGGCCCGGCCCGCGCCCCGCAGCACGGCGGACACACCGTGGGCAAAGGCCAGGAAGCAGAAGAACAGTGCCTCGATGTGGGACTGACGCACACCGATGGCCACCACGGCCGGGTCGTCGTTGAACAGCCGCATGGCATAGGGGGCCAGGAAAAACAGCGCCACGCCGATGAGCTCCGCCATGGCCATGGAGCACAGGATGCCGATCCGCGCGCCCTGCTTGGCCCGGTCAAACTGCCCCGCACCCAGATTCTGGCCGATGAAGGTGGTCAGAGCCATGGCGAAGGCGGTGATGGGCAGGAACACGAAGCCCTCCACCTTGGAATACGAGCCGCAGCCCGCCATGGCGTCGGAGCCGAAGGTGTTGATGTTGGACTGCACCACCACGTTGGCGATGGCGATGATGGAGTTCTGCACGCCGGAGGGAACGCCCTGGGAAGTGATTTTCTTCAGCAGAGGCAGATCAAAGCCGATGCGCTTGATCTCCAGCCGGTACGGCCCGTCGGACCGGGTCAGCTTGATGATGCACAGAACGGCGCTGACCACCTGGCTGATCACGGTGGCTACGGCGGCGCCTGCCACGCCCATATCCATGGCCCCCACAAACAGCAGGTCCAGGGCCACGTTGACCGCCGACGAGATAACCAGATAGTACAGGGGGCTGCGGCTGTCGCCCACCGCCTGCAGAATGCCCATGCCTGCGTTATACAGGATGGTGGCCAGGCTTCCCAGGAAGTACAGCCGGAAATACAGAATGGAGGTGTCCAGCACGTCCGCCGGTGTGCGCATCCAGGTGAGGATGGTGGGGGTGAAGAATACACCCAGAAGCGTCAGCAATACGCCGCAGCACAGGGCGAAGGCAAAGTCCGTATGGACGGCGGCGCGGACCTTTTCATAGTTCTTGGCCCCGAAATACTGGGCAATGACGATGCCCGCGCCGATGAACAGACCCATAAAAAAGCCTGTCATCATAAAAATGAGGTTGCCGCTGCTGGCCACAGCGGCCAGAGCCTGCTTGCCCACAAATTTGCCCACGATGACACTGTCCACCGTGTTGTACAGCTGCTGGCAGAGATTGCCCAAAAAGACCGGCACTGCAAAGCTGACCATGCGCTTCCAGATGGAGCCGGTGGTCATATCGGTGCTGCGGTTGATGGCGGCCACGCCGCATCGCCTCCTTATGTAAAGAAATCGTCAGTTCCTTCATTATAGGGGGAAAATGCGGAAAGGTCAACCCTCCATCGCCAAAATAAGTGTTTTTGTCTTTGAATCGTGCACAAAAGCGAAAATACGGCAAACGGATTCGGTGAAACCCGGCAGAAAAAATAGTTCTCCGCGCAGCGTGGGACCGCTGCGCGGAGAAGCAAAGGGGGGATGAGAGAGTAAATCGTTGTCAGTCGGCCAGGATCCGCACCGCACCCACATAGGTGCTGCTGTAATAGCCATCGAAATAGCTGATCTTGACCCCGCCGTTGGAGGTGGCGTGGATGAACGCGCCGCCGCCCAGATAAATGCCCACATGGGAGATGTCGCCGCCGCCATAGGAGAAGAACACCAGGTCGCCGGGCAGGCGCTGGGCGGAGGACACCCGGGTGAAGGCATACAGCTGATCGCTGGCCCCGTGGGACATGCGATAGCCGAAGTGGGCGTAGACGTACATGGTGAAGCCGGAGCAGTCAAATCCGCTGGGGGACGCGCCGCCCCACACATAGCGGGTGCCCAGGAAGGACTTTGCATAGTCCACCAGGTCCTCCCGGGCGCTCTTCACGGCGGAGGTGCCGGCATAATCGCTGTACTGCACGGCCTGGCACGCGTCGGACCGGACATAGCCGGTGGTGCCGCTGAAGGTGATCTGATACCAGCTGCCGTCCTCGGTGACGTCGTTGAGCCGGGCCACCTTGCCCTGGCGCAGGGTCCGCAGAGAGGCGGCGCTGTCGCTGGGGGCCGCGTATACCGTTATCTGACGGGTGGCCATGGCGCCGTCATAGGCGTCCAGCAGGGCCTGGCGGGCGGCCTGACGGCCGGTGCGGTGCGCCGCGTCCAGAGCGGCCTGACGGGCGACCTCCTCCTGACGGGCTTCCTCCTCCTGCTGCAGCTGCACCGCCTGGACGGACAGCTGGGACAGGTCCAGGGTCTCCTCCCGGTCCAGCAGGCCCATGTCAATGGCGATGCCCGCATTGGCTTCGGCGGACTGGGACAGGCCCGCGCCCTCCAGCACCTGGACGGCGGCGGAATAGGTGGCCGCGGCGGCAGCCGCGTCCTGTATCTGATGGCTCTGATCTGCGCTGACGATCCAGATACTGGACAGCGTCATGGATGCGGCCAGCAGCAGACAGGCGAAACGTCGGGATACCATAGGGTAAGACTTCCTTTCCATAAGGGGATTTTCCAAAGGACAAGAGATATCATACCACAATGGTTTCAAAAAAGCTACAAAAAATTACAGATTGGTAACAAAGTTTTCAAAATGGTAAAATTTTACTGCCATGTCATATAGAACACGGCAGTAAAATCGATATATAGTGCAATATTTTACTTTCGAAGGTCGGCGATGGCCTGGCCGGTGGCCAGGATGCTCTCTCCCGCCCGGCGAACGCTGGCTCCGGCAGCCTTTACCAGCTCGTCCTTCACGTCCACCGCCAGGCGGCGGAAGATCTCGGTGATGATTTTTTTCTTCTCCTCGTCGGCCCCGGCATACTCCCGCAGCAGGGCCGCTCCGGCGGCCAGTCCGCCGCTGCGCAGCTCCTCCAGGGTCTTGGTCCGGCCGCCCCGGCTGAGAATATCGAAAAACGCCCGGGAGAACTGCTCCCGCTCCTGGGAGGTCATGGAGCCGATCCACTCCCGCAGCACTCCGTCGGACAGCTGGCCCAGCTGGGAGCGCTGGCCCAGGTGGACAAAGTGGGGCCCCTCCACGCACCAGGACAGGGGCTCATGCTGCATGATGGACCGGGCGGTGCTGTCCACCACCTCGTAGTCCTCGGCATGCTCCAGCAGCACGCCCACAATGGACGAGGCGGGAATGAAGGTAAACAGCCGGTCTGCCACTGCCTGGTAGCACGGCTCGTTTACCAGGTCCCGGCTGAAGCCGGGGCCGTCGTTGTTGTAGGCGGCGATGAGCCGCTTGCGCTGGAGCTTTTCGTCCAGGTGGACCGCCGCCCAGGCCGCCAGATTTCCTCCCTTGGAGTGTCCGCCGATGCGCAGGGGGCGCCGGGGGCAGGCCCGGGCCACGGCCTCGGCGTACTCCGTGGCCTTCAGCTGGGCGGGAACGGCGGACAGGAAGCTCATGTTGAAGTCCTCCTGCCAGCCCACAATGGTCATGTCCGTGCCGCGATAGGCGACGTACACGCTGCCGTCCGGCAGCAGGAAGGATACGGCGGCAAACTGCATCTGCTGGGTCTCGTCGTGGAGGCTTTCAAAGGCGAACAGCGACACGTCCCGGAACCGGGCCGTCTCCGCCGCCGCCCGCATCAGGGGGATATAGTCCAGAGTGGACAGGCCCAGCTGTTCGTCCTCCTCCGTCAGCTGGCGGCACACATCCCCCATGGGCATGGCGTCCTTGGGGTCGAAGCTCCACAGCTGCCGGAGCTTCTTCAGATTGATGTAGGAAATGATGCACAGGATCAGGCTGTCCACCTCGTTGAAGCCGTCCTGGGCAAGGGTCAGGTCGCCCCGCCACCGGAGGTAGTCGAACACGGTGGCGTTGGCGCGGGTCTCGTCAGACATGGGGGATCCCTCCTATTTGATTATTGCAGGGTCTTGCACCGCTCGTCGGTGTTGTGGATCACCTGGGCCACGCTCTGGCCCAGGCCGGGATACGCTGCCGTCAGGGTATCCGGCGTCATCTGGGGCAGGTCCTCCGCCTGGTCCAGGGCCTGACGGTACCGCACGCGGCTGAGGGTCATATCCGCCTGGCCCAGGCCCGCGTCATAGTCCCCGGGGGCCACGGCGAAGAAGTCCTCGTTGCCGCCGCAGCGGCGGTACAGCTGCCGCAGCAGGCCGTACAGCGCCCCGCTGAGATAGTCTCCGGCGGCGGTGATGGCCGGACGGCTGCCGGTCTTTCCCAGCTGGTCGAACAGGACGCTGACGGTGTTCACCACCAGCTTCTTTTGCAGGGTAGCCATGATGCTGCCCCGGAGGCTGCCCTTCTCCCCGGAGGCGTCGTACACGTCTCCGGCGTCGATGATGGACCCGTCCCGGCTCAGGGTCCGGCCCAGCAGATAGTCCGCCGACACATGGTAATAGTCGCACACCCGGGTCACGAAGGCCAGGCCCGGCTCCCGGATGCCGTTTTCATAGTGGCTCAGCAGCGCCTGGCTGATGCCCAGCTCCGCCGCCGCCTTCCGCTGGGACACGCCCTTCTCCTGCCGCAGCAGGCTCAGGGTGCGGGAAAAATCAGTTGCCATTCTCTCACCTATCTCTTTTCTATACAGTAAGTAGATTATACCGTGCTTTATACAAAAAGTAAATCCCCAATTTTGCCTGGGTGAACGATCCGCCGGATGGCCATTTCCCCGGCAAATACCGGCAAATTTCCAGGAATCAAATATGAAAAAGATGTTAATTCCTTCCAAATCCCTTGACGGGCGGGAAAAAAGAATGTATCATATGTTTTTGTAACGAATTTGTAACTTTTTAGGGGTTCCCTTATTATGAAACAAGACCTGATGCATAAAGACGTCCACGACGTCAACATAACGCCGGAGGAGCGCCGGAATATCTGGCAGCTGTGGCGGCAGAATCTGAAGGACTGGGTCTGGTACACCCAGGAGAATCCAGACTGGCTGGATCTGGATATTCAAACCGCCGTAAAGCGCCATATCATCGCGCCCCTGCGCAGCGCCCGGCAGCGGCTGCGTGGTCTGGCCCAGCAGAAAAAGCGCCGGGAATTTCCGGAGTCCGAAAGCCGCCTGGCTCAGCTGCTGCTGTTTGCCTGGGGCAGCCTTCCCCGGATAGGCGCGGGCCTGCGGGAGCGATTTGCCGTTCGCCGCAAGCACAGCATCCGCCGCAGCGGCAGCATCCGCGCCCTGTGGGAGCGTATGCGTCTGCACCCGGCCATTTTCCTGGGCACCTGCGTCAGCGCTGCGGCGGTGATCGTGCTGCTGTCGATGTACACCGTGGGCACCACCGTCCGCTACGACGGCATCAACCTGGGCACCGTCAGCTCCCGCCGCACCGTGAATCTGGCGGTGGAGCAGCTGCAGACCGTCACCCGCCAGACCCTGGGAGACGAGAGCTACACCATCGACCGGAGCCTGCTGTCTACCCAGTCCCATGTGGTCCCCCGCCGGGAGGTAGAGAGCCGGGAGGACCTTACCGGGAGCCTCACCGCCCAGATCGGTGACGTCACCTATGGCTATACCCTGTATGTAGACGGCGAGGCCGTGGCTGCCACCACCTTCCCCGGAGCCATTGAGCAGCTGATGGAGCAGATGAAGGTGGGTTATATCACCGAGAGCACCGTGGACTGCTATTTCGTGGAGGATGTAGAGGTGAAGGAGGGCTATGTAGACAGCTCTCTGATCTCCAACCTGGGCTATATTGCCGAGAAGCTCAACGCCACCAAGGCCGGGGCCGTGGTATACACCGTGAAGCCCGGCGATGTGTGGTCCGCTATCGCCGAACAGAATGGCATGACCAATCAGGAGCTGCTGAACCTGAATCCCGGCTATGACATCGCCGTGCTCCATGCCGGCGACCAGCTGACCATTTCCAACGCCGTGCCCTATCTGACGGTGGTGGACGTGGAGCGGCAGAGCTATGTCCGGGACCTGCCCTTTGACGTGAATTACAAGGACGATCCCAATATGTACCAGGGCGACAGCAAGGTCCTGTCCAAGGGCGTATACGGCAAGGCCGACGTTACCGCCAACGTAACGTTCATCAACGGCGAGGAGACCGCCCGGGAATATGTGGCCTCCGTGACCCTGAGCCAGCCTGTGGCAGAGCTTCGGGCCCGGGGCACCAAGGCCCGGCCCACCTGGTTCCCCACCGGCAGCTTCCGCTGGCCCTGCTACGGCGTGATCACCTCCTTCTTCGGACCCCGTCGTGCCAGCGTGCCCGGTGCCTCCACCTATCACGAGGCGCTGGACATCGCCAACAGCTACGGCACCGCCATTTATGCCGCCGACGGAGGCACCGTGACCCTGGCCGGATGGTATGGCGGCCTGGGCTACTGCGTGAAGATCAACCACGGCAACGGTTTTGTCACCACCTATGGCCACAACAGCTCCCTGCTGGTATCTGTGGGGCAGCATGTGTACAAGGGGCAGCAGATCGCCCGCATGGGCTCCACCGGCATCAGCAGCGGGCCGCACTGCCACTTCGGCATGACCCGCAACGGCACCATCGTGGACCCCCTGAACTATCTGCCATAACCGCATCACAGCATACGCCAAAGGGCCGCCCGTGGGGGCGGCCCTTTTTCTGAATTCTCCCGATCCTCTCTTGACAGCCGCCGTCGATTCCGATACTATAATACCGAAAAAACTCAGGATAATGGAGGAAATGGCTATGGATATCCAGCAGGCAGTGGCAGAGAACATCCACCGCATCCGAAAAGCGCAGCGGCTCAGCATTGATCGGGCAGCGGAGCTATCCGGGGTATCCAAGAGCATGTGGGGCCAGATCGAGCGCGGCGGGGCCAACCCCACCGTGTCGGTGCTCAGCCGCATGGCCCAGGGGCTTCACGTCCCCCTGGAGCAGCTCATCGCCTGCCACGACGATCCGCCCACCATGCTGCACCGGGCGGTGGACGTGACCGGGCAGCGGCTGTGCGGCGGAAAGGTCATCGCCTACCGGCTGTTTCCCTTTGATCCAGAGTCCCGCAGCGAGAGCGTCCAGCTGGACCTGTTCATCAGCGGCAGCTATAACGGGCCGGACCGGGTCCCCGGCTCCTGGATCTACGTCACCTCTCTGTCCGGGACGGTGGAGGTCACCACCGGCGGCGAAGCGTACCGTCTGGAGAGTCGGGACTGTCTGTCCTTCCCGGGCAGCCAGCCCTATCGCTATGAAAACGTCGGCAACAACACGGTCCGGCTCATTCAGTGGACCGTGTATAAAAAATGAGACGCCCCGGCAAATTGCAGAACAGCTCCCCGGCGCACGGTGTGCGCCGGGGAGCTGCCTGTTGATATCTGTTTTTCGGGAAGCGCTTACTCCTGATCCTGGGGGGCGTCCTCTGCGGGAGTCTCCTCCAGCACCTGGGCGGCATCGGCCTGAAGGGCCTCCACGCCGGCGCTCTCACCGGAGACCTCCGCAGGCTCCTCCTGCTCCTCCTCCGCGGCGGGCACCAGCTCCTCCGCGAAGTGGCGATAGGCGCTCAGGCCGGTACCGGCGGGGATGAGCTTGCCGATGATGACGTTCTCCTTCAGGCCCACCAGATGGTCCACCTTGCCCTTGATGGCGGCCTCGGTGAGGACCTTGGTGGTCTCCTGGAAGGACGCGGCAGACAGGAAGGAATCCGTGGCCAGGGAGGCCTTGGTAATACCCATCAGCAGCTGGGTATAGGTGGCCTCCTGCAGCGGCTCGCCGCCCTCCCGGACCTCGCCCGCTTCGATGCGCTGGCGGACGCGCTCGTTCTCGTCCTCCACCTCCAGGATGTCGGCCATGGCGCCGGACAGCAGCCCGGTGTCGTTGGCGTCCTCCACCCGGACCTTGCGCATCATCTGACGCACGATGACCTCGATGTGCTTATCGTTGATATCCACGCCCTGCTGCCGGTACACCTTCAGAACCTCCTGGATGAGGTAGTTGTGCACGGCGGAGGCGCCGCGGATCCGCAGCACGTCGTGGGGGTTCAGGGCGCCGTCCTGCAGCTGCTTACCCTTTTCGATAACGTCGCCGTCCCGGACCTGCAGACCGGTATGGGGCACGGCATAGGTGCGGGTATCGCCGTCGTCGGCGGTGACAATGATGTTCAGCAGGCTGCCCTTGGCGGCCTCCTCAAAGCGGACCTTGCCGCCGATCTCGGCCAGGGTCGCCATCTTCTTGGGCTTGCGGGCCTCGAACAGCTCCTCCACGCGGGGAAGACCCTGGGTGATGTCGCCGCCGGCCACGCCGCCGGTATGGAAGGTACGCATGGTCAGCTGGGTACCGGGCTCACCGATGGACTGGGCCGCGATGATGCCGACGGCCTCGCCGGGACCCACGGGCTTGGAGGTGGCCAGGTTCATGCCGTAGCACTTGGCGCAGATGCCGCTGTGGGCCTTGCAGGTCAGCACGGTGCGGATCTCGGCGGAGTGAATGTCGAAGCTCTCCAGCAGAGCGGCGTCGCTCTCGGTCATCATGTGGTCCTTGGAGATCAGCACCTCATCGGTGCCGGGCTTCAGGATATCGCGGACCGGGAACCGGCCCCGGATGCGCTCGGAGAACTTCTCGATGACCTGGCCGTTTTCGCTGATCTCGGACACCAGAATGCCCTTCTGCACGCCGCAGTCGTCCTCGCGGATGATGACATCCTGGCACACGTCCACCATGCGGCGGGTCAGATAGCCGGAGTCGGCGGTACGCAGAGCCGTATCCGCCAGGCCCTTACGGGCGCCGCGGGAGGAGGTGAAGTAGTCCAGCACGGACATACCCTCTCGGAAGTTTGCCTTGATGGGGATCTCGATGGTCTTACCGGCGGTGTTGGCCATCAGGCCGCGCATACCGGTCAGCTGACGGATCTGCTTCATGGAGCCTCGGGCGCCAGAGTCCGCCATCATGAAGATGGGGTTATAGCGGTCCAGGCTGGCGGTCAGGGCGTCGGTAACGTCGTTGGTGGTCTTTTCCCACTCGCGGACCACCAGCTTATAGCGCTCCTCGTCGGTGATGAAGCCCATGTTGTACTGGTCCTCGATGTCCACCACCCGCTGCTCCGTCTCGCGGATCAGCTCATACTTCTTCTCGGGCACGGTCATGTCCGCGATGGAGATGGTGATGGAGCCCCGGGTGGAATATTTATAGCCCGTGGCCTTGATGTTGTCCAGCACCTCGGCGGCGATGGTGAAGCCGTACTGCTTGATGGTGCGGTCCACGATCTTCCCCAGCAGCTTCTTGCCGCAGGTCTCGGTGATCTCATAGTCGAAGAAGTGCTCGGACCGGGTGCCGTCGTCGTTGTACCGCTTCACAAAGCCCAGATCCTGGGGGATGTTGCGGTTGAAGATGATGCGGCCTGCGGTGGCCCGGACCACATGGGACAGCTTCTCGCCGTCCACTTCCTTGGTGACGCGGATCCACACGGGCTGGTGCACGCCGATGATGTGCTCGTTATAGGCCATGAGCACCTCGTCCTCGTCGCGATAGATGTTCATGTGGACATTGGCCTTCTCCTGGTCGGTAAGCTCGTCATAGCTCTTGCCGGCCAGGGCAAAATCCACGCCCTGGGGCCAATATTCGTCGTTGTCCATCTGGCTGACGCCGTTTTCGAACCGCTCGAAGGTCAGGTAGTAGGAGCCCAGCACCATATCCTGGGTAGGCACGGTAACGGGGCCGCCGTCCTGGGGCCGCAGCAGGTTGTTGGCAGACAGCATCAGCAGCCGGGCCTCGGCCTGGGCCTCGGCGGACAGGGGAACGTGGATGGCCATCTGGTCGCCGTCGAAGTCGGCGTTGAAGGCGGTGCAGTTCAGTGGGTGCAGCTTCAGGGCGCGGCCCTCCACCAGCACCGGCTCAAAGGCCTGGATGCCCAGGCGGTGCAGGGTAGGCGCGCGGTTGAGCATCACGGGATGGTCCTTGATGATCTCGTCCAGGGCGTCCCACACCTCGGTGACTCCCTTGTCCACCATGCGCTTGGCGGACTTGATGTTGTTGGCGGAGCCATCCTCCACCAGCTTCTTCATGATGAAGGGGCGGAACAGCTCCAGGGCCATCTCCTTGGGCACGCCGCACTGATAGATCTTCAGCTCGGGGCCCACGCAGATAACGGAGCGGCCGGAATAGTCCACGCGCTTGCCCAGCAGGTTCTGGCGGAAGCGGCCCTGCTTGCCCTTGAGCATGTCGCTGAGGGACTTCAGCGCCCGGTTGTTGGCACCGGTGACGGGGCGGCCCCGGCGGCCGTTGTCGATCAGGGCGTCCACGGCCTCCTGGAGCATGCGCTTTTCGTTGCGGACGATGATGTCCGGGGCGCTGAGCTCCATCAGGCGCTTGAGGCGGTTGTTGCGGTTGATGACCCGGCGATACAGGTCGTTGAGGTCAGAGGTGGCGAACCGGCCGCCGTCCAGCTGGACCATGGGCCGAAGCTCCGGGGGAATCACCGGCAGAACGTCGATGACCATCCACTCCGGCTTGTTGCCGGACAGACGGAAGGCGTCCACCACCTCCAGGCGCTTCACCACCCGGGCCTTCTTCTGGCCGGTGACGGTTTTCAGCTCCGCGTGGAGCTGGGCGCTGAGCTCCTCCAGGTCGATCTGCTGCAGGAGCTTCTTCACGGCCTCGGCGCCCATGCCGGCGTCGAAATCGTCCTCATACTTCTCCCGCATGTCCCGGTATTCCTTCTCGGACAGCAGCTGGTTGCGCAGCAGAGGGGTCTCGCCGGGGTCGGTGACGATATACGCCGCGAAGTACAGGACCTTCTCCAGGATACGGGGGCTGATGTCCAGCAGCAGGCCCATCCGGGAGGGGATGCCCTTGAAATACCAGATATGGCTGACGGGGGTGGCCAGCTCGATGTGGCCCATGCGCTCCCGGCGCACCTTGGCCCGGGTGACCTCCACGCCGCAGCGGTCGCAGATCTTGCCCTTGAAGCTGATCTTCTTATACTTGCCGCAGTGGCACTCCCAGTCCTTGGTGGGCCCGAAGATCCGCTCGCAGAACAGGCCGTCCCGCTCGGGCTTCAGGGTGCGGTAGTTGATGGTCTCCGGCTTTTTCACCTCGCCGTAGGACCATTCGCGAATCATTTCCGGAGAAGCGATTCCGATCTTGATGGCGTCAAAAGTGGGATAACTCATGCTGTATGCTCCTCCTATTCCTTAAAATTCGTCGTCCGCGCCGTCGTAGGAGGCCTCTACCTCCTCCTCGGGCACATAATCGAAGCCTGCGTCCGCCAGCTCCTCTTCGTTGGCGTACCGGCTGCGGCGGTCGTCGTCGGCATCCATGCGGGAGAGATTGAAGGTATCCAGGGCGTTTTCGTCCTCCTTCAGCTCGATCTGGTTGCCGTCCTCGTCCAGCACCTGGATGTCCAGGCACAGGGACTGCAGCTCCTTCACCAGCACCTTGAAGGACTCGGGCACGCCGGGAGTGGGCACGTTCTTGCCCTTGACGATGGCCTCATAGGTCTGCACGCGTCCGGTGACGTCATCGGACTTCACCGTCAGGATCTCCTGCAGGGTATAGGCCGCGCCGTAGGCCTCCAGGGCCCAGACCTCCATTTCGCCGAAGCGCTGGCCGCCGAACTGGGCCTTGCCGCCCAGAGGCTGCTGGGTGA
>ENA-OZAA01000849-OZAA01000849.1-human-gut-metagenome-genome-assembly--contig:-NODE-849-length-11969-cov-5.160987_pt1 | contig 11969 bp, 6 predicted proteins | sample MGYA00244204_ERZ653492 | MGnify/ENA primary metagenome ERZ653492 (study PRJEB26926, sample SAMN06164980) | human gut metagenome | biome: ENVO:00009003; feature: ENVO:2100002; material: ENVO:00002003... | reverse complement strand
AAGAGACAGTAAGAACACCGTCACCATCGACACCTCCGAGGGCAACGTGGACGTCACCTTCGACGACCTGAAAATTGACGTCAGCAGCAAGACCGAGGTGGATGGCAGCGGCAAGACCGAGGGGAACGTCAGCGACGAGACCGAGGGGGACGTCAGCGGTGACAGCCCAGTCGATGCGGGCAAAGCCGCCGTCACCGTGCAGGGTGACCACGATGCCGCCATCGAGCTGGACGGCGCCAACGAGCTGAAGAGCGGCAGCCACAATGCGGGCCTCGAGAAGAATGGCCATGAGTCCTCCGGCAAGCTGACCATCAAGGACGACAACGACACCAAAGGCTCCCTCACCGCCGAGGGCGGCAAAGACGGCGCAGGCATCGGCGGCGGCTACGAAAGCGGTGCCGGAAACATCGAGATCACCGGCGGCACGGTAGAAGCCGTGGGCGGCGAGGGTGCTGCCGGTATCGGCGGCGGTGTGTACGGCCCGGGCCGCGACATCGAGATTTCCGGCGGCAAGGTGTCGGCCACGGGCGGCAGCTACAGCGGCGACCCCCGCCCCGGCGCGGCAGGCATCGGCGACGGCGCGGGTGCGTGGTCTGAGATAGACCCGGATGCGCCGCCCAGCAATCCCAATCACATCATCATCTCCGGCGACGCTGAGGTGGAGGCCAAGGCAGGCGCAAGCACCGGCGGCAAAACTGCGGCCATCGGCGGCGGCATAGTCGGCGAGATCCCCAATGACGCCCTCTCCGACGACGACCACAAGGTGACGGGCGGTAGTCTGACCCGCTACGACCCCGACGGGAAGAAGATGGAGGACTACAGCTACGACCGGCGGACGCCCTCCCAGCCGGAACAGCCGGACAAGCCGGAGCAGCCAGACAAGCCAGAGCAGCCGGACAAGCCGGAACAGCCCGATGATACCGAGGACGACGACGGGGACGACGCTCCAAGCGTGCAGACCGGCGAGGTGCCGGACCGTGTGAAGCAGATGTACGAGACCGTCGGCGTGATCACCCATCTGGATGGCACACAGGAGCTTGGTGACGTGGCCACGGCGGAGTATGACCCGGTCAACAAGGTCCTGAGCTTCGATGCCCACGGCACACTCTTTCGGATGACAGGCGACTCGCTGCGGGAGCTTGCAAAGGAGGTCCATGAGCTTCGCATCCGGTTCCTTGATGGGGAAGGACGGGAAATGGAGGCCGTCATTCCGCTGGTCCGGATAAAAGATCTGGTCGGCGTGAATGGTGCGTTCGAACTCGAGCTGTCCCAGGAAGGGCTCTATCGCTTCCATGTTGTCGGGCAGACGGGATATGATAGAAAAACATTCTCGGATGAGACCGCCCTGCGCCGAAACGGCAAGGAACTGGTCCTCGTGTACCGCGTTGGCGATGAGGAGCAGAAAGCGCAGGAGACCGCCCGGGTGGAGGAGGCCATCGCCCGCCGTAAGCAGGAGAAAAAGCAATGGGGAACGGTCCTCTCCGGTCGGGAAAGTAGCTCCCTGAGCGGACTGCCCGAGCTGACTCAGCCGGGAACAGGCACCGTCGGCGGCGTGACCGACTCCATCGCAGACCCGAAGGTCACCGACATGGGCTCCATCACGGTCCGTCTGCCCGGGAAGTCCGCCTCCGACCAGACGGTGTGGAAGACATTTACCGGTAACATCGTGAAGCTCGCGGGCGGGAAGCAGGACAGCAAGAAGGACGACCCGGCCCCCTCCGTCGGTGACCTCAGCGGCCTCCCGACTCTCTCGCCGGACAGCCTTACCACGGTCCAGCAGCCGGAAGCAAGCGCCCAGCCATCGGAAACAAGCACCCAGCCATCGGAAACAAGCACCCAGCCATCGGAAACAAGCGCCCAGCAGCCGGAAACAGGCGGATGGGTAACGGACAGTCAGGGTGACTTGGTGTGGAAGCCGGGCAAGGATGGCGGTCCGCCGCCGGATTTGAGAGGAAATTGGGAGACAAGAAAATGGATGGGGAGAAGCGACGATTATTGGTGGGAGTGGCAGCCGGTGCAGGAGGGTGATCAGTTATATTGGAAACCAATCCTGCAGACACGGATCAGGGGTCATGCTTGGGGGGATCCCTTTTATGACTCCACATATTGGAAACCAAACAAATGGGTAAGGCTCCATGACTATTTTCCGTGGGATTTCTTTTATGACTCCGCATCTTCTGACTCTGCATGGATGTACGATTATGAAGGCTGAGAGCGTGGGCTGAGAGGGAGCGCGGCAGGAGGGCCTTGCCGCTCCACTGCGCACAATCACCAAAAACCACCGATAGAAAATAGCAATGTTGTACGAAGAAATCTGAGAAAAACCCCTTGCAAAATCACGATAAGCTGAGTATAATACCATTCATGAAACGCAAAACGTCCTGCCCCTCGTCCGGCAGGGCGTTTTTGTCGGTAAAGATCCGGCAAAGAAATGTTAAGTGACCGCCCGGGGAGGGGCTTTGTATGACAAAAGACATGACACAGGGCAGCCCGCTCAAGCTCATCCTTGCCTTTGCGGTGCCGCTGATGCTGGGCAGTCTGTTCCAGCAGTTCTACAATCTGGCCGATACCATCATCGTGGGCCGTTTCGTGGGCGTGGATGCGCTGGCGGCGGTGGGCAGCGTGGGCGGCCTGAACTATCTGGTGCTGGGCTTCGTCAACGGCATCGCCTGCGGCTTCTCCATCCCCATCTCGTGGACCTTCGGCGCGAAGGATTACAGAGAGATGCGGCGCTACACCGCCAATACCGTCTGGCTGAGCCTCTTTTTCGCCGTCGTGCTCACGGTGGTGACGGTGGCCCTGACCCGGGCGGTGCTGGTCTGGACCAACACCCCCGACAACATCATCGACATCGCGGACATCTACATCCGCACCATCTTCTGGGGCATCCCCTTCACCCTGCTGTACAACGTCACCAGCGCCCTCATGCGCGCGCTGGGCGACAGCAAGCGGCCTCTCTATTTCCTGCTGGTGGCCAGCGTGCTGAACATCGGCCTCGACCTGCTCTGTATCCTCATCTTCCGGATGGGGGCGTTCGGTGCGGCCTTCGCCACCGTGTTCAGTCAGGCGGTGGCGGGCATCGGCAGTCTCATCTACATCGGCCGCCACTACCCGGAGCTGAAATGGAGCAGGGAAGAGGGCCGTCTGAGCGCCAGCCACTGCCTCAAGCTCTGCAACATGGGCATCCCCATGGGCCTGCAGTGCAGCATCACCGCCATCGGCAGCGTCGTGCTGCAGGGCGCGGTGAACGGTCTGGGCAGCAGCATCGTGGCCGCGCAGACCGCAGGCAGCAAGGCCGCCCAGTTCCTCTCGGTGCCGCTGGAGAGCATCGGCACCGCCATGACCACCTACGCCAGCCAGAACATGGGCGCTCACGACCTCAAGCGTGTGGACCGGGGCGTCAATACTGCGCTGGGAATTGGCTGCGTCTACAGTGTGGCATCCTTCCTCATCCTGCGTGTGCTGGATGTGCCGCTCATCAGCCTCTTCCTCGAGAGCAGCGAGGTGGAGATCATGGCGAATGCCCGCAGCTTCATCTTCTGGAACAGCGTGTTCTACATCCCGCTGGCTGTCCTCATCATCTACCGCTACACCATCCAGGGCTTGGGCTATTCTGGCCTTGCCATGTTCGCGGGCGTGGCCGAGATGGTCGCCCGTGCCATGGTGGGCTTCTGGTTCGTGCCGCTCTGGGGCTACTTTGCGGCCTGCATCGCCAACCCTGTGGCATGGTTCTTCGCCTGCTTCTTCCTCATCCCGGCGTACTTTGCAGTGCGCAATCGGCTGATGAAAGAAAATGCATATGGGGTGGGGGATTAAACCTCACCTACAGCTCCCCTTCGGGGGAGCTTTTGTTGTATTTACAAATCCCCCCAAAACCGCTATACTATATATAGTTGTGTCAAAACGAGGAGGCGGGACGATGGAGCAGGAGCTGGAACGGCTGGAAGGCACGGTAGAGGACATCATCTACCTGAACGAGGACAACGGCTACACCGTGTTCGAGGTGTCGGGCGGCGGTGTCGTCACCGTTGTGTGCGGCGTGGTGGGAGAGCTCCACGCCGGTGAGAGCGTCGTCTGCCGGGGCAGGTACGAGAACCACGCCACCTATGGCCGACAGTTCCACGCACAGGAGTGCGAGACGGATATGCCCAAAGACCTCGAGGCCGTCTACGCCTTCCTCGCCAGCCGGTCGCTGCCCTACATCGGGGCTCGGACGGCGGATAAGATCATTGACAAATTCGGCGCGGCGGCGCTGGAAGTTATCGCCAACGACCCCGCCCAGCTCACCCTCATCCCGGGCATCTCGGCGGACAAGGCCGACCGCATCCAGCAGGAGTTCAAGCGGATGTTCGGAATGCGGGAGCTCATCGCCTATCTGGCTCAGTTCGAGATCAGCCCCCGCCGGGCGATGGAGGTCTTCCGCACCTTCGGGCCGGGGGCCATGCAGGCCATCCAGCAGAACCCCTACCTGCTGTGCGGGGAGCCGCTGCAGCTGGACTTCCGCCATGCCGACAGCATCGCCCAGTATTACCAGATGGCAGGGGACTGCGCCCAGCGGCTGGAAGCCGCCCTCCTGCGCACCCTGCGCCACAACGCAGGCAATGGCCACACCTGTCTGCCCCGGGCGCAGCTGCTGGAAACGGCGTCGAATTTCATCCACCAGCCCCCCGAAAAGCTGGCGGCGGCGCTGGACAGCTGCATCCAGACCGGGAAACTGGCGGTGCGGATGTTCGACGGCACACCGTATATTTATCTGCCGGATCTGCTGGCCGCAGAGCAGGACATCGCCGACCGTCTGGCCGTGCTGACCAAGCGCGGGAAGCAGACGGCCCACGGCCTCGACAAGAACATCCAAATACTGGAACTGGCGCAGGGCTTTGCTTACGCGCCGCTCCAAAAGGAAGCCATTCGCAAGGCCATGACCGAGAACTGCCTTGTCCTCACCGGCGGCCCCGGCACCGGCAAGACCACCACGGTCAACGCCATCCTGCAGCTGCTCGAGAACGAGGCCGAACGGGTAGCCCTCTGTGCTCCCACAGGCCGCGCCGCCAAGCGTCTGAGCGAGCTGACGGGCCGGAAAGCCTCCACCATCCACCGTCTGCTGGAAGTGGACTACACCGGCGGCGTGGTCAGCTTCATCCACAATGACAAGAACCTGCTCAAGTGCGACGTCGTTATCCTCGACGAGATGAGTATGGTGGATGTCAAGCTGTTCCAGGCCCTCATTGCGGCACTGCGGTACAGCTGCCGTATTATTATGGTAGGCGACGCCGACCAGCTGCCCAGCGTCGGCCCGGGCAATATCCTCGGTGAGATCATCCGCTCCGGGCTGGTGCCGACGGTCTGCCTCAACGAGATATTCCGGCAGGCCGCTCAGAGCCTCATCGTGGAGAACGCCCACCACATCATCTCAGGCGAACCGCTGAAAAAGGGCGGAAAGACGGACGATTTCTTCTTCCTCGAAGCCGACGGCGACGCAGCCCAGAAGCTGGTCTGCGACCTTGTGACCACCCGTCTGCCCCGCAGCTACCAGTTCGACCCGGTGAAGGATATTCAGGTGCTCTGCCCCACGAAGCTTGGCCCCACCGGCACCCAGGCCCTCAACGCGGAGTTACAGGCCATGCTCAACCCGCCCAGGAAGGGCAAGCCGGAGCTGCAGAGCGCGGCCCGGGTCTTCCGGGTGGGGGACAAAGTGATGCAGGTGCGCAATAACTACGAGATAACGTGGCAGCGCATCGGCGGGGAACAGGGTGTGGGCGCCTACAACGGCGACATCGGCATCGTGGAGTCCATCGACGTGCGCAGCCGCTCCATGGTGGTGCGGATGGATGACCGGCGGCTGGTCTACCCGGCGGAGAACCTCAACGAGCTGGAAATTGCGTATGCCATCACAGTACACAAAAGCCAGGGCAGCGAGTTCCCGGCGGTCATCCTCCCGGCGGCGCAGGTGCCGCCCCGCCTGTGCTACCGCAACCTCTTCTACACCGGCGTCACCCGCGGGCGGAAGCTCTGCATCGTGGTGGGCCGGCGGGACGTGGTGAACCGGATGATGTCCAACATCCGCCAGAACCTGCGCTACAGCGGCCTGGCCGCCCTGCTGGCAGAAGCTCTGCCGCCGGAGCAGGAGAACCTTTAAGGGTTTCTTTTTGGATACACCTGTGTTATACTATAATGTGTTTTGATGACCCGCGCCCGGAGATGGGCGATGGAAATAGAGAATGGGCAGCAGAGAAAGGAAATATCACAACTATGGCACAGAACGACATCGGTATCGATCTTGGTACGACGACCATCATCATCGCGCAGGAGGGGCAGGGCGTCGTGCTCAACCAGCCCAGCGTGGTGGCGGTGGATACCCGCAAGAACTGCGTGCTTGAGGCCGGCGACAAGGCCCTTGCAATGGTGGGCCGCACGCCCAACTACATCTCCGCCATCTTCCCGCTGAAGGATGGCGTCATCAGCGACCACACCATGACCCGGGAGCTCATCTGCCGCTTCGTCAATCAGGTCTACAGCTCCCACATGGTCAAGCCTCGTGTGGCTGTCTGCGTGCCTGCCGCCATCACCGGCATCGAGAGCGACGCTGTGGTGGAGGCCGTCATGGCCGCCGGTGCGCGTCAGGTCTACCTCATTGATGAGCCTATCGCCGCAGCCCTCGGCTCCGGCATCGACATCACCGTGCCGGATGGCCGGATGATCATCGACATCGGCGGCGGCACCACCGACATCGCCGTGCTGAGCCTCGGCGGCAAGGTCAAGGCCACCAGCGTCCGCGTGGCCGGCAACCACTACGACGAAGAGATCCTGAAGTTCGTGCGCAACAAGTTCAGCATCGCCATCGGCCAGCGCACCGCTGAGAACCTGAAAAAGAACGTGGCCTGCTGCCCCCAGAAGGCGGATTTCAACGAGACCATGGAGATCAAGGGCCGCAGCCTGCTCACCGGCCTGCCCGTGCGTGTCAATGTCTCCACCGCCGACCTCTACGAGCCGGTCATGCGCCTGAGCGAGCAGATCGGCACCGCCGCCCATCAGGTGCTGGAAAAGACTCCTCCGGAGCTGGCCGGCGACATCTACCGCAACGGCGTCGTCCTCACCGGCGGCGGCGCACAGCTCCACGGCCTGCCTGAGTACCTTAGCCAGGAGCTGAAGGTGGAAGTGACCGTCTCGCCTGACCCCGTCAACTGTGTCGCGCTGGGTACGGCCATGAGCCTGCGTCTGGGCGACAAGCTGGAGACCGGCTTCATGGACGCCACCCCCCGCATGGGCCGCCGCTGAGAGGGAAGTGTTGTTCACAGAACCGTGAAAAACAATATGATTTTTGTTCATAGTTGTTGAATCGACCCGGAAAATATTGTATAATATCTTCAAATCGCTTTTTGCCGCCCGCCCCCCGGGCGGCAAAGAAAAAAGTAAATAGGAGGAAGACCATGGATTTAGGTTATGATGTGATCGTTACCATAACCGGTATTGTGCTGGTGTTTCTGATCCTCGTCCTGCTGATGGCCATCATCACGCTGGAGGGCAAGATCTTTGACGCCATGAACGGCAAGAAGGCAGCTGCCAAGGCTGCTTCTGCTGCAAAACCGGCTGCTCCTGTGAAACAGGCCGCTGCGCCCGCTCCTGCAAAGGCTGCTGCCCCGCAGGTCGAGGCCGGCATCCCCGGCGACGTTGTGGCAGCCATCATGGCAGCCATCTACTCTATGGGCAACGGCAAGTATGTGCTGAAGGCAGTCCGCCGCGGCAAGAATGGCTGGGGCAAGGCTGGCGTCAACGACACCACCGCACCCTTTTAACACAGGAGGAAAAACATGACTCAGTTTATTGAGACTCTGGTCGGTATTTTCCAGAGTTCCGGTTTTGCCAAGTTCGGTGAGCCGGGCGGCTGGCTGTACGCAGTGATGATCTGCGTAGGCTGCTTCCTGCTCTACCTCGCTATCGTCAAAGAGTTCGAGCCTCTGATCCTGCTGCCCATGGCTTTCGGCATGATCCTGGCCAACCTCCCCGGCAGCGGCGTCATCCATATGCAGTACTTCGTCGGTGACGGCCTCGAGCACCCGATGTGGGTCGAGATCCTGAACAACGGCGGTCTGGCCGATATGCTCTACATGGGCGTCAAGCTGGGCATCTACCCGCCGCTGATCTTCCTCGGCATCGGCACCATGACCGACTTCGCACCCCTGATCTCCAACCCCAAGAGCCTGCTGCTGGGCGCTGCCGCTCAGTTCGGCATCTTCGGCACTTACATGGGCGCTCGTCTGCTGGCCGCTACCGGTCTGGTGGACTTCACCCAGAAGCAGTCTGCTGCTATCGCCATCATCGGCGGCGCAGACGGCCCCACCGCTATCTTCGTCACCTCCCGTCTGGCTCCTGAGCTGCTGGGCTCCATCGCCGTCGCGGCCTACAGCTACATGGCTCTGGTGCCTGTTATCCAGCCGCCTATCATGAAGGCTCTGACCTCCAAGAAAGAGCGTACCGTCGTGATGAAGCAGCTGCGCACCGTGACCAAGACCGAGAGGGTCATCTTCCCCATCATGGTCACCATCATCGTTTCCCTGATCGTTCCGGATGCCGCCGTTCTGGTGGGTATGCTGATGCTGGGCAACCTGATGAAGGAGTGCGGCGTGGTGGATCGCATCCAGAAGACTGCCGGCAATGAGCTGATGAACATCATCACCATCTTCCTGGCACTGTCTGTTGGCTGCACCACCTCTGCAAACACCTTCCTGAACACCCGCACCCTGTTCATCATCGTGCTGGGCCTCATCGCATTCTCCTTCGGCACTGCTGCCGGTGTTCTCTGCGGCAAGGTCATGTATATCCTGACCGGCGGTCAGGTCAACCCCCTGATCGGTTCCGCTGGCGTTTCCGCTGTGCCTATGGCTGCCCGTGTTTCTCAGAAGGTCGGCCAGAGCGAGAACCCCTCCAACTTCCTGCTGATGCACGCAATGGGCCCCAACGTGGCCGGTGTTATCGGCTCTGCCGTCGCTGCTGGTATCCTCATCAACATCTTCGGCTAAGCATTTCCTGAAATTTCCGCTCCATCGTGGTATTGACCGCGGTGGGGCGGTTTTTTGTTTGCATTGTTTTTATGTACAACTTTTTTGAAATGTGATATACTATATTTTAAGTGATATATCCAGAAATGATTGAAAAGAACAGGTGAAACAATGGCAACAGATCTCGCACAACAATTCTGCGCTTTGCGTGATACGTATATCGAAAAGCAGTTCGGACGCCTGAACGATATGCAGCGGGAGGCGGTGTTCACCACCAACGGCCCTCTGCTCATCCTCGCGGGTGCAGGCAGCGGAAAGACCACCGTGCTGGTCAACCGCATCGCCAACCTCATCCGCTTCGGCTCGGCCCACGGCTCCAGGTGGACGCCCCGGGAGGTGACGGAGGACGATGTGAAAGCCCTGCGCACTGCCATCATGACCGGCACCGATGCCCCGTCGTGGCTGGACGGGATGCTGCGGAAGGACGCCGTCCGGAGCTGGAACGTCATGGCCATCACCTTTACCAACAAGGCCGCCGGTGAGCTGAAAGAGCGCCTGCGCCGGATGCTGGGCGGGGAAGAGGGCGACGAGGTGTTCGCCTCCACGTTCCACTCGGCCTGCGTCCGCATTCTCCGCCGCTGGGCCGAGGAGATCGGCTACCCCCGCAGCTTTACCATCTACGACAGCGACGACTCCCAGCGTGTCATGAAGACTGTGTACAAAGAGCTGAGCGTGGACGACAAGTTCTTCCCGGTCAAAAGCGCCATCAACCAGATGAGCCGCTGGAAAGACCAGCTCATCAGCCCCGCCGAGGCCCTGAAGACCCCGGCCCGGGACACGAAGGGCGCTCTTGCGGCCAAGGTCTATGCCGCCTATGAAAAGAAGCTCAAGGAGGCCGGTGCTTTCGACTTCGACGACCTCATCTACCAGACGGTCATCCTGCTGTCGGAGCACAAGGACGTGCGGGAGTTCTACCAGAATAAGTACAAATATCTGCTGGTGGACGAGTATCAGGACACCAGTGTGGCTCAGTTCCGGCTCGTGAGCCTGCTCACCGGCCCGGAGAAAAACATCTGCGTCGTGGGCGACGACGACCAGAGCATCTACCGCTTCCGTGGCGCGACCATTGAGAACATCCTCAACTTCGAGCGCATCTATAAAGGTACCAGGACCATCCGACTCGAGCAGAATTACCGCTCTACGTCAAATATCCTGAATGCCGCCAACTGTGTCATCCAGCACAACACTGAGCGCAAGGGCAAGACCCTCTGGACGAAGAACGGCGAGGGCGACAAGGTGCAGGTCTACACCGCCGAGAACGAGCAGGACGAGGCCAGCCATATCGCGGACGTCATCGGCCAGCACCTCAAAGAGGGCGGACATCTGGCCGACCACGCCATCCTCTACCGGATGAACGCCCAGTCGGCCCCCATCGAAAGCTATTTCACCCGCGCGGGTATTCCGCATAAGATCGTGGGCGGCCAGCGCTTCAATGACCGCAAGGAAGTCAAGGACATCCACTCCTATATGTCCATCGTGGCGAACCCCCGGGACGATGTCCGACTCCGTCGAATCATCAACGAGCCTGCGCGCAAAATCGGTGCGACGACCATCGAAGTCATCGCGGATTTGGCGGCTCAGCAGGGCATCAGTATGCTGGATGTCATCTCCCATGCCGACCAGTACGCCAAGCTCAGCCGCGCCATCGCGCCGCTGTTCAAGTTCTGGGACATCTACCAGAAACTGCAGGAATCGCTGGAAACGAAGACGCTGGACGAGTTCGCCTCCGATGTCATCGAGATCACCGGCTACCGCGCCATGCTGGAAGCCGACGCCGCCAAGGGTCACGAGGATGCCGCTGACCGTCTGCAGAACCTCGGCCAGCTGGTCAACAACGTCAAGAGCTACTGCGACCAGCACGGCGAAGAGGCCTCGCTGGAAGGCTATCTGGAGGACATCGCCCTCATCAGCGACATCGACAGCTACAACGAGAGCGCCGACCAGGTGGTGCTGATGACCATCCACTCGGCCAAGGGCCTTGAGTTTCCCTATGTATTCCTCATTGGCATGGAAGAGGGCGTCTTCCCCAGTGAGATGAGCAAGTATTCCGAGGCTGACCTCGAAGAGGAACGCCGCCTGGCCTATGTGGGCATCACCCGCGCCAAGAAGGAGCTTTACATCTCCAACAGCGTCACCCGGATGCTCTATGGCCGCACCCAGCGCAACGAGCCCAGCCGCTTTCTCCGGGAAATCGAGCCGGAGTACATCGAAGAGACCCGCAGCCCGGTGCTGGAACAGCGCTCCCGTCTGGGCGGCTGGGGCAGCGGTTACGGCAGCGATACCGTGCCGGGCGGTGCGTCGGGATACTCCGGCCCCTCCGGCTGGGGGCGCGCGGCCTCCGGTTACGGCTCGGGCTATGGCAGCCGCAGCGGCTATCTGAATAAAGAATATAACGCACCAATGTCCAATAATCGAGGCTTTGGCTCCGATTACGCGGGCCGGGGAAGTGCTTCGTCGGGTCATGGCGGCTGCAGCTCCGGTTCGGGAAGCAGCGGCTTCGGCTTTGGCTATGGCCGTCCGGCAGCGCCCAAAGCGCCGGTCAAACCCGCAGGCGGCGGTGTGACGTCTTCGCCCTGTCCGGCAGCGGCATCCACCGGCCCCAAGCACTATGAGCCGGGCGACATCGTGGAGCACAAGGTCTTCGGGCGCGGCAAGGTGCTGAAAGTCAAGCCCGCCGCCGGCGACCAGATCGTGGAGATCAGCTTCGAGAAGGTGGGCGTGAAGAAGACTATGGCCAACTTTGCGCCCCTTGTGAAGATAACGACGGAGGAATGAGAAAAATGATGACTGTCCGATTGATAGCACATACGCCGGAGCCGGAGAAGGTCGTGGCGGCTGCGGCGAAGCTCTGCTACTCCGACGCCCACATCACCGACCTGCTGGACGGGCTGCTGTCTCTTATACACATCTGAC
>ENA-OZAA01000811-OZAA01000811.1-human-gut-metagenome-genome-assembly--contig:-NODE-811-length-12528-cov-5.792833_pt1 | contig 12528 bp, 4 predicted proteins | sample MGYA00244204_ERZ653492 | MGnify/ENA primary metagenome ERZ653492 (study PRJEB26926, sample SAMN06164980) | human gut metagenome | biome: ENVO:00009003; feature: ENVO:2100002; material: ENVO:00002003... | reverse complement strand
GCCTCTGCTTCAGATCCGAGATGCTTATCCGAAAATGATTATTGCCAGAACCAAGCATCCCAAATATAGCTATGAAGGAATCGAAATTCATGATATAGCCGATTGGCTGCTACAAGAATAAACAAGGCGAAATATCTCCGTCATTCTCTTTTGAAATGATGGAGATATTTTTATGTTGATGGAGATTAAGGGACAGGAAACTGTGTCAGGTCGCAAAAATCCTTTCCGAACTTTTTACATAGCAGTCATGCACTACGGTGTGTGGCTGCTTATTTTTTTGCGAAAGGAGCAGATGCAAATGAAATTAGTTTTGGCTGAAAAGCCTTCGGTTGCACAGAGCATTGCCAAAGTGTTAGGTGCTGCCAAGCGTGAGGATGGCTACTTAGAGGGAAACGGATATGTGGTCAGCTGGTGTGTGGGGCATTTGGTGGAGCTGGCACAACCGGAAGCCTATGATGCGAAGTACAGCAAATGGGCTTATGCAGACCTGCCTATTTTCCCGATGGACTGGCAGTATGAGGTTTCTGCCGGTACGAGAAAACAGTTTGGGATTCTGAAAAAGCTCATGGCCAGAGAAGATGTTGCGAGTCTTGTGTGTGCAACAGATGCCGGTCGTGAGGGCGAGCTGATCTTTCGGTTGGTGTACCACAAAGCCGGGTGCAGAAAGCCGTTTGAGCGGCTTTGGATTTCCTCGATGGAAGATGTAGCAATCAAGGAGGGCTTTGAAAATCTCAGGTCTGGAACTGAATATGATACTTTGTATGAAGCAGCACTGTGTCGAGAGCGAGCCGACTGGATTGTTGGCATTAACGCTACTCGACTTTTTTCGACCCTTTACGGGCAGACCCTGAATGTCGGTCGTGTTATGACCCCTACCCTTGCTATGGCTGTCATGCGGGAAGCTGCCATTTCCGCATTCAAGCCCGAACCGTTCTACACGGTTCAGATTGGATTGGATGGTTTTACGGCTACAAGCGAACGCTTCAAAACCAAGGCAGCAGCCGAAACTGTCAAACAAAGCTGTTCGGTGGCAATCGTTCAGAAAGCTGAATGTAAGGAGAAAACAGAAAAGCCGCCTGCGCTCTATGACCTGACCAGTTTACAGAGAGAAGCCAACCGTGTGCTTGGCTACACGGCACAGCAGACCTTGGACTACACGCAGAATCTCTATGAAAAGAAACTGGTCACTTATCCCCGTACCGACAGCAGGTTCCTGACGGAAGATATGGCACACAGCCTGCCCGACCTCGTAAAGCTGGCTTTCCACACATTTCCCGTAGAGGATGTGGATAATATACCAGTTCATGCAGAGCAGGTTGTGAATAACAAAAAGGTCACAGATCACCATGCCATCATTCCGACCAGAGAATTGCAGAAATGCAATCTGAGCGAACTTCCCAAAGGTGAACTTGCAATTTTGCAACTGCTCTCTAATCGGCTGTGCGTAGCTGTTGGCGATCCGCACCGATACGCAGAGACAGTCATTGAGCTGGACTGCGGCGGCACAGTGTTTTCAGCCAAAGGCAAAACTGTTGTACAGGATGGATGGAAAGCTCTGGTTCAGAAAAATGATTCGACAAAATCCGACGAAAACGTGCAGACACTCCCTTCTGTTTCCGTTGGTGACGAAATGACCGTCAGCGGCACGGAAATCAAGGAAGGGAAAACTTCTCCCCCAAAACACTTTACCGAGGATACACTGCTTTCTGCGATGGAAACTGCCGGTGCAGATGAAATGCCGGAGGATGTCGAGCGAAAAGGTCTGGGAACGCCTGCGACCCGTGCCGGTATCATTGAGAAGCTGGTTCGTATCGGTTTTCTGGAGCGTAAAGGCGATAAGAAAACCAAACACCTGATTCCGACTCACAAGGGTACGGCTCTGGTAACAGTCATGCCGGAACAGATTCAGTCCCCCTCCATGACGGCGGATTGGGAAGAAAAATTGTTGCTCATTGAAAAAGGCGAATATGCCAGCGAGGATTTTATGGATGAGATCAAAGATGTGATTGCCGGTTTGATTCAGAACTATGAAGTGATCCGTGATTCCGAGGTACTGATGTCGAAAGAAGCCAATTCTATCGGCAAATGCCCGCTCTGCGGCAGTGCTGTAGAGGACAAGTCCAAGGGATACTTCTGTTCTAACAGAAGCTGCAAGTTTGCCCTTTGGAAAAACAATCGCTACTTTGCGAGTATCGGCAAGAGCATGACCTCTGCCACGGCGCAGAAACTGCTCGGTTCCGGTAAGGTAAAGCTCAAGAATTGCAAGTCTGAAAGGACGGGCAACACCTTTGATGCCACCGTCTTTATGGAGGTATCGGAGGATGGCAAAACGAAGTTCAGTATGGAATTTGAAAATGGAGGAAAGCGCAAATGACAAATGAGTACAACCCGGATGGTAAGGAAATCCGATTTATCGACAGCCACTATAAGGACTTGTTCCGTATTCCTGACGGTGGCTGCATCCAGATTCACTATCCCGATGAGACCGTCGTAAAGCCTTGTACATTCATCGACGAGTACCACACACAGATTGGATACAATGCGTTTCATATCTGCCAGTTTGCAGAGATTATGGAGCGCAACAGTGCAAGCTATATGGCGGAGCCTGAAATTATGGGCGATGAAGCCGCATGGAAGGTCGGAAAGGATAGAATCCTTGCGGTGCAGACCTGCGAAGATGGTTACGACTACACCCTGTTGGATGAAAACTACAACGAGATTGATGGCGGTCAGGTCGATAACCCGGAACTGTCCATGCTCGAAGTCCGCCGGGATATTCTGGAATCCTTTGGACTGGAGCGTCGGGAGCTACGGGCGATGTTCTATGAGGATGTCATGGAGCAGGCTTTTGAAGTCGGCAGACAGGCGGTGGTGGTCAATGACCCTATCGCAGAGCTTGCTTTTAAGCTCGACCGTTTTGTAGAGAACTTCGACCCCTATGAATATATGGATCAGGTCGATGATGTGCAGGCGCATATCCAAGAAATCAAGGCAGATCTTGCCGCTGGTAATACGGCTCCGTATCGTGAGTTCCTGAATACAGCCATTGAAGAAGCCCGTGAGGAAACTGCGGTTGAGGTTGCCAAAGTGCTGAAAAGTCAGCTGGATAAGATCGACTCTCCGAAGCGTGAGTCGGTCATGGAAAAACTGGCACAGGCCGCAGAGAAAACTGCGCCTGCCAGTCCCTCTCCCAAACGCAAAGAGCCTGAACGATAAGGAGGACACCGATATGAAAAACGAAAAATGGGATGATGTTCACGGAAATACCACCCCGGATGACAAAATGGTTGCTTTTCTGGAAAGCCCCACGGATTCTTATGCGATTCTTCAGCTGCGGGAAGATGTAGACGATAATATCCCGCTCATGTTTGCAAATTACAGCTACCTTCAGAAGAAAGAAATGGAGCCTGAGATTGACCGTTACGAGGTGGTCTATCATGGCTCCATTTCTATGTCCGAGGATGTGAATCGGCAGTTGGAAGATTTGTATGTGAAGTTCAATATTGACCACCCGAATGATTTCCGTGGTCACAGTATGTCGGTCAGCGACATCGTAGCCTTAAAGGTAGCCGGTGAGGTATCCTTTCACTATGTAGATTCTGTCGGGTTTCAGAAGCTGGAAAACTTTATGAAGTCCGAAAACTACCTGAAAAACGCAGAGATGGCAATGGAAGATGATTATGGGATGCTTGACGGTATCATCAATAACGGAAAAGCGCCTGGATTAGAGGAACGCCCTTCGGTATTGGAGCAGTTAAAGGAAAAGCCTGTGCCGGAGGTTTCCCATAAGCCGCCTAAGAGCCACCCGGAAAGGGAGATTGAATGATGAATTTCACACAAGATGAGCGGAACATGATGATGCTTTACAGCCCTGGCACAAGGTCAGGGCTGTGTGAAGCATTGACACTGATGAAGGAACAGCTTTCGGAGGACGAGTCAGAGCTTTTTGCTTTGGCAGACTCTGTTCTCCGTAAAGTTTCAGCCATGGACGATGCCGCCTTTGAAAAGCTGAACCTTTATCCGGATTGATAGGATTGGAGGGATACAATGAACGCAAAAGAGCGATTTTATTCCGGGTTAGCAAAAGAAACGATTGGGAAAATCACCTCGAACACAGATAACTGGACTTCGTTTTTGAGAACGATGTCCCGCAACTATGAGTTCACCTATCCGGAACAGGTGATGATTTATGCTCAGCGCCCCAATGCGACCTTTTGCAAGCCCTATGAAGACTGGAACGCTGAAAATTACCGCAGATATGTAAAGCGTGGCTCTACCGGCATTGCTCTGTTTGTGATGAACAGGGATAAACCGTATCTGCGCTATGTGTTTGATGTGGCGGATACCGGCGTTCGCCGTTCTTCCCCGGAACTGAAACCGTGGGAGGTGACGCCTGAAAACCGATCCTATGTCATGGAAGCAATGGAGCGTACCTTCGGTGTTGCCGCTGACGGGGTACTGGAAGCACAGCTTGAAGATATTGCATCCGCACTGGCGGCTGAGTATTGGGACGATTACAAAAAGCAGCTCCTCGACATCGTTGCCAACAGCTTCCTTGAGGAGTATGATGAACTCAACATCGAAGTAGCTTTCAAAAATGCAGTGGCAAACAGCGTATCCTACACGATGTATTGCCGGTTCGTGGAGAGTCCCGATAACTACTTCGAGCATGAGGATTTCCAGAAGGTGTTTGATTTTAACACCAGACAGACGGTAAATGCCCTTGGCACTGCGGTGAATGCCATCAGCACAAGGATGTTTCAGGAAATCGAAAAAGCGATTGGAGAACATGAGCAGATTAAAGCTACCGAAAGGAGTGCAGATTATGAGCGAGATGACTTACAGACAGGCCGGAGATTATCAGATTCCGAACCTTCAGTTGGAGAACGAGGGAGAGAAACCTCTGGGCAAGTACGGCAGGATGCGTCGAGCATTTTTGGAACAGAACAATCCGATGCTCCTGAACGACATGATTCTGACGGAGAGCCTGTTCCCGCACCTGTGGGAGATCGAGGAAACGGCGAAAGCCAGAGTGGAGTTTCTGATGGAGCAGTACCTGAAGGACAGCCCCGCACCGGACAAAGAAACGCAGCAGATGGCGTGGGTGCAGCACATGAACAGCCTGAAAGCACAGGCGGAGGAAGTCGTGATGACGGAGCTTATCAACAGCTGAGTCTGAACCTTTTCCTCTCCGAAAATGAACAAATCAGTTTTATCGACCGAGCAGAGAGCTTTACGCCCTCTGCTTTTTCTTTTGCCCAGGAAGAAATCGACCACTTTCTTCTGCTTGGCAGCAATACCGATGAAGCCCGAAAAACCGTAGCGCTGGAATATATGAAGCAGAAGCCGTTGGAAGAAATCGTTCAGACCTTAAAGCAGGTCTATCACGGCGGCTATGGTCTGAAAGAAGATAGCGGGAATATCTGTGCGTGGTATGCCGAGGACGGTATCCACCTTGCCAAAGGTTCCTCTGCCATTGACAGCCCCAGAGCGCAGATCGTTTCTTGGGAAACGGTTGCCGAGCGCATTGGAGAACTGCTTGAAAATGGTCGGTTCGCAACCAATGTGGAACTGGTAGAAGCTCCCGGATATGAGCGGCAGAAGTTGGCTGAATCCCTGTGGCATCTTTATCACGATTTGAGTGAAGAAGCCCGTGCCGGCAACTATCTGGCAATTCTTCATCAGGAACCGTTTCGTGGTTTCCCTGATGAAACCGCAGACTTGGCTGAAAAGTTGGATGACCCTCGTTTCCACGCAACCTTGGTGCAGCAGTATTCGGAATTTAGAAAAGCCATTGCGGAAAATCCCGATCTGCTTCGTTTTCACTATCACAAGCTGAATCTCATTCAGAAACAGCTGTATGAGCTGAATCTGCCTTTGCGTGAGTATCAGACCGATATGATGCAAATGCCCCTTGTCCGCCAGTTCATTACGGATGATGAAGTCAATGCAGACTTGACCCGTGGAAGTGGTTTTTCCGGTGGCAAAGCCCGTATTTATAACTACTGGCAGGAGAATCATTCTGCCAAAGAAAAGATGGACTTCTTGAAGCATGAATACGGAACCGGTGGTCATTCCCATGCTTGCTCCGGCGCAACGCACAGCGGTCAGGATCACGATGCCAAGGGTGTTGCGTACACCAAGAGCGGCTGCGATAAATTGCAGATGTCCTGGGCACAGGTGGTGCAGAGAATCGACGGTCTGATGCGAAAGGGACGCTACCTCAGCCCAGAGGAAGAAGCGGAACGACATGCTATCGAAGAAGCTAAAACTGATCCGTTGGAAGATGTTTATGACCGTTTCGCAGTAATTGATACTGAGGATGGCGAGTATGCAATCTGGGATAATCAGACCGATGACTACTATGTAGACCCGGAAGGCGTTACGGAATACTTCACGGACGAATGGCTTGCCAATGACTATCTGGAGGAAGTTCGTCAATCCGTAGCTGCGATGGACTCGGTTCAGCCAGAAGCGCCTGTGGCAGAGTCTGCCGAAGTTGTCGAAGCATCTGCTTCCGAGGAACCGGAATGGAACTATCAGGTCGGTGACACGGTATATCTGGACGATACGGCTTTCCGTGTGGAGCAGATTACGGACAGAGAGGTTCAGCTGCTTGACCCTTCTCTTGCCTATCCGATCTTCCGTGCCGAGAATCGTGAGAATTTCGAGCGTATGCTCTCTCAGGACGAAAGAAACCATGCGGTAAGGGTTGATGCCCAAACCGAAGAAAAGCCCGTTACAGAGGATTTTCTGGGCGAAACCGAACCGAGGGACTACACCCCTGAGTATCAGCTGTTAGACCGTCTGCGTATGGACTGCGAATACTTCCTTGGTGCAGGACAGCACAGCGAAAAGCATCTGTGGGCAGGCAACCGCCATGCACAGATTGCCAAGATGCGTGAGCTGTATGAAATGATTCCCGACAAACCAGAATGGCTGACACCTGAGATGATTAACAGCTACGAGGAGCGCATGGCTCCCCGTTATCTGGTTGCTGCCTACCATCACTTTGAAAACGGCTTCGATGATAAACTGGACTACTACACTCTGGAAGAAGCGGAAAAAGCTGCCCAGGGCTATGTGGACGGAACTATGGAGGATGATGGGTTCAAGTACGATGGTGCTGCCGTTTACGATCAGCAGGAGCATAAGTGCATCCGTATCTATGGGGACTACCCTGACGAAAAGGCACACGCACAGGTCAGAGCCAGTGCTGAACCCGAACAGCAGGAACAGGAACACTTCATTGACCATTTTTATGTTGCCGAGGATATTCAGAAGCGGGGTGCGCTGGACATCAAGGAATACAGTTCCTTTGATGATGCCCTGCGAGCCTACTATGCACTTCCTGACACGCAGAGAAAAGCCCTGGGTGCAATGAATACCAGAGATCTGCCGGGTAGTCTGGACTTCGTACAGTGCGTGGATGGCAAGGATACTATCATTCAGGATTATACCAAGGTGGACGGATGGCAGAATGCCGAAGTTATGGATATTATCGCTCAGCTTGAGCAGTCCATCACCACCAGAGAAATTCCTCCCGTTCCTGCGGTGAACTTCCACATCACGGATGACAACATCGGTGAAGGTGGACTGAAGCAGAAATTCGCAAGAAACATCGCAGCCATTGAAACTCTGTTCAAACTGGAAAGCGAGAACAGGAACGCCACTACCGAAGAACAGGAGATTTTGTCGAATTATGTCGGATGGGGCGGTCTGGCAGATGCCTTTGACCCGGACAAGGGAAATTGGGCGCAGGAGTATCAGACACTGAAAAACCTGCTTTCCGAGGATGAATATGCTGCGGCAAGAGCTTCCACCCTGAACGCACATTACACCAGTCCTACGGTCATTCGCTCTATCTACGATGCAGTCGGACAGATGGGCTTTGAAACGGGAAATATTCTGGAGCCTGCTATGGGTGTCGGCAACTTCTTTGGTATGCTCCCTCCTGAAATGCAAAGCAGCCGCTTGTATGGTGTGGAACTGGATTCCATCACCGGCAGAATTGCTCAGAAGCTCTATCCCAATGCAGAAATCAAGGTGGCTGGCTTTGAAACGACAGACCGCAGAGACTTCTATGATCTGGCTGTGGGCAATGTTCCTTTCGGCAACTACAAAGTGTCCGATAAGCCTTATGACAAGCTGGGATTTTCCATCCACAACTATTTCTTTGCCAAGGCTCTGGATCAGGTTCGTCCCGGAGGTGTGGTCGCTTTTGTGACAAGCCGTTACACCATGGATTCCAAGAACTCTGACGCAAGGCGATATATGGCGCAGAGGGCGGAACTGCTTGGTGCAATCCGTCTGCCAAACGATGCCTTTAAGAAAAACGCAGGTACGGAAGTCGTGTCTGACATCCTGTTCCTGCAAAAGCGTGACCACCCGATTGACATTGTCCCGGAATGGGTAAATCTTGACCGCACCGAAGAAGGACACACCATGAACAGCTACTTTGTCGCTCATCCTGAAATGGTTCTGGGCGATACGGTGGAAGAAAGTACCGCCTACGGTATGGATATTACGGTGCGTCCGATTGAGGGCATGGAACTGTCCGAACTTCTGAAAGAAGCGGTTTCCCACATCCAAGGAACCTATCAGGCTGTGGAGCTTCCCGAAGCTGACAAGGGTAAGGAAATCGAAACCATTCCTGCAACCCCGGATGTAAAGAATTTCTCTTATACCGTGGTGGATGGTGATGTGTACTTCCGTGAAAACTCCCTGATGCGCCGTGTAGACCTGAATGAGAAAGCAAAAGACCGTGTGATGGGCATGGTGGAACTTCGTGGTATCGTCAATCAGCTGATCGAATATCAGCTTGAGGATTACCCGGATGAAATGATTACGCAGAAACAGGCAGAACTGAATGATGCCTACGATGCGTTTGCCTCAAAGAACGGGCTTATCAATAATCGAGCCAACGGTCAGGCTTTTGCTGACGATTCCTCCTACTATCTCCTGTGTTCTTTGGAAAATGTGGATGAGGACGGCAATCTGAAAAGCAAGGCGGATATGTTCACCAAGAGAACCATCAAGCCGGAACGCAGAGTGACGAGCGTGGATACGCCGTCCGAAGCTCTGGCAATCTCTATCGGTGAGCGTGGCAAGGTGGATTTGCCGTTTATGGCACAGCTGCTTGGAACACCCGGAGAATACGATGCGATTCAGGCAGAGCTTCGAGGGGTGATCTTCAAAGACCCGATGGCTCCCGATGCTGTGGAGGTTGGATGGCAGACTGCCGACGAGTACCTTTCCGGTGATGTAAGAAGCAAGCTGCGTGTCGCACAGATGGCGGCAGACAGGGATTCTTCTTTCCGCATCAATGTGGAAGCCTTGCAGAAAGCACAGCCGAAGGACTTGGATGCATCTGAGATTGATGTGCGTTTGGGTGCAACATGGATTGATGCTGATTATATTCAGCAGTTCATGGAGGAAACCTTTGAAACTCCGTATTACCTGCGCCGTTCCATTGAGGTCAAGTTCTCTGAGCTGACCGCAGAGTGGCGCATCAACGGTAAGAGTTCTCCCAACTACAACGATGTGGCGGCGTATGTCACTTACGGTACAGAGCGAGCCAACGCATATCGGATTCTGGAGGAAACGCTGAATCTGAAAGATATTCGTATCTATGATACGATTGAAGATGCAGATGGTAAGCAGAAGCGTGTCCTCAATAAAAAAGAAACTACCCTGGCACAGCAGAAACAGCAGGCAATCAAGGATGCGTTCCGAGATTGGATTTGGAGAGATCCGCACAGACGAGAAACCCTTTCTACCAAGTACAATGAACTTTTTAACTCCACCAGACCTCGTGAGTATGATGGCTCTCATATCCGTTTCGGCGGCATGAACCCAGATATTACCCTCCGTGAACACCAGAGAAATGCTATCGCTCATGTGCTTTATGGTGGAAATACGCTGCTTGCACACGAAGTTGGTGCGGGCAAGACCTTCGAGATGGCAGCATCAGCTATGGAGAGCAAGCGGCTTGGACTGAGCCAGAAATCTCTGTTCGTTGTGCCGAATCATCTGACCTTACAGTGGGCAAATGAGTTCCTGCACCTCTATCCGAGTGCCAAGCTCCTTGTTGCTACCAAGAAGGATTTTGAAACAGCAAACCGCAAGAAGTTCTGCGCTCGTATCGCAACGGGTGACTATGATGCAGTCATCATCGGTCACAGCCAGTTTGAAAAAATCCCGCTTTCTGCTGAACGACAGGAACGGCAGCTGCGGGAGCAGATTGATGAGATTGAGGGTGCGATTGCGGAGCTGAAATGGCAGCGTGGCGAAAACTTCACGATCAAGCAGATGGAGAAAACACGAAAATCACTGGAAGCCAGACTGGATAAGCTCCTTGCCGCCGACAAGAAGGATGATGTTATTACCTTTGAGCAGTTGGGTGTAGACCGGCTGTTTGTGGACGAAAGCCATGCGTTCAAGAATTTGTTCCTCTACACAAAAATGCGAAATGTGGCAGGTCTGTCCACCTCCGAAGCCCAGAAATCTTCGGATATGTTTATGAAGTGCCGCTATATGGATGAGTTGACCGGCGGGCGTGGTGTGATCTTCGCAACTGGCACTCCCGTAAGCAACTCGATGACCGAGCTTTATACGGTCATGCGCTATCTCCAGTACAGTACGCTCCAGCAAAAGAACCTGACCCATTTTGATTCCTGGGCATCGACCTTCGGAGAAACGACGACTGCGATTGAGCTTGCACCGGAAGGAACCGGCTATCGTGCCAGAACCCGATTCGCAAAGTTCTTCAACCTGCCTGAGCTGATGAATATGTTCAAGGAGGTTGCCGACATCAAGACCTCTGACCAGTTGCATCTCCCTGTTCCCGAAGCAAAGTTTGAAACGGTTGTGGTTCAGCCCTCTGAGTACCAGAAGGATATGGTGGCTTCCCTTTCAGAAAGAGCGGCGGATGTTCATGCCGGTATTGTTGACCCGTCCGTCGATAATATGCTCAAAATTACCGGTGACGGCAGAAAGCTCGGTCTTGACCCCCGACTTATCAATCCGTCATTTGAAGATGATCCCGGTACAAAACTTAATGTTTGTGTCAATAATGTTTTTGATATTTACGAAAAAACAAGCGACAAAAAGCTGACACAGATTGTATTTTGTGATTTGGGTGTTCCGAGCAAAAACTCATCTGCTGATGGCAATAAAGATGACGATACAAAAAGTGTGGCAGAACTTGACTCGCTTGAAGAGTCAGGAAAGTTTTGTGTGTATGATGATATTAGAGATAAGCTGATTGCAAAAGGTGTATCGGCTGATGAAATAGCTTATATTCACAACGCTAAAAGTGAAACCCAGAAGTCTGAGCTTTTTGCAAAAGTCAGAAGCGGTGAGGTGAGAATTTTACTCGGCTCTACGGGTAAAATGGGAACAGGCACAAATGTACAGGACAGGATCATTGCTCTGCACGATTTAGATGTTCCGTGGCGACCGTCCGACCTTGAACAAAGACGAGGAAGAATGGTTCGACAGGGTAATATCAACGATAAGGTACATCTTTATCGTTATGTTACAAAAGGAACTTTTGATGCCTACAGCTATCAGCTTTTGGAGAAAAAGCAGAAGTTTATAAGTCAGATTATGACCTCGAAAGAGCCCGGCAGAAAATGTGCAGATGTTGACCAAGCTGCATTGACTTACTCTGAAATCAAGGCTCTTTGTACAGGCGATGAGCGTATCCGTGAAAAGCTGACTCTTGAAAACAGAGTAAAAGAATTGCAGGCACTCAAGTCTGAATACAACAGCACACGATACGAACTTGAGGACAAGGTGAACGCTTATCCCGAAGAACGCAAAAAATTACTTCTTGATATAGGCAATATCAGCAAGGATATGGAAACGGTAAAAAACATACCTTTTGATGTCAAAACTGAAAGTTATCGGGTTAAGATTACTATAGGAAAAGATGCTTACTCACTCTTAGATGATGAATCAAGAAAAGTAGCTGCAAAAGCATTAACTAACGCTGTAGCACAGGTCAAAGGGGATGCTAACAAGAATAAGAGAATCGCCATAGGGGGACTCGGCAACTTTGGTGTTGAGATAATCAATGACGGATATTTCCTTGATAAAATAACCGCAACTCTTCGTGGTAATTATACTTATTCAGTTGAACTGGGCGTATCAAGTATTATAAATCTTAAAAAGATTGAGAACTTGCTTTTTAAGGTTGAAAATGTTCTGAATGATAAAAAATCAGAACTCAATAAGCTTGATATTGACTATAAGACTGCACAGAATATGCTTCACAAGCCGTTTGAGTTTGAGGATGAACTTAACAACAGTACAAAAAGGCTTGATGAGTTGACAACTGCCTTAAACATTGATATGTCAGAACACAAAGTAGATAAACCCAAAAAGACTCATTATTTTGGTAAGGATTTTATTCTTGGAAAAAACAAATCATCAAAGCAAATACAGAACAATGAAGTTATGAAATCAGAACCTAAAAGGAGTGAACAAGAGTTGTGATTATAATAGCTTGCAACGGCTTTAAAC
>ENA-OZAA01000809-OZAA01000809.1-human-gut-metagenome-genome-assembly--contig:-NODE-809-length-12551-cov-5.435980_pt1 | contig 12551 bp, 10 predicted proteins | sample MGYA00244204_ERZ653492 | MGnify/ENA primary metagenome ERZ653492 (study PRJEB26926, sample SAMN06164980) | human gut metagenome | biome: ENVO:00009003; feature: ENVO:2100002; material: ENVO:00002003... | reverse complement strand
ACGAGATCCTGAGATGTCTCGTGGGCTCGGAGATGTGTATAAGAGACAGCTTTGTGGGCGTGTTCATCGGCCTGAACTGGCTCAACGGCTGGCTGAAGGATTACGAGGCCGCCCAGCCCACCGTGAAATGCCAGCAGGTGTTTGACCAGCTCTTTACCACCCCCGACTGGGCCACACTCTACCGCCTGGCGGGAGACCCCACCGGCACCGGCACCAACAAGTATGACACCCAGTTTGAGGGCCAGAACGAGTATGTCCGGTATATGGAGGAAAAGGTGGGCACCCAGCAGCTGAACTATGTGGAGACCTCCGGCGGACTCACCGGCAAGAAGTATATCGTCCGGCTGGGTACCGAAAAGCTGGCCACCTTCTCCCTCACCGGCCAGCAGGAAAGCATCACCGATATCCCCGACTGGCAGCTGGGCGAGGTGGAGCTGTTCATCAACCGCAGCCAGTCCATCAAGATTCGCAAGCTGGAAAACCACGTGGCCTATGTAAACAACAATCCCCTGAGCGATGATTACACCATCCAGATTGCCTCCACCAAGGCAGACGAGACGCTGCCCGCCGAGAACCGTGTGCGTACCAGCATCCAGGAGGTGGACGGCCTGATGACCACCCCCGAGCTGCTGGTTTACGACCAGACCGGTGCCCCCATTGAGGTGCGCTACAGCAGTGACTCCGGCATGTTCGAGGAGCAGATTCCCGCCATTGCCATCACCGACGAGGAGCGCAGCGCCGTGTTTGGCGCACTAGAGGCCTACGCAGGCTTTATGATTAACGCCAGCGGCAGCCGGGCAGCCGTTGCCAAGTACTTCGACGGCGGCAGCCAGACCTACAACGACATTGTGAAGATGAACGGCGAGCTCTGGATGAACGCCGACCGGGGCCATGAGTTCCTCAACGAGGAAATCCTGGGCTACACCAAGAACTCCGAAACCATGTTCTCCGTCCGTGCCTCCATGGTGATGCACGTCAAGAACAAGGACAACACCGAGAAGGACTTCAACGTTACCCAGTCCATGTACTTCCAGTACAAGAACGACAAGTGGGTGTGCACCGAGATGACCAATGCGGATATCACGGCTCCCGTTGGTGAGGTTCGCCTGAGCTTCTACGACAACAATGGCAACCTGCTGTCCTCCGACTTCTACTCCACCGAGGCCACCTCTGTCACCGCTCCCGTGGTATCCACCCCCGAGGGCAAGGTATTCAGCGGCTGGGCCACCGTGGAAGTCAACGAGGCCGGACAGAAGACCTGGAACGTAATCTTCCAGCCCGACGAGACAGGAAACATCCCCCTGTCCACCGGCTTCAACCTGACCCCCATGAAGCTGTATCCCCTGTTCACCAGCGCCGCATAAAAACACCGGAGGAGGTAGAAAACAATGATTGCCCAAGCCAAGGCCCTGCTGGACTCCCTGGCCATCACCTTCGATTTCCCCATTCTGGAGTTCATCCGCAACTATCTGACCAATCCCTTCCTGGACAAGGCCATGCCCTATATCACCCTGTTTGGGGAATGGGGTGCCTTCTGGATTGCGGTGGCACTGATTCTGGTGCTGATTCCCAAAACCCGGAAAACCGGCTGGTCCATGGGCGCCGCCATGGCGCTGGGACTTATCATCTGCAACGGCATTCTCAAAACCCTGATTGCCCGGGACCGTCCATTCCTCTTCTACACCGTGGAGCGAATGCAGCAGTATACCCTGCCGGAGCTGAAAAACTGGGTGCCCATGACCGCTGAGGACATCAAGTGGCTGGTGCAAAGCGACCTGCACCGCTCCTTCCCCTCGGGCCACACCATCTGCTGCTTCGAGGCGGCCACGGTGCTGATGCTCAGGAACAAGTGGGCCGGTATCCCCGCCACCATCCTTGCCTTCCTGGTGGCCTACTCCCGGCTGTACCTGTACGTCCACTACCCCACCGACGTGATTTTCTCTATGTTCGCCGGTATCCTGCTGGGCCTGCTGGGCACTGCTATTGTCGCCATCATCTACAAGGTACGCCCCCAAAAGCGGGGCAAGTATCAGCGCACCAACGCCCAGGCGGAATAATCCCCATAACCGAATTCCCCTCCCAGCTCGGGAGGGGAATTGTCTATGCAAGAAGCCACCTGCAAATGAACGTGCAGGTGGCTTCGGCTATTTATTGGTTTTCCATCGGGAAGGCGACCTGGATGCAGGTGCCAGCGCCGGGCTGGCTGGTGAGGCGAATGGTGGCCTTGTGGAGCAGGGCGGCGTGCTTTACAATGGATAGGCCCAGGCCGGTGCCCCCCACTTCCTTGGAGCGGCTCTTGTCCACCCGGTAGAAACGCTCGAAAATCCGGTCCTTATCCTCTGCCGGGATGCCGATGCCGGTATCCTGCACGGTGAGGACGGCCTGCGCCCCCTGCCGGGTGACGGATACGGTGACGGTGCCGCCGGGGCGGTTATACTTGATGGCGTTGTCTGTCAGGTTATACACGATGCCCCGCAGCAGCTCCGGCACCCCCGGAAGCCGGACATGCGCCCCCTCGGTGCGGAGGGTGACATTTTTCTCATCGGCGAAGTGCTCCAGGCTGGCCGTCACCTCCTGGGCGACGGAATACAGGTCTACCGTGCTCCACTGGTAGCCGTCCCCCTCGTCCAGCTGGGACAGGTTGATAATATCCTCCACCAGCTGAATCAGCCGCTGGGTCTCGCCGTAAATCCGCTGGGCGAAGGGCTGGACATCCTCTTTCTTGGCCATGCCCCGCATCAGCAGCTCCGAATAGCCGGAGATGGATTGCAGGGGCGTTTTCAGCTCATGGGATACATTGGCGGTGAACTCCCGGCGGCGCTGCTCCGCCAGCTCAGACTGGGTGACATCAAAGAGCACCACCGCCACACCGGACATCTGGTCCTGCTGGCCCACGGCAGCGGCCTGAATCCGAATAATCCTGCCATGGAGCTCCGTCTTCCGGGTGGCGCTCTTGCCGGTCATGGCCTCCTGCACCGCATCGGCCAAGGCCATATTCCGGGAGAGCATCAAAAGCTCGGTGCCCGCTGCCTCCTTCTCCGCCACATCCAGCAGATGCAGGGCAGCCCGGTTGGCCGTGATGACCTTGCAGGACTTGTCCAGCAGAATCATCCCCTCTTCCAGGTGGCCCACAATGGCCTCCAGCTCGTTCTGCTTCTGGGTCAGGGTCTCCTGCTGGAGCCGCAGGTGCTGCTGCTGGCTGTAAATCCGGCGGAACAGGGGGCTTAGCTCATCGTAGCCCTCGTTTTCCAAAGGCTCGTCCAGGTTCAGCTTGTTCATTGGCTCCACAATCCGCTTGGACAGTCGGCTGGCCAGCAGGAAGGACAGCACCAGCGCCGCCGCCACCACAATCAGGATGGGCTGGAGCATACCCAGCAGCAGCACCCACACGGAATTGTGGGAGATGGACAGCCGCAGCACGGTGCCGTCGGTGAGCTTCTGGGCGCAGTAGAGATACTGCTTCATCATCGTGGAGGAATACCGGGTGCTTTCCCCGAAGCCGGTGGCCAGAGCATCCTGGATTTCCTGCCGCTGGAGGTGATTCTCCATAGCGCCGGAATCGGAGGAGCTGTCATACAGCACGTCGCCGTTGGCGGCAATCCAGGTGACCCGGTAGTCCTGGGGGGACAGGCCCTCAAAATAGTCCATGCCCAGCTTCTGGGCGCCCTGGACGGCCAGGGCCGTTTCGGAGCGCAGCTGATTCTGCTGCACAGAGGAGAAGTAGTTATATAAAACCCCCATAATCAGCAGCAGGGTAACCACAAATACACCCATGGCCGCCGCGCAGATGGCTTTGTAAATTCGTTTTGTCATTGTGCATCCTCCAGCCGGTAGCCCACGCCCCGGACAGTCTTGATGGCTTCTCCGGCGTTGCCCAGCTTCAAGCGCAGGGAGGCAATATGGACATCCACCGTCCGGGTCTCCCCCTGGAACTCACTCTCCCACACCGAGGAAAGGAGATTTTCCCGGGTGAAGGCCACACCGGGATTCTTCAAAAACAGCCGCAGGAGCTGGTATTCCTTGACGGTTAGTTCAATTTTCTTTCCGTCCACAAAGACCTGATGGGAGCTTTCATTCAGAGAGATTCCCTTGTGGGTCAGCACCGCTGCCACCGGCGCATGGTTGACCCGGCGGAGCACCGCCTTCACCCGGGATACCATCTCCATCATGCCGAAGGGCTTGGCCAGATAGTCATCCGCCCCCAAGTCCAGACCAATCACCTTGTCGAACTCCGTGCCCTTGGCGGTGGCCATAATCACGGGGATATCCGCCGTAGCCGGGGCGGCCCGGAGCTTCTTCAGGATGGAAATGCCATCCTCGTCCGGCAGCATAATATCCAGCAGAATCAGCTCCGGCTGCTCCTTGGCAAGCTGCTGCCACAGCTCCTGGGCACATTCCAGCCCCAGGGCGGGGAGATTGGAGGCGTTCAGAGCGTACACCGTCAGCTCCCGGATGCTGCTGTCATCTTCCACGCAATAAATCATTCTATCGCCTCATTTTTCACTGATGTGCCCGCCCTCTTCAAAATAGGCGGACTCGATTTCCAGACTGCCTGTCAGCGAAAACAGCACCCATTTTGCGATATTCACCGCATGGTCGCCAATCCGCTCGTAATACTTTGCAATCATCAGCAGATCCACCATGGCCTCGCTGTTCAGGCTGCCCTCTTTCAGCAGCGCCACCAGAGAGGCCTTGGAGTCATTGAAGAAATCATCCACTGTGTCATCGTATTCTATCACACTGCGGGCGATTTTTCCATCCTGTTTTACAAAGGCATCGATGCTGTCCGTCACCATATGAATGACGGCGGTAGCCAGACCCCGGATGGGAAGCCCGGTGGGAATTTCCGTAATATTGCCCAGGGACACAATCTCGCTGATGTCCCCGGATTGGGTGCCGATGCGCTGGGCATCCGTCACCATTTTCAGGGCGGAGGAAACGGTACGCAGATCCCGGGCCACCGGCTGCTGGTGCAGCAGGAGCTTCAGGCAGATGGTTTCGATGTCCCGCTCCTTCTGGGTAATTTGATTCAGCAGCTCCGGCAGCTGGGCGGTGAGCTTGGGGTCACAGTTTACCAGTGCATGGGATGCCTGGGCAATGGCGTTTTCGCAGAGCATACCCATGGATGTCATTTGCATTTTCAGCTCTTCCAGCTGCATGTCGAATTTGGAACGCATTATCCAAACCTCCCTGTGATATAGTCCTCGGTGCGCTTGTCCCGGGGGGCGGAGAACAGGCGGTCGGTTTTGCCGAACTCCACCAGCTCCCCCAGCAGGAAAAAGGCGCAGTTATCCGAAATACGTGCCGCCTGCTGCATGTTGTGGGTCACCATGATAACGGTGTATTTTTCCTTTAATTGCAGGGCCAAGTCCTCAATCTTGCCGGTGGAGATGGGGTCCAGGGCAGAGGTGGACTCGTCCATCAGCAGCACCTCCGGCTCTACAGCCAGTGCCCGGGCAATGCAAAGCCGCTGCTGCTGGCCGCCGGAGAGCCCCAGGGCGGAGGCTTTCAGCCGGTCCTTCACCTCGTCCCAAATGGCGGCGCTTCGGGCCGAGCGCTCCACGATTTCGTCCAGCTTGGCCTTGCCCCGGATGCCGTGGGTTCGGGGGCCATAGGCGATATTGTCATAAATGCTCATGGGGAAGGGGTTTGCCTTCTGGAACACCATGCCAACTCGCTTGCGCAGCCAGGTCACATCCACCTGGGGGTCGTAGATATTCTGGCCCTCATAGAGCACCTGGCCTGTGATTTTCACCCCGGGCACCAAATCCTGCATCCGGTTCAGGGTTTTCAGGAAGGTGGACTTGCCGCAGCCGGAGGGGCCGATGAGGGCCGTAATCTCATGGCCAGGAATGGCCATGTCAATGCCGTGGAGGGCCTGCTTCTCTGCGTACCACAGCTTCAAATCCTTTGTTTCAATAATCGAATCCATGTTAACTCCTTAGTTCCGCCGCAGCTTCTTCCCGGCGTAGTTGGCTCCCAGGTTGATGACCAGGGTCAGAGCCAGCAGAATCAGGGCAATGGCGAAGGCCACGTCAATTTTCCCCTGCTCACTGGCGTATACATACAGCGCCACGGTTAGGGTGGCGGAGGAGGAATGCAGGGCCTTGACGAAATTGTTCAGCTTCAGGCCGAAGCCGGCGGTGAACAGCAGGGCGGCGGACTCGCCGGTGATGCGTCCTATGGCCAGAATGCAACCGGTAACAATGCCGTCCACCGCACTGGGCAGCACTACGGTGCGAATCATTCTCCACTTTCCCGCCCCCAGGGCCAGGGCCCCTTCCCGATAGGCCTGGGGCACGGTTTTCAGGCTCTCCTGGGTGGTGCGGACAATGGTGGGCAGAATCATCATCACCAGGGTCAGGCCACCGGCCAGGATGCCAGCCCCCAGCCCCAGCCGCTGGACAAACAGCAGCATACCCACCAGGCCGAAGAGGATGGAGGGGATGCCAGTCAACGTCTCGGCGGCAAATTCAATCAGCTGGGTCAGGTACCGGTTTTTGGAATACTCCGTCAGATAGATGGCGGCCCCCACCCCCAGGGGCAGGGCAATGGCCATGGCCACCAGGATGATATACACCGTATTCACCAGGTTGGGCAGGATACCAATGGTATCGCGGATATAGCTGGTTTGGGTACTGACCAGCTGCCAGCTGAGGTGGGGCAGGCCCCGGTAGAGAATATAGCCAATCAGGCCCACCAGCAGCGCCGCCGTAAGCAGGGAGGCGGCATACAGCCCCACCCGGACGGCCTGGTTCCAGAGCTTTCTCTTTTTTTCGAAGGTCATCATCCGCGCTCCTTTTTAATGACCACGTTCAAAAAGACGTTAATCATCATAATAAACAGGAACAGCACCAGGCCGATGGAGAACAGTGCCTCCCGCTGCAAGGAGCCCACCGGGGCATAGGACATTTCCGAGGCGATGGCTGTGGTCATAAATCGCACCGGGCCCAGCAGCCTTGGCATATTGGGCACGTTGCCGGAGACCATGATAATCGCCATGGCCTCGCCAATGGCCCGGCCCACACCCAGAACAATGGATGTGGCAATGCCGCTTTTGGCAGCGGGGACGGTGACCCGGAAATAGGTCTCCAATTCCGTGGCCCCCAGGGCCAGAGAGGCATCCTCATAGTCCTTGGGCACCGCCCGGAGGGCAGTCTCCGAAACGTTGATAATGGAGGGCAGAATCATAATGGCCAGCACGACAATGGCAGCCAGCATGGTAGCCCCGGAGGACAGGGCGAAAACGCTCTGAATAGCCGGAACCAGCACAATCATGCCCACCAGGCCATACACCACCGAGGGGATGCCCGCCAGCAGCTGCACCGCCGTGCGAATCAGGTTCGCCGTCTTTTGGGGGGCCACCTTGGCCAGAAATACCGCCGTCAGCAGCCCGATGGGCACCCCCAGGAGCACCGCCCCCGCCGTGCCGCAGAGGCTGGTGAGAACAAAGGGCAGAATCCCATAGCTGGGCTCCACGGTGGTGGCGGTGGGCTTCCAGATTTTTCCCAGGAAGAAATTTCCCAGGCCGATTTTGCCTATGGCCGGTACGCCGGAGACAATCAAATAGATGCAGATGCACAGTACAAATCCAACTGTGACAATACCGCACAGGAAGAACAGCACGTTCATGCTGTTCTCCCCGGCGGCTTGTTTGGCCGTTCTGTGTTTCATGTTACTTGGCTTCTTCGGTGGTGGCTTCGGTGGCAGTCTCTTCTGCCTTCGCTACAGGCACCGCACCGGCCTTGACAATCAGCGCAGAGGCCTCATCGGAGAGCATGTAGTCGAAGAATGCTTTGGCAGCCTGGCTCAGCTCCTTGCCCTCCACGGTGACCAGGTTGAAGGGACGCTGCACCACATAGCTGCCGTCCTGCACGGTTTCCTCGGTGCAGGCCACGCCGTTCACGGTGAGAACCCGGATGCCCTCCTGGCCCTCTACTGCGGACAGGGAAGCGTAGCCAATGGCATTGGGGCTGCTCTTGACAGCGGCAATCACAGCGCCGGTGGAGGTCAGCTCCTGGGCCAATACGCAGGTGTCCTTGGTGCCGGTGATGGATTCGAAGCCGTCCCGGGTGCCGGAGCCAGCCTCACGGCCAATGCAGGCAATGTCGCCCTTGCCGCCGAAGGCCTCCCAAGAGGTGACCTTGCCGGTGAAGATATCGGCAATCTGCTCCACGGTCAAATCCTTCACGGGGCACTCTGCATTGACGATGATGGCGATGCCGTCCAGAGCCACCGTGGTGCCCACCAGGCCCTTCTCGGTCTCCACGTCCTTCAGGGCCCGGGAGGCCAGGCCGATGTCGCAGGTGCCGTTGGCCACGGCCTCGATGCCGGTGCCGGAGCCGGTGGCGTCATAGGTAACGGTAACGTCGCCGTTGTCCTCCATGAACTGCTCGGAGAGAATACCCACAACCTTCTCCATGGAGGTGGAGCCGTTGGTGGATACGGTGCCGCTAAGCTCCTTGGCGCAGGCGCTCAGGCTCAAGGTCATAACCATCGCCAGAGCCAGTACCAGACAAATAATCTTCTTCATGTTTCATTTACCTCCTAAATTGAACGGAATTTCCAATGAATTCTATGGCCCGGGAGGCTTTCCCTCAACCACAAGCACATCATACAATTTCAATGTAAAGCCCTCTATCGGAGGTTTGTAACGCTTGTGTAAAGTGCTGGAAAATGTTTGTAAAGCGTGCCTACCCGGTGAAAAAGTCCGTTATTCCTCCGGCAGGGCGTATTTCTGGCGATACATCCGGCAGCCCTCGTCGAACTGGGCCCGGTCCTCCTTCATGGCCCGCAGGGATTCATGCAGATTCAGCTTGCCCTGGTGCATATCCATAATGCACCCGGCGATGTTGGAGCAGTGGTCGGACACCCGCTCCAAATCCGTCAGCAGGTCGGCCCAGACGAAGCCCGCCTCGATGCTGCACTCCTCCTTTTGCAGCCGGAGAATGTGGCTGGTACGCAGCTGCTCCTTCAGGCCGTCAATCACCTGCTCCAAAGGCTCCACCAGCCCGGCGGCGTTGTAGTCGTCTCTCAGGAAGGCATTCAGGGAAAGCTCCAGAATTTCCTCCACTGCCTTGGTCAGCACCGTCAGCTCCGCCATGGCCCTGGGGGAGAAATTCATCTTTTTGCTCCGCAGCTCCTCGGTGGACTGCACCAGGTTCACCCCATGGTCGGCGATACGCTCGAAGTCTCCAATGATTTTCAGCAGCCGGGCGGCCTCGTTGCTGTCTGCTGCGCTGATTCTCCGGGTGCTGAGCTTCACCAGATAGGTACCCAGCAAGTCCTCGAAATGGTCGCTTTGTTCCTCGGCGGTGCGTACCTGCCGGGCCAGCTCCGGGGTATAGGCCGTCAGGGCGGCGATGCCCTGCTCCAGGGCGTTTACAGAGCAGGAAGCCATCTGGGCAGCCACCTTCCTGCACCGCTCCAGGGCAACCGGCGGGGTGGCAAGCAGACGCTCGTCCAGCTCACTGGCCGCCTCCGGCTGCTGGCCGTCGGGCACCAGGATGCACACCAGCCGCTCCAAAAGATTGGACAGGGGCAGCATTAAAATGGTACACAACAGGTTAAACAGGGAGTGGGCCACGGCAATGCCCATAAGGCTGGCGCTTTCATTCAGAAGCCCCGGGGCAAGCAGCCATTTGACCAGGCAGAACACGCTGAGCCACACCGCCGTGCCAATCACATTGAAGCTCAGGTGTACCAGAGCCGCCCGCTTGGCGTTCTTGTTGGCTCCGATGCCGGACAACATAGCCGTGATGCAGGTGCCGATATTCTGGCCCATGATAATGGGCACGGCGGCCCCATAGGTCACCTGACCGGTGGCGGCCAGTGCCTGCAAAATACCCACTGAGGCAGAACTGGACTGAATCACCGCCGTCAGGGCAGCCCCGGCCAGCACGCCCAGCACCGGGTTCTGGAACATCACAAAGAGCTGCCGGAAGGCGGGCACCTGGCCCAGCCCCGCCACGGCGGCGGACATGCTCTCCATGCCATACATCAGCGTGGCAAAGCCCAGCAGAATCAGGCCGGTGTCCTTCTTCCGGTCGTCCTTGCTGAACATGTATTTCACAATACCAATCAGAGCCAGTATGGGGGTAAAGGAGGAGGGCTTCAGCAGCCGGATAAAGAAATTGCCGCTGGAAATCCCCGCCAGGCTCAGAATCCAGGCCGTCACCGTAGTGCCGATATTGGCACCCATAATCATATGGATGGCCTGCCGCAGGGTCATCAGGCCGGAGTTGACAAAGCCCACCACCATCACCGTGGTGGCGGAGGAGCTCTGTATCACCGCCGTGACCACCAGGCCGGTGAGCAAACCGGCGAGCTTATTGCTTGTCATCTTCTCCAGCAGGGTACGCAGGCTGCCCCCTGCCCGCCGCTCCAAAGCCTGCCCCATCACGTTCATACCAAACAGGAACAGGCTCAGGCCGCCAATTAAATTCAGTACCTGAAATAAATCCATCTTTTCACAGTATCCTTTCTCTTTTTAATCCTGTCTTTATCCTATCCTTACAATGTAAAATCCGCTATCCGCCTTTTGTAAAGAACGTGTAAAGTCCGCCCAAAATGGCAGAAAAAGCCCTGTAGTTTTTGGAAATTTCCAAACTACAGGGCTTTTACAATTATAAGGACGGTATTTCGATGGTTCTGCCCCCCAATGTCTCATAGACCCGGTGGGAGATGGATAGGACTGTGCGCCCCCGGGAGGCCCGGCCCAGCGCCGCCATCACGGCCGCCTCGGTTTCGGCATCCAGGTTGGCGGTGATTTCATCCAGCAGCAGCACCTGGGGGTCGGCGGCAGCCGCCCGGGCAATGGAGAGCAGCTGCCACTCCCCCTGGGAGAACAGCTCCTCGGTGCAGGGGGTGTTATAGCCCTGGGGAAGGGAGCGAATCACTCCGTCCAGCCCGGCAAGAGCGGCGGCGGATTGAGCCATCTCCCAGCTGATGGTGGGGTCGCCCAGGGTGATTTGCTCCAGCACGGTGCCGGGAATCCGGGAAAAGTGCTGCTCCACGCAGCCGATGCACCGGCGGCGACGGCTGTCGGGAATTTGGCTCACCTCCACCCCGCCCACGGTCAGGCTGCCCTGTTGGGGCTGGTACAGTCCCAGCAGCAGCCGGAATACGGTGCTCTTCCCCGCCCCGGTGCGGCCCACCAGGGTCACCTGCTCCCCGGCCTCCACCCGAAAGGACAGGTCGGACAGCACCGTCTTGTCGGTGTAGCCGAAGGTAACATGGGAAAGGGCCACCGCTCCCCCGGGGGCCGGAGTATCGGATGCCACCTCAGGCCGCTCCGGCTGGGCCAGGAAAGCGTCAATTCTCCGCACCCCCGCCAGGGCGGACTGAATGGTTTGCAGTTCCATGCCCAGGCTCTCAATAGGGCCGAAAATCCGGCTGATGTAATTCATAACCGCCACTGAGGTACCCACGGACATGCCGAACAGGGTGAGTAGCCTAGGATTGCCGGAGGCGGACAGCAGCATCACCGCCCCCACCACTGCCGCATTCAGCACCAGTACCACCGGAGAATACATGGCATCGTAAAAATTTGTCTTCTCCACGGCGGCATAGCTCTGGCCGATGCACCGGTCATAGCGCCTCTCCATGGTGTCCTCCAGGCCCAGGGCGTGGATGGTGCGGATGTTGTGCAGCGCCTCGGGAACCTGGCCGGAGATAGCAGCCACCGCCCGGCGGTTTTCCAGCTGGGCAGCAAGCATCCGCTTCTGCACATGCCGGGTAAAGGCCGCCAGCAGCGGCAGAACCGGCACCAGCAGCAGGGCCAAGCCGGTGTTCTTCCCGGCAATCACCCCCAGGATGGACAGGATCCGGCAGGCATCCGCCGCCATGGAAATCACGCCGGAGGTAAACAGCGCCTCCACCGTGTCCACGTCCCCGGAGAACCGGGCCGCCACCGCCCCCGGCTCCTGCCCGGCCAGGACGGAGGCCGGCAGGGCTGTGAGCTTGGCAGACATTCGGCTGCGTAGGGAATGGGTCATCTTCTGGCCCAGGATTTCCAGCAGTGTCTCCTGCCCGGCGGCCAGAAACCCCTCCAGGGCCAGGCTGGCAAAATACAGCGCCACCGCCGAAAAGGCCAGCTCCCCACCGCCGGTGAGATTGTCAATAATGCGGCCCAGCAGCAGGGGCGGCAGCAGGGAGGACAGCACCGAGGCCGCCGCACACAGCAGCGTACCCAGGGTCAGAGCCCTGTGGGCCCCGGCGGCACTGGTCACGGCCCGGACAACGCCGGATTCAGATCTCTGCATGGTCTTTCCCTCCTGTCTGGCTTTCGTATAGGCTGCGATAGCCGGGCTGGGTTTGGCACAGCTCCCGGTGGGTGCCCAGGGCAGCGTGCCCCTCCTGTAGGAACAGAACCCGGCGCATTTCCGGGAAATGGTACAACCGGTGAGAAATCAAGATAACAATTTTATCCTGGGCATACTGCTGCAAATTGCGGAATACCGCATCCTCCGTCTCTTTGTCCAGGGCGGAAAAGGGGTCGTCCAGAATAAGCAGGGGCCGGGGGTGGGCCAGTGTACGGGCCAGGGCCAGCC
>ENA-OZAA01000796-OZAA01000796.1-human-gut-metagenome-genome-assembly--contig:-NODE-796-length-12772-cov-7.578124_pt1 | contig 12772 bp, 14 predicted proteins | sample MGYA00244204_ERZ653492 | MGnify/ENA primary metagenome ERZ653492 (study PRJEB26926, sample SAMN06164980) | human gut metagenome | biome: ENVO:00009003; feature: ENVO:2100002; material: ENVO:00002003... | reverse complement strand
CACTTCTAGCTTCGTCGGCAGCGTCAGATGTGTATAAGAGACAGTTGTTCAATAATTATTTCCAATTCCTGCTACAATAATAAAGAAACAAAAGCATTAGTTGATTATAAATTCTTCTGCTTTGATGGTGTAGCTGAATCCGTTATGGTATGTACCGAGCGTGAGACAGGGCACCCTAAATTCTATTTCTTTGATAAGGAATGGAATTTGAAAAAATATAATATCCGCGGTAAAGAAGCTCCAGAAGGCTTTACCCTACCAAAACCTGATTGCATTGATGAGATGTTTGCGATTGCGGAAAAACTGAGTAAAGGAATTCCGTATGTGCGAGTCGATTTGTATTGCATTGATGGTTTGGTGTACTTCGGAGAAATGACTTTCTATCCGGACAGTGGATTTGATGCAAATCTGTTAAGGGAATCAGATGCACACTGGGGAGAAATGTTAACTCTTCCAGAAAAGAGAGGGTAAGGTTATGTTGGAAACAATGGGATGGATATCTATTGTGCCAGTTGCACTTGCTGTAATACTGGCATTTTTCACTAGAAATACGATTGCGTCATTGGCAACAGCGTGTATTTTGGGTTGCCTTTTGGCAGGAAAGGGAATATTCGGATTTACAGATCTATTGAAAACATCACTGGGAAATGAAGATTTCATTTGGGTTGTAACCATCAATATAATGGTTGGTATCATGGCGGCCTATTTTGAAAAAAGTGGTGCTATCGAGGGCTTTACCAACATTGTAGATAAGCGTAATTTAAGTAGGAAAGCAATTCAAATTGTGACTTGGATTTTGGGATGCTTTATCTTTTTCTCTGATTCATTCAGCCCGTTATTTGTTGGTGGTGTTATGCGTCGCCTTAGCGATAAAGCAAAGGTTTCAAGAGAAAAGCTTGCGTATATTTGCGATTCCACATCAGCTCCAGTGGCTGTCTTTCTTCCAGTAACAAGTTGGTCTGCGTGTCTTTGTGGCCTGACGGTCGGAATTGGCGCAATTGTAACACAAGGGGATGCTTATAACCTTTTTGTGAAAGCAATGCCGTTTAACTTTTATGCAATCTTTTCGGTTATCTTTGTGGGCTTGATTTGCAGCGAAATTATTCGTGATTACGGGCCAATGAAAAAGGCGGAAGAACGTGCCTTGAAAGAAGGAAAACTGTTAAGAGATGGTGCAGTCCCGCTTATGAGTACAGAACTCACGGAAATGAAAAAAAGTGAAAAAGTTAAGACTAGAGTATTCTTGAACTTTATTTTGCCTATTATTATGTTCCTTGGAATCTCTCTGGGAACCTTTATTACTCTCGGAAGCACTAAAGTGATGGAAGCTTCCGTTATTGTTGTTGTTTTTCTTTCTGTATCTCTTTTGATTCAGGGAATGCCTTTGCAGGCAGTGTCGGATACCTTCATGGCGGGAGTTAAAGGAGCTATGCCGGCAATTATTTTGCTTGCGTTGGCATATCCGTTGAATAGTCTCAGCAAGGAGATGGGGACAGCTAACTTTATTATCAATAGTACAGAATCTTTCCTGACACCGGCGTTACTTCCTGCGGTAATTTTTGTTGTTTTTGCTATTATGGCATTTGCAACGGGAAGCTCTTGGGGAACTTTTGCCATCTGCATGCCGATAGCTTTGCCATTAGCATTTAACGCATCTGGGAATGAAGTGACTACACTTGTTGCCATGTGCTTTGCTGCTGTCGCTGGCGGTGGCGTTTTTGGAGATCACTGTTCTCCTGTAAGCGATACTACAATTCTCTCATCTATGGGCGCTGCGAGTGATCACATTGATCATGTGAAGACTCAGCTGCCTTATGCACTGACAGTCGCTGGATTGTGTGCAGTTACATATTTGATTCTTGGAATTGTTATTGCGTAAGGAGGAAAAGGTATGAAAACAGTTGGATTTCCGATAAGCCGTAAAGAAAATGAGTATAGGCGAGCAATTGTTCCGGTGCATTTGAAAAACATTGAACATCCGGAATTACTTTATTTTGAAAAAGGCTATGGTGAGGTTCTTGGAATTGAAGATTCCGAATACGAAGCCTATGGTAGCCATATTGCTTCCCATGATGAAGTTCTGTTAAAAGATATAATCTGTGATCCCAAAATTGGTGATGCAGATTATCTGGAAGAACTTGATCACCAGACGATTTTTGGATGGATACATGCAACTCAGAATCGAGATATCACCGATAAATTGCTTGCAAGCGGATTGACTGCATTTGCATGGGAAAAGATGTTTCAAAAAGGACGACATGTCTTTTGGAGAAATAATGAGCTTGCAGGTGAAGCGGCAGTCATGCATGCTTTCCAGTGTTATGCAAGGATGCCTTATGAAACTAAGGTAGCAGTTATTGGTCGTGGAAATACTGCACGAGGAGCAATTAAGGTTCTCAATATGTTGGGAGCAGATGTTCGGCAGTATGACCGTAGAACAGAAGAATTATTGCGAGATGAACTGGGGCAGTATGATGTTGTTGTGAACTGTGTTCTGTGGGATGTAATGCGAAAAGACCATATTATTTATCGAGATGATCTGAAACGGATGAAACGTAATTCTATGATCATTGACGTAAGTTGTGACCGTAATGGTGGAATTGAAACCAGTATACCAACTACAATAGAAGAACCGACATATATTGTTGATGGTGTTCTGCATTATGTTGTTGACCATACACCGGCATTATTCCACAAGACGTTTACATGGAACAATTCTGAAGTAGTTTGGTCATATATTAATGAATTGCAAAATGAAAGCTATGGTGATATTCTATCTGATTCGTTAATAGTTGAAAATGGAAAAATCATCGATAAAGAAATTATAAAATTCCAAAATAGGTGAGCAGGCGTATCAGGGAACCTCTGAATAAATCCCCTGCGGCTGAACAGCGGCTCTTTTCCCCTATCCGTGCAGTTCCAAAAGCGGGAAATACATACAGTATTTCACTGCTTTTGGAACCTTCGTCTCGAGAAAACTCCCTCGCTGTCAGCTCTTGCGGATTTAATCAGAGCTTCCTTAGTATAATGCTAGTGTTTGATGCTCACTGTAAGGAGAATCCATGAGAGAAAAAAGGCTATTTTACAATACTGTTTCATCGCTAGTGTTTCAGCTAACTACGATAATATGTGGGTTTATTTTACCAAGGTTGATATTAAGCGCATTTGGATCAGAAGTTAATGGACTGGTTAATTCTATTACGCAATTTCTAGGCATTATTTCTTTTCTTGAATTAGGCGTAGGTGCAGTTGTTCAATCTGCATTATATAAGCCTCTAGCGGAAAACAAACAAGATGATGTAAGCAAAATAATTGCATCAGCGAATAAATTTTTTACAAGATTAGGAGAAATACTCCTAATTTATGTGATTGTTCTTGTTGTGATTTATCCGCAATTTGCAGGTAAGAACTTTGGATTTGCATATACAGCCACATTGATTGTTGCAATTTCAATTAGTTCTTTTGCTCAGTATTTTTTTGGAATTGTAAATAGACTCTTGCTTACAGCAGATCAACGAGGATACATTCAGTACAATGCTCAAACAATTGCGGTTGTAGGGAATACAATTGCTTGTTTTGTTTTGATATATTTGCAGTGTAGCATTCAAATTGTGAAGCTGACAACATCATTGATTTATTTGTTGCAGCCTTTTTTGGTTTATTTATATGTTCGCAGTCATTATAAAATAGATAAACATATTAAATATACGAAAGAACCTATAGCGCAGAAATGGAATGGAATTGCTCAACATGTTGCAGCTGTTATTCTTGATGGAACAGATACAATTGTCTTAACATTATTTGCAACCTTGTCGGATGTTTCAATTTATTCAGTATATTATCTGGTGGTCAAAGGAGTTAAACAACTGTTTCTATCTATGACTAATGGGATTACGGCTTTGATTGGTGAGTTATGGGCAAAGCAAGAGCTGGATGAACTTAATAAGACTTTTTCATGGACAGAGTGGGTGATTCATACAGGGACAACTTTTGTATTTGGCTTAACGGCTATTTTGATTGTGCCATTCGTAGAAGTTTACACAGCCGGGATACGTGATGCAAACTATATTCAACCGTTATTTGCCGCATTAATCGTTGCTGCGAATGCTTGCCACTGTTTGCGTTTGCCATATAATATTGTCATTTTAGCTGCGGGACATTATAAACAAACGCAAAATAATTATATTATTGTAGCAATTATTAATTTTGTTGTGTCTGTAGCAACCGTAAAGGCCTGGGGATTAATTGGAGTTGCAATTGGTACGCTAGTGGCAATGACATATCAAACTATCTGGATGGCAATTTATGATTCGAAGCATCTAATTGAATGGCCAATTAATAATTTTTTAAAACAGATTTTTGTTGATGCTTTAACTGTTGCAATCGGTTTTTTTATAACAAGAATGATTGTTATGCAAGAAAATACATATATTGCTTGGGTTATTCTAGCTCTGAAAACAACGATTATATGGGTTATTCTTGCAGTTGTTATTAATTTGATTTTTTACCGGTCAAAAATGTTTGGTATGATAAATAAAATTTATGTAAGAATTAAGAAATAAGTATAATTCATGCCACTTGTCGTGGAATGATCTACCATGAAGATGTTGCGGTCATAAAGGATGGCTTTAAGAAATGTTAGAAAGTGATATGCTGGCTACAAAGCTCACAGTATGAGACAATATGAATGGAGTAAGAACATCGTAAAGACAGCAGATGGAGCAGAGGCAGACGGCGTGGCTGTGGATGTAAATTCTCTGGTTTCCATGAACATGTGGGGATTGACTCCGGAGTTCCTGGATGTACTGGAGGAAGGCTTCAAAGAGTTCTTTGAGAAAGAAGTTCCGGGCAATCCGCTGAAAGCAGAGTATCTGATCCCTATCTTCATCGGTGAACTGCTGGAGCAGGGGAAGATGTCTGTGAAGGTTCTGAAGACCAACGACACCTGGTATGGTATGACCTATCATGAGGATGTCGCAGCCGTAAAGGACAGCTTTAAAAAGATGCTGGAGAACGGTGTGTACAAGGCTGACCTGTTCAGTGATCTGTAAACAGCGATGAAAGAAACGATTGATTTACTCGGAAAGATTCTCACAAACATCCTGACTGCTCTCTATGAGCCATTTGGATTTTCACTCCTGCTTTCCTTCCTAGCCATGTTTTTCTATCTTTATGCTTATGAACCTACCGAAGCCGGCAAAGGTTGGAAAAATGCCATAGTGACATGGTATCAGAAGTTTAAAGAGAGCGTGTTCTTCAGAAAACTATTCTTCTTGGCTTTTTTGACTTCACTTATTCTGTTCCGAACCCTGTTAAACCGTCAGCTGTGGATGAATCCTTTATCCGATGTCATGGGTGGCTGGGGCATCTGGGAGACCGTGAACGGCGAGCAGAAACTGACCACCGAGTGTATCGAGAACGTAATCATGATGGTACCGTTTAGTTCGGTAGCAATGTGGACATTCGGAGAGAAGATAGGAAACAGTTGGAAGAAGATACTGTGCAATAGCGGAAAGATAGCATTTATCTTTTCGATAAGCATAGAGATGCTACAATTATTGCTTCGCTTGGGTACATTTCAGCTATCGGACATCTTCTATAACACAGTCGGCGGAGTGCTAGGCGGATTGATGTATTGTGAGGTGATGAAGGCAAGAAAACGTCTGTAAAACTGGATGAAATTGTGATATACTGGGAGCGGTAGCTCCTTACGCTGCTCGTAATAATATCACACACCTCTCCGTGGTGAGCAGCAGGCAACGGTCTGAGAATCAGGAATTCGATGATCGGCTGAGATGTGATGAAAATGAAAGGCGAGATTAAATATGGAATGGGCTAATTTAATAGTGCCATCGGTGATTTCAATTATCGGATTTGTCGTTACATATTTATCTATGTGTAAACAGTTTAAGGATTCGATTAAACAACAACTTACAGAAGAACAGAGAAAAGTTTATCTTGATACATATGTAGATGTAGAGAAAATTGTAACTACGAATGAAATTATATTTGAACCCCAATATTATGATGAGTTGGTGTCACATAAAGCTATAATAAAATTGGCTGCTTCAAATGCCGTAATCGGTGCCTATAGTGACTATATGAGATTTGTTTTTGATGTAGCATGTCCGGCATGGAAATGGATTTCAGAGAATCATCCAGAAAGCTGTAAAGATAATTTTGAGTATGTGTATGATGAAGATGGCAATGAACATGAGATAGCCCATATCACAGAAGATATGCTGAAATCTTTTGATGCGGAGTATGAAAAGTATAAAAAGGAACATGTTCCAGAGGCAAAAGAAATTACATCGAAAGTAGATTCACTTTTGAATGTTATGAGAGCGGATTTGGGGAATGAAGCGTATATTAGAAAATAGTAATATTGCCAGCACTCCAACACAGTGCTATACTTAAACAACTATAAAAGGAAAGAGGTTATCACCTATGCCCAGAACGAAAGGCAGCAAAAACCGTCCTAAAACCAATATCACCAAAGACTACGCAACCCAGATTGCAGAAAAGCAAGAGACTATTGCGTCTCTGAATGCTGAGATCGCATCCATCACCGCAAACATTGACACTTTGAAGGCTGACCTGAAAGAGAAGAAGACTGCTCTGAAGAAGGCCGAAAAAGAAGTGGCATCCCTGGAAGCGAAGAAGGCAAAGGAAGATGCTAAGGCCGCAGAGGAAGCAAAGAAAGCAGAGGCGGAATCCGTCCTGAAGAAATTGCTTGCCGGTGGCATGAGTGCCGATGAGATCCTCGCTAAGCTGAAATAACCAAGAAAACCGAGAAAAAATAAATGCCGTGTGGACAAACTGAACTCCAGGAGTACACTCGGTATTTTTTGAAGGTTGATATATAGTTTGTGACGAAAATAAAAATTGAATAGAAATAAAAGAAATGGAGCGTGAGAAAAATGAACTTATCAAAAATACACCACATCGCAATCATTGTATCTGATTACGAAGCAGCTAAGGATTATTATGTGAACAAGTTGGGCTTTGCTGTCATCAGGGAGAACTATCGTCCAGAGCGTAAGGACTGGAAGTCGGATCTGCGTGTCAATGAACACACAGAGCTGGAGATTTTCGCTGAGGAAAACCCGCCGAAGCGTGTGAACCGCCCGGAAGCCTGCGGTCTGCGTCATCTTGCTTTCTGTGTAGAGAGTGTGGAGCAGACGGTGAAAGAGCTGGAAGAATTAGGTATAGAATGTGAGCCGATCCGTGTGGATGATTATACCGGCAAGAAGATGACTTTCTTCCATGACCCAGATGGACTGCCGCTGGAGCTGCACGAATAATTATGGGAGAGAAAAGAGCGTATAAGCCCCGGAAGCCTGGTGGAGGCCGGAAGAAGCTGAAGCCGGAGCATGATGCCGGGAAGAATCTGAAAGAGCAGATGGAAAGTGCGGTGGAGCTTTATAATTCTGAGATGTCTTTGCAGGCCGTCGGCGATGCTCTGAACCTAAACCCTATCAAAGTAAGGAAACTGCTCATCACGGCGGGTGTGTATGAATCAGAAGTGGCAGAGAAGGTACAAGATACCTTTAGGGAGTATCGAGAAACCCAGGATTACAAAACCGCCATTCTCTCAACTGCAAATACTCTTCAGCTTTCCAGAGCCTCCGTCACCTCATATCTGCCCTATGAGAAGGGTGTGTATTTTCCGGCAGAGGAAAGAGACAAAATCAGCGTGGGCGCAGAACGGCAGCGGAGATACAGGGCGGTAAGACTCTTGAAGGAGAATCCGTGCGAGGAAACACTCTGGAGCTGTATTGTTGCGTTCCGGGGGTATGCGTTCAAGACGATATCCGGGCTGCCATTTGTCTACCAGCTAAAAAAGGGTAAAGGGAATACGTTTACCAAAGAGCTATGGATTGACAGAAGGGAGAGCAGCAAGAGTCTGGCATGGAGCTCTGTGCTTCTTGCATATAAGAACATCGGAACCATCGGTCAGATTGTGGAAAGACCCAAAGCACTGGGAGATATCCGGGGCGTGTCCTATATCTATGGAATCTTCAGCCACTTTGGACTGATTGAGATGCCGAAAAGGTAATGGCTGATTTTGCTTGCTATATCCCACTTCGTAAGAAGACGCTTGCGAAGAAGGCATGAAGGCCGGAATAGGGCTAATGGAACACACCCCCGGCGAATTTGCGGTCTATGGGCCTGTGCAAATCCGCCGGGGGCTTTGCGTACCGGGGGGAAAAGTATGATTGAATTTCCGGGGGAAAGATGGTATATTGAAGGGGACATTTCCGGCCCCCGGTGGGGGGTGAGAACGGAAGGGCAAAGGAGAAGAATATGAAAAATTTGTTTCATCCGGAGAACCCTGTAATGCAGTTTTTGTCCCGGGTAGGGGACCTGATTATCGTCAATGCCCTGTTCCTGCTGTGCTGTCTGCCGGTGGTAACTGCGGGTGCGGCCCAGGCGGCGCTGCACCGGGTGACCCAGAGCATGGTCTTGGAAGAGGATGGGGGCGTGGTGAAGCCCTTCTTCCGGGCCTTCCGGGACAATTTTAAGCAAGCAACCCTGGGTTGGCTGGTGGTGGTGCTGTTTCTGGCAGGGCTGGTGGCAGACTGGATGCTGGCCCTGTCCTATCTTACCGGCGGGGCCCTGTCCGTGGCCCGGGGGGTATGCCTGGTGATGGCAATTTTCGTGGTGGCCCTGGGGGACTACTATTTCCTGCTGATTGCCCGGTACGAAAATACCATCCGCCAGCACACCATGAACGCCGTTATCCTGACGGTGGCCAAGCTGCCCCGGACGGTGCTGCTGGTGGCGCTGACCCTGCTGCCGCTGCTGATTGCCCTGGTGTCCATGCAGACCTTTGTATATACCCTGGTGTTCTGGTTTATGCTGGGCTTTGCCTGCGTAAGCTATCTGCAAGCCTCGATTATGCGCCCCGTCTTCCGCCAACTGGAAAAGACGGAGGAAAAAGAACAGGAGGAAAATTCCCATGCCCAGGATTTATGAAAACCCCGAGAAGACCAGCCAGAACCGGTTCCCGCCCCGGGCCTACTACATCCCCGGGGGCAAGTCGGAGTATACCCTGCTGAATGGCCAGTGGCAGTTCGCCTATTTCCCCAGGGAGACGGCGGTACCGGCGGAAATTACCCACTGGGACTGCGTCCCGGTGCCCTCCTGCTGGCAGCTGCTGGGCTATGAGCACCCCAACTATACCAATATCAACTATCCCTTCCCCTGCGACCCGCCCTATGTGCCGGACGAGAACCCCTGCGGCGTTTATCAGCGCACCTTCTCCCTGGAATCCCTCTGGGGCTCCGTCTACCTGGTTCTGGAGGGGGTGTCCTCCTGCGCCTTTGTAGAGGTAAACGGCAGGGCCGTGGGCTTCACCCAGGGCAGCCACCTGCAAGCGGAGTTCGAGCTGACGGAATTCGTCCACCCCGGCACCAATACCCTCCGGGTGAAGGTGCTGAAATGGTGCTGCGGCAGCTACCTGGAGGACCAGGATTTCTTCCGCTACAGCGGCATCTTCCGGGATGTTTACCTATTGCAGCGGCCCCAGGGCCATGTCCGGGATGTGGACATCCGCACCCAGGGGAACGCCATCCTGGTGCACGCCGATGCCCCGGCGGATATCCGGGTGCTGGACGAGGCCGGGCACTGCCTGGCCCGGGCAGAGCGCACCCAACAGGCCCGGCTGGAAATTGAGAACCCTCGGCTGTGGAATCCGGAGCAGCCCCACCTGTACACCGTGACGCTGGAACGGGCAGGGGAGGAAATTGTCCAGAAAATCGGCTTCCGTACCATCCAGGTTTCCAACCGCCGGGAGCTGTGTATCAATGGTGTCCCTGTAAAGCTCCACGGCGTCAACCACCACGATACCCACCCGAAAAACGGCTGGTGCCAGACCGAGGCAGAGCTGCGCCGGGATTTGGAGGAGATGAAGCGGCTGAACATCAACTGTGTACGCACCTCCCACTATCCCCCCAGCCCGGTATTTTTGAACCTGTGCGATGAGATGGGCTTCTATGTGGTACTGGAAACGGATTTGGAAACCCACGGCTTCATCCAGCGGGAGGCGGGCACCCCTTATTACTACGACAGTGACAATCCGGACTGGCCCTGCGCCAACCCCATGTGGCGGCGGGAGTTCCTGGAGCGGATGCAGCGGGCGGTGGAGCGGGACAAAAACCATTGCTCCATTATCATGTGGTCCACCGGCAATGAAAGCGGCTTCGGGGAAAACCAGGTGGCCATGCTCCAATGGCTGGCCGCCCGGCAGGATGGCCGCCTGCGCCACTGCGAGGACACCTGCCACACCAAGCAATATGACCATGTGGACGTGGTTTCCCATATGTACACCAGCCTGGAGGAGCTGGAGCAGGAGGCTAAGAACCCGGATGCCCCCCTGCCTATCTTCCTGTGCGAATATTCCCACGCCATGGGCAACGGCCCGGGAGACGTGTGGGACTATAACCGGCTCTTCGACCGCTACCCCAATCTTATCGGCGGCTGCGTGTGGGAGTGGGCCGACCACACCGTGGTGGAAAACGGTGTGCAGAAATACGGCGGCGACTTCCCCGGGGAGCTGACCCACGACGGCAACTTCTGCTGTGACGGCATGGTGTTTGCCGACCGGAGCCTGAAATCCGGCTCCTTGGAGGTCAAGGCTGCCTACCAGCCCATGGTCACTGCCTTTGAAAACGGAGTGCTTACTGTTACCAACCGCTTTGACTTCACCTCCTTCTCGGAGTGCAGCTTTGTATATACCCTGGAAGCCGACGGCGTGGCAATGGCGGAAAACCGCTGCTGCCTGCGCCTGGCCCCTCACCAGTCTGCGGAGATTCCTGTGCCCATCCCCGCCGTCCCCTGCCGCTACGGCCTGTATCTGACCTGTAGACTGTACCGGGGGGATGCCCTTCTGGCCCAGACCCAGCACGCTCTGGCCCAGGGGGAGAACGCTACCCAGTGGCAGCAGGGCGCAGCCACCCAGGAGGGGGAGAATCAGGTGGTCTTCTCCGGCCCTGGCTTCCGCTATGTCTTCTCCCGGGAGCTGGGTACCTTCACCTCCCTGGTGGTGTCTGGCCGGGAGCAGTTGGCCGCCCCGGTGGCCCTGACAGCCTGGCGGGCCCCCACGGACAACGACCGGAACATCAAGGCCCGCTGGGGCAGCTACGACACCTGGCAGGGGGAGAACCTGGATAAGCTCTTCCGCAAGACCTACCGCTGCCAGGTGCAGCCGGGACAGGTGCAGGTGGAGGGCTCCCTGGCCGGCGTGGCCCGCAAGCCCTTCTTCCGGTATCAAATGGATGTTTTTGTGGATACCAAGGGAAAAATCCGACTACAGCTTCAGGGCAAGGTGGGGGAGCACGTGGTGTATCTGCCCCGGCTGGGATTTGAGTTCTTGCTGGCCCAGGAGGATGCCCCCTTCCGCTACTACGGCAGCGGCCCGCTGGAAAGCTACTGCGATATGCACCACGGCAGCGCCATTGGCCTGTACGAGAGCACCCCCAGCCGGGAGTATGTCCCCTATATCCGCCCCCAGGAGCACGGCAATCACTGGGGGGTACGAATGCTGGAAATCGGCAGCCTCCGCTTCGAGAGCAGCCAGGACTTCCAGTGCAGCGTCCTGGGCTATTCCGCCCAGGCCCTGACCCGGGCCACCCACACCGATGCCCTGCACCCCGACGGCCATACCCACCTGCGCGTTGACTACAAGGTTTCCGGCATTGGTTCCAACTCCTGCGGCCCGGAGCTGCGGCCGGAATACCGCCTGGCGGAAAAGGAAATTTCTTTCGAATTCCGTATCACCCCGCAAAATCCGGTAACCGGTATTCTATAAAGAATAAAGCCTCCTTTTCCTGGCCATACTTGGCAGAAAAAGGAGGCTGCTTTTATGAAGCTGCAAGAGCTGATGACCCCGAATCCCATCTGGATTTCTCCGGAAACTCCGGTGAGCACAGCGGCCCGGATACTGGCGAAATACAACATCGGGATGCTCCCGGTGTGCACCCCTCAGGGGCGGCTCCGGGGGCTGCTCACCGACCGGGATATCGTCACCCGCTGCCTGGCCGCAGACCGGGACCCCTCCCAGGCCCGGGCAGAGACGGTGATGACCCGGCGGATTGTGGCAGGGAGCCCGGCTATGGATGCCGCCGTGGCGGCCCACCTTATGGGGCGGGAGCAGGTTCGCCGCCTGCCTGTCCTGGAAAATGGGGTGCTGTGCGGGGTGGTGAGCCTGGCGGACTTGGCCCGGCGAGAGGAGACGGAAATCGATGCCTCCGATGCCCTGGGGGACATCAGCGGCAATCTCTCCCGGAGATAGCAAAAGCGCCCGAGGCGCACCGCAAGAATTGCTTGGTTTCCACCGGGTGCTTTTCCTGTCTTCAGCCATACCCCGCCGCCCGCTGCCAGGGGGAAATCCGCCCATGAAACCGGGCCGTATACCTCAGCAAGGACACCTGTCCCCCGGGAACGGCTCCGGCAAAACAAACAAAAAAGAGTGCCAGAATTTGTAAAAAAAGACTTGACAAAAAGTGTGGGGCGTGATAATATATGCAAGCTCTCTGATGAACGGCTTCGAAACGGCCCGGAGGAGGGCGGAAAACACGAAAATCTCCGCAAAAAAGAGAAAAAACCTCTTGACAAACGGATGGTTGCATGTTAGACTAAAAAAGTTCCAATGAGAGCGGCAAGCCCCCATGGAACACCCTGTACCTTGTAAATTGAATAACGTAAAGACAAACTAAACACCTTGGACAATTAATGGATTGTTTAAGCGTAAGCGAAAAAACAGCCAACG
>ENA-OZAA01000771-OZAA01000771.1-human-gut-metagenome-genome-assembly--contig:-NODE-771-length-13219-cov-6.358326_pt1 | contig 13219 bp, 15 predicted proteins | sample MGYA00244204_ERZ653492 | MGnify/ENA primary metagenome ERZ653492 (study PRJEB26926, sample SAMN06164980) | human gut metagenome | biome: ENVO:00009003; feature: ENVO:2100002; material: ENVO:00002003... | reverse complement strand
GCAGTAACAACGAACGGCAAGAAGTCAGCAGAGGCCATAGTACCAGGGGAAAAAATCCTGGGAAGGGCCGAACAATCGTTAGTCCTACCTATACCACCCCTCCTAAAATTGAGGGAAAAAGCCGTTGCGCGGCAACGACTTTTGGGGGCTAAATGCGTAGACTTGAGGTATGCTTACCTAGCGGAATGTCGATACCCCTGTAAAGTCCGTACTAACTGGGTAGTTCTTTTTTCATAGGGGAATTGAATTATTTATAGAAATGTGTTAGGTTTCAAGTTAAGAATCCCTCTATTAGGGTGAAGAGCAAAACACAGGAGGTGTGGTCAGTGAATGACGATCAGATAATCAAACTGTTCTTCACCCGGAACGAAGATGCCATCCAGCAGACAGCCTACAAGTATGGGACACGTCTGACAGGCTTGGCGGCGAATATCGTCCGGAACAACGAGGACGCACAGGAGTGTGTGAATGACACATACCTGAAGGCGTGGGACACGATTCCGCCTACGAAGCCGGAGCATTTCTTTGCGTACTTAGCAAAAATATGCCGCTTTTTTGCTTTTGGCAGGCTGGACTGGAACAATGCCGCCAAACGGAATGCAGAGGTTGTTGCCCTGACCCAGGAAATGGAGGAGTGCATTCCAAGTTCCTGGCAGGACGCGACTGTGGAAAGCCGCGAAATCAGCAGTCTGGTCAGTAGCTTTCTGCATGGACAGACGCAGGAAAATCGGATGATTTTCGTCAGACGGTACTGGTATGGCGACAGCGTCAGTGAGATTGCCCTGCGCCATGAACTCAGCCAGAGCGCCGTTATGATGCGGCTGTCACGGACAAGAAGCAAATTGGCATCTTACCTGAAAAAGGAGGGTATTCGCGTATGACAGGAAAGGATATGCTTAAGGGCATCCAGAATCTAGATGCAACCTTGATCGAAGAAGCGGAATTCGGCAAATTTCAGAAACATCGAGCTGGCATTTCCGGAAAAAAGAAGCTGCTGTTTCTTTTGGCAGCAACCATGATTATGGGCACCATGACCGCAGCAGCAGTCTATACCCGCTGGTCAACTACCGCCCAAACCCGCTACAATCCCTCTCAGGATGTAAAGGAGCAAGCAGAAAAGAGCGGTCTGTCTGTGATGCTGGAGGAAACCAAGGGAGCTGCAAATCCCAACGAGGTTCTGTCCGTCACCGATCAGGGCGTTACCATCACTGCGGTGCAGACCATTGTGGACAATTATCATGCAGAGATCACCTTCCGAATCGAGGGCTTTGAACTTCCGGAAGGTGAAGAACCCTTTGCCTGGCCCAGGGTTACCAGTGACGGAAAGCGGGATTATTCCGTAAGCCAAACCGGAGGTTTCTATGACGGCACTACCCGGAATGACAAGGGAGAATGGGTCTACGCCTCCGATGGAAGTCCGGTGAAATACGATGACACCAAGCCTTTCAGCCCCGCGATTCTGGATTATGTAGCCGAGGATGGAAGTCTGGAATATACCCACTACATCAACTTCCATGAAACGGATGGACGCTATATGGGCAAAGAGATCGTGTTCACTTTTAGCAGCATTGATTTCCAGCCCCATACAAAGACGGGTGAGTTCGTACCTCAGGTAAAGGGCAACTGGGAACTGAAGTGGACTCTGACCGGCACCAGTGACAGCATCTCCATCACACCTAATGCAAAAATCGGTGACAGCGACGTGATCCTGTTGGATGCGGAAATCGGCCAGAAAACCATCCGTGCCCGTTATCAGGTGGATGACTACTGGGAGGGCTGGGATGAACTGGTGGAGCTTCCTCAGGCAATCTGCGGTGTCCGCATGAAGGACGGCAGTGAGCACATCTGCGGAGCCAGCACATCCGGTTTTGAAGATCAGGAGAACATGATTTACTTTACGGAGTCCGATATATATGATGCCATTCTGGATATTCGTCAGGTGGAATCTCTGATGTTCCACAAGGGCTGGGAACTGGATGCCAACGGAAAGCCCACTATTCAGACGTTCTATTACATCCCTGTTTCTGTAAGCTGACTAAACGGGATTACAAAATGTACAAATCCTATATTCCCTTTGAATAACAATCTGATAATTACTGGCTGCTTCTGAACCCCGAGCCTGCTTTCCTCACTATGGGAAGCAGGCTCTTTTCTTGTGCGCCCGGTGGGCGCACGTTCTCTAGGGTGAAAGTCCCGAAGTCGCCCGGTAGCGGGAAGGCTTAGCCAAAGGCAAGGGTGTCCGTCGTGAGGCGGAATCTGAAGAAAGCCGGATTTTAGGAGTTAAAAGGTCTCTTAATGGGCAAAACTCTGGCCTGACGAACAGAAATCGCATATAAGGCCGTAAATGAGGGCGAGTTTGCAAAATAAAACAAAGCCCAATAGCTACACGGAATCATTTACGGTAAATGCGGCAGGCAAAGAGGGAAAGAACGTGTGAGTATGAATCCATGGGTTTTGCAAAGGTGCAGGGGCAGAACAATCTGACAGCGCACTGGACAGTGCCAGGGATAGAAAAATAACGAAAAAGGAGCAGGCGTGGTCAAAACCATACCTGCTCCCTGTCTTCAATTACAGTTATGCACCCTGCGCCTGGGATTCCTTCAATGCCTTTGCCAACTGGTCGGGGCAGGAGGTGGACTTCATGCCGCAATGAATCCCCTCCAGCCGGGAAATCACGTCTTCTACCTTCTGGCCTTCCACCAGTGCGCCGATTCCCTTCAGGTTGCCGTTGCACCCGCCCACAAACTGGACGTTATGCACCTTGCCGTCTTCCACATCGAAGAAAATTTTCTGGGAGCAGGTTCCTTTTGTCTTGTATTCGTACTGCATTGTTTTCGTTCCTTTCTTTATGCAAGAATGTCTGCTTGTTTGGCATCAATCAGCTGAGCCAGGGCTTCGGGATTCACAATCAGCTGGTGTCCACGTTCACCAGCAGATACTGCAATTTCATCCCACAGGATGCAGGTTTCGTCTATAAAGGTGGGATATTTCTTTTTCATACCCACCGGGCTGCACCCGCCTCGGATATATCCGGTCAGGGGCAGCAGCTCTTTGACGGCAATCAGCTCCATATTTTTGTCACCGGCTGCCTTTGCTGCTTTCTTTAGATTTAACTCACTGCATACCGGGATACAGAACACATTGATGCCGGTTCGCTCCCCCCGTGCCACCAGTGTCTTGAAGACCTGCTCCGGCGGCATGGACAGCGCCTGAGCGGCGTGCATTCCGTTTAAGTCGTTTTCATCAAATTCATAGAAGGCTTCCCGGCAGGGGATGCCCGCCTGCAGCACCAGGCGCACTGCATTTGTTTTCGTACTCATAAAACCACCGCGTTTATTATACGACAAAATAGCATGGGTTTCAAGTGTGAATATTCCGCCTCCTTTTCGGTTACCATAGCAGAAAAAGGAGGCATTGCATGAACGAGTCCAAAAATCCGGAGATGCGAAAGCAGGAACGGGAGCAGCTGGTGGAATTGGGCAGCGATTTGACAAGCACCGGCGGCAGCAATATCTACACACTTACTATTATCGGTCAAATTGAAGGTCACCAGGTTGCGCCGGAAACGGTGAAAACCACAAAATATGAGCACATTTTACCCCTACTGGCCGGGATTGAAGAAAGCGACGAAATTGACGGCCTTCTTCTGCTGCTCAACACCGTAGGAGGCGACATTGAAGCAGGCCTTGCCATTGCGGAAATGATTGCCGGGATGAAAAAGCCTACGGTTTCCCTGGTGCTGGGGGGCGGGCACTCCATTGGCATCCCTCTGGCTGTGTGCACCAAGCGCTCCTTCATTACGCCCACGGCCAGTATGACGGTGCATCCTGTACGCATGACCGGTCTGGTGGTTGGTGCTCCCCAGACCTTTCGCTATTTTCAGCGGATTCAGGAGCAAATTACGGATTTTGTCACTGCCAATTCCAAGATTTCCCGGAAGAATTTTGAGGACTATATGATGGCAACCGGGGAGATGGCCACGGATGTGGGCACCATTCTCTATGGCAAAGAGGCGGTGGCCTCCGGATTGATTGACCGCCTGGGAGGTCTGAGCGAGGCACTGGCAGCGCTGCACAAAATGATTGACCACCCCAAACAAGAGCGCAAAGGCCGCCGCAGTGGATAACACTGCCTCCAAAGAGCAAGAGCCGGGCTGGCATTTTTCGCTGCCCGGCTCTTGCCGGTATCGCATTTCTATTCGATAGAATTTTTGAAAAAGGGGTGGAAATTCTTTCTCATATATGCTATAATGAAACGAAAAGTTTTGCAAAAGGGAGGGAACAGGCATGGAATTATCCGGTTTTGAGCATCTGATTTACGGCCTTGTGTCTGGCCTGACAGAGATATTTCCTGTCTCGGCCCGGGCACACAGTGCCATCATGCTGAAGGTCTTAGGGGCCGATAGAATCAGCGGTTTGCCTGTCCTGTTGATTCACGTTGCTGTTTTGGCGGCCATTTACCTTTCCAGTCGGCCGCAGCTTGTAAAAATGTCCCGAGCCAGAAGACTTGCCCGCATTCCCAAGAAGCGCCGCAAGCGTCCGCTGGATTTGTGCAGTCTGATGGATTCCAGATTCCTGCTTACCATGATGCTGCCGGTTATTCTTGTGGATTTGCTGTACAGGAATATTTCGGAGATTTCCTTCAGCCTGCTGGCTGTGGCTGTGCTGCTGTTTGTCAATGGCGTTGTGCTGTATGTCCCCCAGTTTTTCCCCGGGAGCAACAAAGATGCCCGCTCCCTTTCCCGGCTGGAGGGAGTCGTCATGGGCATAGGCGGCGGCTTGTCCGTAATTCCGGGCCTGTCCGGGCTGGGTGCCTCTGTTTCCGTGGGCTCTATTTGCGGAATCGAGCGGAGCTATGCCCTGAATATGTCGCTGCTGATGAATATGGCGTATTTGGTGGGTATGATTGTCTATGATATTATTGGCCTAATCCGGTATGGCTTTGGGCTGCTTACATTCCAGTGGTTCATTGTTTATATTCTGACGGCGGCGCTGGCCTTCGTCGGTGCAATGCTTGCAATCAGGATTATGCGGGCGCTGGCCTCCGACCGGGGGTACCATTTTTTCTCCTACTATTGCTGGGGAATCGCCCTGTTTACCTTCATCCTGAATTTGATGGCATAAGGAGATTCTTATAAATGGCAAAGAAGAAGACAAAGCAGACCAGCAAAGCGTCTGCCGCTGCCTCTAAAAAGAAGACAACACCCAAAAAGAATACGAAATCCTCTAAAAGCGGGAAAAATCCCAAGGTGAAAACGGAGTACGAAAATCGGATTCCTGCCACAACCGTGACGGCAATTGTCAGCCTGCTGCTGTTTGTGCTGTTCCTGGTAATCTGCATCAACCCGGAAGGGGTGGTGTTGACCATGATCAATAATCTGCTCAATGGATTGATTGGCAAGGCGGGATTTTATTTTTCTGTTCCTGCACTGCTGTATCTGTTTCTCATCAATACCTTCGGGCGGAAAAGCGCTGTTACGATGCGAAGTGTCTGCACGGTAGCATTTACCTTTCTGTGCGGATGCGTTTACCATCTTGCCGTGCAGACCCAGGGGCTGGCCAGTGGACTGGCAGTTTTTCCGGATCTCTACCTCAGTGGTGTGGAAGGACGCAGCGGCGGTGTGCTGTGCGGCGGCATGGCAGTGCTGCTGCGGGGGGCATTCGGAAACGTCATTTCTTATATTGTGATTGGCATATCTGCCGTTCTGACGCTGCTGGGGGCTTTGGACATTACAGTTCCCAGCTTGATTCGTGCCATCATCAACCGCCCCAAGGATGACTGGGAAAATGAAGAGCAGCAGGAGGTATATGTGGAGCCTGCCGCGATGGTGGTCAATCACATTGCCAACAAGCAGATTGAAAATAAGCGCAAGCGCCGCCAACAGCAGCAGCTTCAGCTTCAGCGGGAGCAGCTGTTCCAGCAGGAGCCCTCTCAGCAGGTGCAGCTGCCGCCGGTGAGACAGCCGAAAAAAGCGGTTACCGAGGCGGAAAGCGTAATGCACCGGGAGCAGGTTGCCAAGCCCCCGCTCCCGCCCAAGAGAGCAACTGGGCCGGAAGAGTCGATGGCAGCTCCCAGCCAGGAGACAAGCGGTACACCCACCAATGCGGCAAGGATGATGTCCACCATAGACCTGGATATCGAATCCCCCTTGTTTGCTTCCTCGGGGTATCCCGCCCCTCCGGCCAAACCGGCTGTGCCCGTGCGGGTTAGCGTGGATGACGATTTTGACGAAATTCCCCCGAAAATGCCCCCCTTAGAGGACATACCTGTGAAACCCGCCAAAAAGGAGCCAAAGGCTCCTCGGCAGCAGGCTGCTCCCGCCGCCCCGGCCCCAGAGGAAAAGCCCGGCAAGGTTTCGGAAAAGGATGCAAGGGAGTCTGCCAAGCAGGTGGCCATGGAGATTCAGCAGGGGAACGCCGCCCCACAGGCGGAATATTGTTTTCCTCCCATTGGGCTGCTGAAACGTCCCACCGGTGCCAGTGCAGATGGCACGGATGAAATGCGGGAGAACTCTCGCCGTTTGAATGAGACCCTGATGAGCTTTCATATTGATGCCCATATCATCAATGTTACCCGGGGGCCCAGCGTTACCCGGTACGAGGTGGAGCTGGACAAGGGTGTTCGCTTGAACAAGCTGACCAATTGTGCCGATGATATAGCACTGAGCCTGGGGGCATCCGGTGTCCGTATTGCCGCCGTGCCCGGGAAAATCTCCATTGTGGGTATTGAGGTTCCCAACCGGGCGGTTACTACAGTATCTCTGCGGGAAGTGATTGATTCACCGGAGTTTGGCAAGTCTAAGTCCAAATCCTCTTTTGCCGTGGGCAAGGATATCGGCGGCTCCTGCATTGTGGGTAACATTGCAAAGATGCCCCATATGCTGATTGCCGGTACCACCGGCTCCGGTAAATCTGTGTGCATGAACTCCATTATCATCAGCCTTTTGTATAAATCCGGCCCAGAGGACGTTAAGCTCATCATGGTGGATCCCAAAATGGTGGAGCTTGGCATTTACAATGGGATTCCCCATTTGCTGATTCCTGTGGTGACGGATCCGAAGAAGGCTGCCGGTTCCCTGCAATGGGCGGTGACGGAGATGCTCCGCCGCTATAAGATGATGTCCGACTTGGGCGTGCGGGACTTGGAGTCCTACAACGGTATTGTGGTGCAGGAAGAGGGAGGGCAGAAGCTGCCCCAGGTGGTGATTATCATCGACGAGCTGGCCGACCTGATGCTGGTTGCCGCCAAGGAGGTGGAGGATTCCATCTGCCGAATCGCTCAGATGGGCCGTGCCGCCGGTATGCACCTGATTATCGCCACCCAGCGTCCCTCTGCGGATGTAATTACCGGACTGATGAAGGCCAATATCCCCTCCCGCATTGCCTTCGCTGTTGCCTCTGCCATGGAGTCCCGGATTATTTTGGATACCCAGGGTGCGGAAAAGCTGGTGGGCAAGGGCGACATGCTTTATGCCCCCATTGGCATCGGCAAGCCGCTGCGGGTACAGGGCTGCTTCGTAACAGATGCCGAGGTCGAGGCCGTTGCCGGCTATGTAAAAGAGCACTACATGGCGGACTATAACCAGCAGGTATTGGAGGAAATAGAGAAGAAGGCCCAGCAGACGGGTAAGAGCGGAAAAGCTGCTCTTGCTGAACCGGAACCCACTGGCGAAGAGCTGGAGGGGGACGAGATGCTCCCGGCTGCCGTGGATGTGATTCTGGAAACGGGTCAGGCTTCGGTTTCCATGCTCCAGCGCCGCTTGAAGCTGGGCTATGCCAGAGCAGCCAGAATTGTGGATGAGATGGAGGAAAAGGGAATCGTTGGCCCCTTCCAGGGCTCAAAACCCCGGGCAATCCTTGTCACAAAAGAGCAATGGGCCGCTATGAAGGGCGGAGCAGAGCAGATGACAATGGACGATATGGATTTAGAACCAATCCCGGAAGAGATTGACGAATAAAATGGAAGAGATGGCTTTTCTGCGGAAGAGCCATCTTTTTTTTCCCGGTTATGTGTAAATATTTTCCTGTTGGCCGCATGGCATCTGCGATAGGCACATAGGCTTTCCCAGGAGTGATGCAAATGACGTGTGCATGGAATGAGCTGCTGTCCATCCTGCCCCTGGGGCTACGCAGTCAGGCAGCGCCCTATGAGAAGGAGCTCCAGGAGATTCGGCTGCGTCTGAATCGGCCACCGGAGTTTGTGCTTGGCTTCCGCTGCTGCATGGGGGCCGGAGTTGTAACCCAGGAGGATTTGAACCACTGCATCAACGCTGCCAGCCGGTATTCTCCCTGGTCTGCCGCCACCCTTTCCTGGGGGTATCTCACCGCTCCCGGCGGGCACCGCATTGGCGTTTGCGGCGAGGCGGTTGTTAAGGATGGGACATTCTCCGGTATTCGATGCCCCCGCTCTGCGTGCATCCGTGTAGCACGGGATTTTTTGGGATTGTCCGGGAAAATTCCATTGCGGGGACAGGCTATTTTGATACTGGGTGCACCCGGCTGGGGCAAGACCACTTTACTGCGGGATGTAGCAAGAAAAATTGCCGAGACACGGACCGTTGCCGTGGTAGATGAGCGGCAGGAGCTTTTCCCACCGGGATTTCGGGAGGGGAGACGGATGGACATTCTGTATGGCTGCCCCAAACGGCAGGGCATGGAGGTGGTGCTGAGAACTATGACTCCTGATTTTATCGCTGTAGACGAAATCACCTCTGAAGAGGACTCTGCGGCAATCCTCCAGGTACACGGATGCGGTGTGGGACTGCTGGCCACTGCCCATGCCGCCGATATGGGGGATTTTCGTCGCAGAGAAATCTATGGAGCCCTGGTTAAAAGCCACGTATTCGATACATTTCTGGTTTTGCACCCGGATAAAACCTTTCATTTGGAGGAAAACGGCCTATGAGCTACAAATGGATTGGCTCCATCCTGATTATCGGAAGCTGCACCGGCTTCGGAATATCCATTGCAGTTCGCCAGATGCGGGAGGAATCTTTGCTGCGGCAGCTATGCCGCATTTTGGATGAAATGCTGTGGGAGCTTCCGTTTCAGCTGACACCCCTGCCGGAACTGCTCCGCCATGCGGCAGGGCGGGAGAAAAGTATGCTGGGGGAGCTTTTTTCTGCCGTAGCAGACCAAATGGACAGACAGGTGCTCCCGGATGCTCTGAGCTGTATGCACTCGGAGCTTCGTGAGAATATTGCTGCCTATCCCCGACTGCGGAAAATACTGCTGCTTCTGGGGGCATCTCTTGGAAGATTCGACCTGACCGGACAGCTAAAGGGACTGACTGCCGTTCGGGAGCAGTGCGGGCAGCAGCTGCAGGAGCTGCACACAGATCGGAGCACCAGACTTCGTAGCTATCGGGTTTTGGGCTTGTGCGCCGGGGCGTCCCTGGTGATTTTATTACTTTAATATGGAAATTGATCTGATTTTCAAAATTGCTGCCATCGGCATCATTGTGTCCATACTTAACCAGGTGCTCTCCCGTTCCGGCCGGGACGAGCAGGCCACCATGACCACACTGGCCGGTCTGGTTGTGGTGCTGATGATGCTGGCACAGAAAATAGCAGAGCTATTTAATCTGGTCAAGCAGTTATTTCAGTTTTAATGGACTTATTTTGGAAAACACTGGGAGCGGCTCTGATAAGTGGAATCCTGACCATGGTATTGGACCGGCAGAGCAGGGACTATTCCATTATGGTGACAGTGGCTGCCTGCGGCATGATGGCCATAGTGGCAGCGAAATTCCTGTCCCCTGTGCTGGATTATCTGGGCAAGCTGGAGACACTGGGGGATCTGCGTAGCGACATGCTCCTGGAGCTTTTGAAAATCTTCGGCATTGGTATGTCCGGAGAAATGGCTGCAACGGTATGCATAGATGCCGGGAATTCTTCACTGGGCAAGGGAATTCGCTTTCTTTCCAATGCGGCCATTTTGTATTTGTCGATACCGATTTACGCTTCATTAACCGGCTTGCTGGTTCAGATTTTGGGGGATGTATGAAAGTCCTTCTGAGCATGCTGCTTTCAATTTGCCTTTCTTTCATGCTTATTCCCGGCGCAGCAGCGGAGGAGCTTTCGCCGCCAGCTGTGCCGAAGGATGCAGCAAGGTGGATGCCTGACGTTGGAGACGAATTGGGAAGCGGCTTACTTTCCATGGTGCATAAGGTTCTTCCGTCAGCGTATCAGGAATTGCGGGAGGCGCTTCGGGTTGGTCTGGCGGTGTTCTGTGCCGGTTTCCTGGTGACTATTTTGCTGTCTGTAGGCTGCCCTTCCATGGCAACGGAAATCACAGGGGCTGCTTGCATTGGCGGGCTAATGCTGCGGGATTCCCATATCCTCATCGGTCTGGCAGTGGACACGGTGACGGAAATCAGCGAGTATTCCAAGCTCTTTTTACCGGTGCTTACGGCGGCGTCCTCGGCTCGGGGGGCCATGACCTCCTCTGCCGCACTGTATGTGGGCACAACAGCGGTGACCGCCTTTCTGATGAGCGCCCTGCGCCGGGTGCTGGTGCCTGGGGTGTATCTGTTTTTGGCCGCCTCCATCGCCAGCTGCGCCTTGGGGGAGGAATCCTTGAAGCAAATCCGGGAATCCCTGAAAAAGCTATCCGGCTGGTTCCTAAAGACGGTACTTACTGCATTTCTAACCTATATGAGCATAACCGGCGCCATTACCGGTGCCGCAGACAAGACGGCGCTGAAAGCAGCAAAGGCGGCCATTTCTGCCGCAGTTCCGGTAATTGGAAAAAATCTGGCGGATGCCTCCGAGGTGCTGCTGCTCAGCGCGGATATTGCCAGGAACTCCATTGGCGTCTATGGAATCTATGCATTTGCGGCCATGGCGCTTTCCCCTTTTTGTAAGATTGGCGCCCATTATCTGGTGCTGAAGGGCACAGCGGCCCTGTGCGCCGTACTTGGCTGCAAAAGAATGACCAAGCTGGTGGAGGATTTCTGCACGGCTATGGGAATTCTGCTGGGGATGACAGGGGTAATGTGTGCGCTTTCTATTATAGGAACCGTGTGCTTTATGAAGGGGGCCATGTAAATGGAAATGCTTCGCAGCTATGTGCTAAGCGTGGTTTGTGCTGCACTGGTGTGTGGAGTTTTAGCAGACCTGTCGGAAAAAACAGGATTTGCCAAGCCCCTCCGGCTGGTGTGCAGTATTTTCATGGCCTACACTCTGGTCAGCCCGCTGATTCGTCTCCGCTTTCCCAGCTGGGAGGTTCGGAACAACTGCTATTGGGCAGATGCCAAAAGTGCAGCTGCCCGAGGGGAGAATCTCCATGCGTTATCCGTTGCCGCAATCATACGTCAGGAAACAGAAGCATATATCTTGAAGGAAGCCAAATCCATCGGCGCTAACCTGGAGGTGAAGGTCGAGCTGAGCACCGGGGATCCACCTGTTCCGGCAGCTGTTACGTTACAGGGGGATTTTGATGCGTCTGTTGAAGTGCAGCTTGGCAGGCTGCTTGCGGATGAACTTGGCATACCAAAGGAGCATCAGACATGGATCAGACAGTCGCCCCCTTCCTCCGACAATTCTTCTCCAAATACAAGCATGTTTTCCTGATTCTTTTGGTGGGAGTCCTTTTTATGCTTCTGCCTGTGGGCAGCAGAGAATCGGCCACAAATGTGCAGGAGTCGTCCAACCGGCAGTCGGAGGAAACCGAGGATTTGCAGCAAAAACTCTCGAATTTGCTGAGCCAGATGGCGGGGGCGGGGCGAGTGAAGGTTTTGCTTACGGAAGCCACAGGGGAGCAGATTTTCTATCAGGAGGATAGGGATACCTCAGCCAGCGGCCAGTCACAGACCACACGGACGGATACGGTTATTGTGACAGACGGCACCCATAGCCAGGAAGGGCTGATTCGTCAGGTAAATCCGCCTACTTACCTGGGGGCTGTGGTGCTGTGCCAGGGAGCGGATCAGCCGTCTGTCCGGTTTGCAATTACAGAAGCAGTTGCAAACGCAACCGGGTTGGGGTATCACAAAATAACCGTCTTGAAAATGAAATGAATGGAGGATTCGTTTTATGAAAACATGGAAGAAGAACATTGTAGCGGCAGCCGTCCTGGTTACCGTCTGCGCCGGAATCTATGTCAATTGGCTCTATACGGAGCAGGAGCCGGTACAGAGCCTTTCCGAAACGCTGGACTATGAGAAGGTCATGTCCGAGGATGGCCTGCTTCTTACCGAGGATGTGGCTGCCATTACAGCAGGAGAGGACGTCAGCACCACCGCTACCGATTATTTTGCGGCGGTTCGCCTGTCCAGGCAGCAGGCAAGAGACAATGCCTTTAATATGCTTCAAGAGGTTATGACCTACAGTGAAACCGACAAGGCAGCGGAATCGGCGCTGGATTTGGAGGATATTGTCCAAACGGCCCTCAGCGAGGCTCAGATTGAAAGCCTGATTATTGCCAAGGGCTACCAGGACTGCGTAGCTTATATGACCTCCGAGGGAATTTCCGTTGCCGTTTCCTCGCCGGAGGGTGGACTGCAATCGGCGGATGTGGCCGTGATTGCGGACGTGGTCATGTCCCAGTCGGATTATGGCCTGAAAGATATCCGTGTGGTGGAAGTGCAATAAACAGTCGGGCGTTATGGGGAAGGGGGCAGTGCTGCCTCCTTCTTTTTGCTGTGAGCTGTTTAGAATTGAAAAGCAGAAAACTTGGGCTTCGGCGAATAGTAACTATGTTTGGCTGTGGATATTCTCGAGAAGATGGATAGCCGAAACGCAATGAAAATTTTATTGCTATTTTAGAACAAATGTATTATAATAAGAAAAAGTAACTGGAATGTTATCAAACTGTGCCTGACGGAATCGTAGCTGGCGGTTTCGTTTGGCGAATGATGGATATTGCTAATATTCACATCTTTGAAAAGTTCACAGTGAAATGTAGGAAATTCTCATCACAGATACGTTGGTGGACAGCGGGACGTACCCGCCGATTCAACCAAAGATGATGCAGGAAGCGAATATAAGAGGATTGGCGATATAGCCATAAACTTAGAGGAGGCAAATTATGCCCATTGTCACATTCTATCGGGGCGACCCGAAAAATGCTCCCAAGCCCACCATGCCTGCCCATCTTGGGGCCAATGCGGTGATTACCTGGGGTGACCGGCTGCTGCTGGAACGCCGCAGGGATTCCGATACCTGGGGGCTGATTGGCGGCGGCGTAAAAAAATCCGAAACTACGGAGCAGGGAATGGT
>ENA-OZAA01000761-OZAA01000761.1-human-gut-metagenome-genome-assembly--contig:-NODE-761-length-13368-cov-5.249305_pt1 | contig 13368 bp, 8 predicted proteins | sample MGYA00244204_ERZ653492 | MGnify/ENA primary metagenome ERZ653492 (study PRJEB26926, sample SAMN06164980) | human gut metagenome | biome: ENVO:00009003; feature: ENVO:2100002; material: ENVO:00002003... | reverse complement strand
CGAGATCCTGAGATGTCTCGTGGGCTCGGAGATGTGTATAAGAGACAGCGGCTGGACAGGGCCCGGGGTGTCAAGGCGAATCTCCTGTCCACCCTGGGGAAATGGTTCCGGGCCCAGGCCATTCTGCTGGGGGTCACGTTCTGTGAGCTGCTGGCGGGCTTTCTGCTGATGGGTCAGCGATACGCCCTGCTGCTGGCCGCCGTTACTGCGCTGGTGGACGCCCTGCCGGTGTTCGGCACGGGGACGGTGCTGCTGCCCTGGGCAGCGGCGTGCCTGCTGCTGGGGCAGGCCCCCCGGGCGGTGGCTCTTGCGGCGCTGTATGCGGTGATCTCCGCTGTGCGCAGCTTTCTGGAGCCCAAGGTCATGGCCGCCCAGGCGGGCCTTCCCCCTCTGGCGGCGCTGGCGGCTATGTACGCCGGCTTCCGGGCCTTCGGCGTGGCGGGCATGATCCTGCTGCCTGTGGCGCTGCTGTTCGTCAAGCAGCTCCATGACCAGGGCTATGTGGGGCTGTGGAAATAGCCTGAAAAGGGAAAATAACTGTTTTCTTGCCGGATGATCTGTGGTATAATGAAACATTAGTGAAGATTTTTCGACAGGAGAATGCCAAGATGAACAAACAACGCCGCGCGGACCTGCTGCTGGTGATGACCACTTTTTTCTGGGGCGCCAGCTATTATCTGACGGATATCTGCCTGGACGACCTGCCTCCCATGACCCTCAATGCCTTTCGCTTCATCGTGGCCTTTGTGGTTCTGGGGCTGATTTTCTGGAAGCACGTGGTCCATGTGAACCGCATCACCCTGCGGTACAGCCTCATCGTGGGCCTGGCCCTGGCAGGGACGTACGTGGCGTATAACTACGGCATTACCCGCACTTCCCTCTCCAACGCCGCTTTCATCTGTGCCCTGCAGGTGATTTTTGCCCCGCTGCTGGGCTTTCTGTTCTTCCGGCAGAGACCCGGGTGGAAGCTGGGGGCGGCGTTGGTGGTGTGCACGGTGGGCATGGCCCTGCTGACCCTGAACGGGGAGCTGCGGCCCGCCTCCGGGGACCTGATCTGCCTCATCACCCCCCTGTGCTACGCCGTGGACCTGCTGATCACGGAGAAGGCCGTCCGGGATCCCCGGGTGGACCCCCTGGGCCTGGGGGTGTGCCAGCTGGCGGTGGTGGGCATCGTGACCCTGGCCCTGGCCCTGGCGCTGGGGGAGCCGGTGCATCTGCCCACCTCCGGCAAAACCTGGGCGGCGGCTCTGTTTCTGGGCGTGGTATGCTCCGGCATTGCCTTCGTCATTCAGTCTGTCCAGCAGCAGTATACCACCGCCAGCCATGTGGGCCTGATCTTTACCCTGGAGCCGGTATTTGCCTCCATGGTGGCCTTTGTCATGACCGGCGAGGTCCTGTCTCTGCGGGGCTATATCGGCGCGGCGCTGATGCTGCTGAGCCTGTTCATCATGGAGGGCGACTGGTCCTTCCTCCGCCGCAAAAAGCATACATAAAGGAGAACTTACCGTGGATAAACGATTGGAGCGCATCCTGCCCCGGGTGCAGAAGCCTGCCCGCTACGTGGGCGGGGAATACAACGCCGTGAAGAAGGACCCGGCCCAGGTGGATACCCGCATTGCCTTCTGCTTCCCGGACACCTATGAGATCGGCATGTCCAACCTGGGCATGCGCATTCTCTACGGCGTTATGAACAACATGGAGGGCGTGTGGTGCCAGCGGGTGTTTGCCCCCTGGGGCGACATGGAGGAGGAGATGCGCCGGGCGGGGATGCCCCTGTTTGCCCTGGAGTCCGGCGAGGCCATCACGGACTTTGACATTGTGGCCTTCTCCGTGGGCTATGAGATGGCCTTTCCCGCCATCCTGAATATGCTGGACCTGGCAAACATTCCCATTCACAGCGCGGAGCGCACGGCCCTGACCCCGCTGGTCATCGCCGGGGGCACCGCCATGTACAACGCCGAGCCCATCGCCGATTTCGTGGATCTGGTGAGCCTGGGCGAGGGAGAGGATCTCACCGTGGAGCTGGTGGAGCTGCACCGCCGGGCCCGGCGGGAGGGCTGGTCCAAGGAGGAGTTTCTCCGGGCTGCCGCCCGGCTGCCGGGGATCTATGTCCCCAGCCTGTACGACGTGACGTATCACGATGACGGCACCGTGGCCGCCATTACCCCCGGGGACGGGGCTCCGGCGGTGGTGACCAAGCGCATCGTCCGGGATATGGACAAGTCCTTCTTTCCCACAAAAACCATTGTACCCTCCACGGAGATCGTCCAGGACCGGGTGATGCTGGAGCTGTTCCGGGGCTGCATCCGGGGGTGCCGGTTCTGTCAGGCGGGGTATGTGTATCGCCCCGTCCGCAACCGCAGCCGGGAGCTTTGCGCCCGGTACGGCGTGGAGGCCTGCAACGACTCCGGATATCAGGAGGTGACCCTGTCCAGCCTGTCCACCAGCGACTATCCGCCGCTGACGGAGCTGTGCGATGAGCTGGAGCCCTTCTGCCAGCAGCGGCACGTGAATCTCTCTCTGCCCAGTCTGCGGGCGGATAATTTCTCCATGAGCCTGATGGAGCGGCTGGCCAAGGGCCGCAAAACCGGTCTGACCTTCGCCCCGGAGGCCGGGACCCAGCGGCTCCGGGACGTGATCAACAAGAACGTTACCCAGGAGGACCTGCTGCAGTCCTGCCGCACGGCCTTCGCCGGGGGGTACAGCGCCGTGAAGCTGTATTTCATGCTGGGCCTGCCCACGGAAACCGACGAGGACGTGCTGGGCATCGCCGATCTGGCGGCCCGGGTCATGCACGCCTGGCGGGAGAGCGCCAGCAACAAAAACCGCGGCGTCCGCATCACTGTGTCCACCTCCTGGTTCGTACCGAAGCCCCACACGGCCTTTCAGTGGGAGCCGCAGATCGCCAAGGAGGAGTATGAGCGCCGGGTGAATCTGCTGCGGGAGGCCATCAAAACAAAAACCGTCACCTATAATTGGCACGATTCCGACACCAGCTTCCTGGAGGCCGTTCTGGCCCGAGGGGACCGGCGCATGGGCCGGGTGCTGGAGGCTGCATGGCGCAAGGGGGCCAAGCTGGACGCCTGGGAGGAGTATTTCTCCCTGGACCGCTGGCTGGAGGCCTTTGACCAGTGCGGGCTGGACCCACACTTTTACGCCAACCGCATCCGGCAGCGGGACGAGCTGATGCCCTGGGCCATGATCTCCAGCGGCGTCACGGAGAGCTATCTCTGGCGGGAGCGGGAGCGGGCCTTTGCCGGGGTCACCACCCCGGACTGCCGCACCCACTGCAACGCCTGCGGCGCCAACCGATTGGTAGGAGGGAAATGCGATGTCTAAGCTGCGGCTGCTGTTTGTGAAGGAGGGGCCCGCCTCCTATATCTCCAATCTGGACCTGCTGCGGACGGTGCAGCGGGCCTTCCCCCGGACGGAGCTGGACATCCGGCACTCCCAGGGCTTCCACCCCCACCCCATCATCTCCATCGTCCTGCCTCTGCCGGTGGGCCAGTCCAGCGACTGCGAGCTGCTGGACTTTGAGGTCACCCAGGAAACGGACGGGGCGGGCATCGCGGAAAAGCTCAACGGGGGTCTGCCGGAGGGGCTGACCATTTTGGATTGCTACGAGGCCCGCCGCCCCGTGCGGGAGCTGACGTATTTGCAGGCGGATATGGAGCTGGACTATGACCGGGGCGTGCCCCATGGGGCCGCCCAGGCGCTGACGGAACTGCTGCGCCGCCGGGAGCTGCTGATCGAAAAGCGCACCAAGCGCAAGCAGCTGGCGGAGGTGGACATCGCGCCTATGATCCGGGACATTTCCTTTACCCAGGGAGAAAATGTTCTGCGGGCCGCCGTGACGGTGCAGGCCCAGAACCCCGGCCTGAATCCCCAGCTGCTGGAAAAGGCCATCGCCCGGTACCTGCCGGAGCTGACTCCGGACTTCGTCCGCGTCCGCCGCCGGGAGCTGCTGGACGCCGACGGCCAGGTGTTCCGATGATCCCATCACCCGAAGGGCGACCCCCTTCGGGTGATCTTCTTGCCCCGGCGATGAGGGGGCCGGAGGACAGCGTCCTATGTTTCGTATAAATGACGTTCCCGGTAACGGCGGATTCCTTGACGCTGGGGGCAGTTTGCGGTACAATAGGGCCAGAATGCGGTATTATGCCCCGGAATTTGGGGCGGTTATGATAACATATAGGGAGATTTTTCCATGAACTTGCTTGAAAACACCCAGCTTTACCGTACCTACGGCGCGCACCCGGCGGAGCAGGGCTGGACCTTCCGGGTCTATGCCCCCAATGCCCGGGATGCGGCTCTGGCCGGTGACTTCAATGACTGGCAGCCTGCCCCCATGCAGCACCAGGGCGGCGACTGGGTCCTCGCCGTTCCCGATGCCCAGCCCGGTCAATGCTACAAATACGTCATCACCGGCGCCGACGGTCAGGTCCGCTGGAAGGCAGACCCCTATGGCACCTATGCCCAGCTGCGGCCTGACACCGCCAGCCGCCTGTACGATGTGTCCGGCTTCCGCTGGCACGACGACGTGTGGCGGGAGCGCCGGAGGGAAACGCCGCTGACCGACGGCCCCCTGAACATCTATGAGGTCCATCCCGGCTCCTGGCGGCGGGATGAGGACGGCGGTTTTTTCAACTACCGCCAGCTGGCAGACCGGCTGGCCCCCTATGTCCGGGATATGGGCTATAACGCCGTGGAGCTGCTGCCGGTGACGGAATATCCCCTGGACGACTCCTGGGGTTATCAGTGCGTGGGCTATTTTGCCCCCACCAGCCGCTATGGCGAGCCCCACGACTTCATGTATCTGGTGGACCGGCTGCACCGGGCGGGCCTGGCGGTGATTCTGGACTGGGTCCCGGCTCACTTCTGCAAGGACGCCCACGGCCTCATCGACTTCGACGGCACCAGCCTGTATGAATATGCCGACCCCCTGAAGCGGGAGCATGAGGGCTGGGGCACCCGGGTCTTTGATTTCGGCAAGGACGACGTGCGGTCCTTCCTGCTGTCCTCCGCCCGCTGGTGGATGGAGGAATACCATGTGGACGGTCTGCGGGTGGATGCTGTGGCCTCCATGCTGTACCTGGATTATGGCCGCACGGAGTGGCGGCCCAACGTTCACGGGGGGCATGAAAATCTGGAGGCCATCTCGTTTTTGCAGGACCTGAACCGGCTGGCGGCGTCTATGGATCCCCCGGCACTGACGGCGGCGGAGGAATCCACCGCCTGGCCCAAGGTCACCTGGCCCATTGCCGACGGCGGTCTGGGCTTCGGACTGAAATGGAACATGGGTTGGATGAACGATGTGTGCCACTACCTGAAAATGGACCCCTGGTTCCGGCAGTTCCACCACAAGGACGTAACGTTTTCCATGATGTACGCCTTTTCCGAGCGGTTCGTGCTGCCTCTGTCCCACGACGAGGTGGTTTATATGAAGGGCTCCCTCCGGGGCAAAATGCCCGGAGACGACTGGCGGCAGCTGGCGGGGGTCCGGAGCTTTACGGCCTATATGCTGGCCCATCCCGGCAAAAAGCTGACGTTTATGGGGGCAGAGCTGGGCCAGTGGCACGAGTGGGACTTCAAGGGCCAGCTGGACTGGTACCTGCTGGACAATGACGCCTGCTGCCGCACCCACCAGTGCATCCGGGCACTGAACCGGTTTTACAAGAAATCCCATCCCCTGTGGGAAAACGACCAGGATTGGGACGGCTTCCAGTGGCTGGTGGCCGATGACAACCACAACAACGTGCTGGTTTTCCTGCGCCGTGACCGGAAGGGCCGGGAGCTGATCTGCGTGGTGAACTTCTCCCCGGAGGCCCATGAGGGCTATCGCTTCGGCGTCCCGGGGAAGCTGTATTACGAGGAAGTGTTCAACACCGACGACGCCGCCTGGGGCGGCTCCGGTGTGTGCAATACCGGGCCCATTCCTGTGGAAAACATCCCATCCCATGGGCGGGACACCTCCATTTCCCTGCGGGTGCCGCCTCTGGGCGCCGTATTTTTGCAGGGGAGGGTGCGGCGCAGAAAAACCAAGGAGTAATCGACAGACTGGAGGGAATGAACAGACATGAAGAAAGAATGCGTGGCCATGCTGCTGGCCGGGGGACAAGGCAGCCGCCTGTATGTCCTCACCGGCGACATGGCAAAGCCTGCGGTGCCCTTTGGAGGAAAGTTCCGCATCATTGACTTTCCCCTGTCCAACTGCACCAATTCCGGCATCGACACCGTGGGTGTGCTGACCCAGTACCGCCCCCTGGAGCTCAACAGCTATATCGGCAGCGGCCAGCCCTGGGAGCTGGACCGGCTCAACGGCGGCGTCCATATTCTGCCGCCGTACCAGAGCGCCTCCGGCGCCTCCTGGTACAAGGGCACCGCCAACGCCATTTATCAGAACATCGGCTTTGTGGACCTGTACGACCCGGAGTATGTGGCGGTGCTGTCCGGCGACCACATCTATAAGATGGACTATTCCCGGATGCTCCAGCACCACAAGGACGCCGGGGCCGCCTGCACCATCTCCGTGATGGAGGTCCCCTGGTCCGAGGCCAGCCGCTTCGGCATCATGTCCGTGGACGAGCATGACCGCATCACCGCCTTCGCCGAAAAGCCCAAGGAGCCTAAAAGCAACCTGGCCTCCATGGGCATCTATATCTTCACCTGGCAGAAGCTCCGCTCCTATCTGCTGGCCGACGAGGCCGACCTCACCTCCGACAACGATTTCGGCAAGAACATCATCCCCGCTATGCTGGACGCCGGAGAGGTCATGTCCGCCTATCGGTTCGAGGGCTACTGGAAGGATGTGGGCACCCTGGACTCCCTGTGGGACGCCAATATGGACATGCTGTCCCCGGGGTCGGGGCTGAACCTGCTGGACAAGAAATGGCCCATCTATTGCCGGACCCCGTCCTGCCCGCCGGCGTTTCTGGGCCCCCACGCCGACGTGGGCAACAGCGCCGTGGCCAAGGGCTGCGGCATCCTGGGCGAGGTGAAAAACAGCGTCCTCAGCTATAATACCCAGGTGGGCCAGGGGGCCAGCGTGTCCTATTCCGTGGTCATGCCCGGGGCCGTCATCGAGGAGGGCGCGGTGGTGCAGTATGCCATCATCGGCGAGCGCTGCCGGGTTGGCCGGGGCGCTCAGGTAGGCGCGCCGCCGGAAACCGCCCAGGACCCCGCCGAGTGGGGCATCGCCGTCCTGGGGCCGGACACCGTCATTGCCCCCGGCGAGGTGGTGCCTGCCAAGGCTCTGCTGGACCGTCATCACGGGGAGGTGGAAGCATGAACGGTATGCACGGCATCATTTTCTCCTATGAGAAGAAAACCGGGCTGCGGGAGCTGATCGAGCACCGCATCCACGGTTCCATCCCCTTTGGGGGCAACTATCGCGTGGTGGACTTTATGCTGTCCAACATGGTGGGCGCCGGCGTCCGGGACGTGGGCGTTATCATGCACGGCAAGTGCCAGAGTATGCTGGACCATCTGGGCACCGGCAAAAGCTGGGACCTGAGCCGCAACCACGGCGGTCTTACCCTGCTGCCGGCCTTCGCCTATGCCGAGCGGCGGGGCGACGCCGGCCGCTTCCGGGGCAAGGTGGAGGCTCTGGGCTGCGTCATGGACTATCTGAAGGACATCCGTCAGGATTATGTGGTGCTGACCGACAGCGACCTGGTCATCAATCTTCCCCTGGACGACGTGCTGCGGGATCATATTGACTCCGGCGCCGACCTGACGGCGGTGTGCACCTCGCTGCCGGGCCTGGAGAGTGACACCTATTTCCAGCTGGATAACTCCGGGCGCATCGTGGACGTGGCCCACGACGTGTTCACCCCCGAGGGCTTCCGCTGCCTGAACATCTTCGTGCTGCGCCGGGATCTGCTGATCCAGCTGGTGACCGACTGCATGGCGCACAATCAGTACAGCTTCCGCCACAATATTCTCCAGGACAGGAAGGATGCCCTGCATTTCCGGGCCTATGTCTGGGACGGCTACGCCGCCCGCATCGACACCATCGAGTCCTACTACCGCCGCAGCATGGAGCTGCTGCGGCCGGAGATCCGCATGGAGCTGTTCACGCCCCAGCGGCCGATCCTGGCCAAGGAGAACGACTCGCCCTCGTCCTATATGGACGGCTCCTGCGTCAACTCCCTGGTGGCCGACGGCTGCGACATCCAGGGCACGGTGAAAAACTGCGTGCTGTTCCGGGGCGTCCGCATTGAGCCCGGTGCCGACGTGGAGGGCTGCATTCTCTTCAAGGGCACCGTGGTCCGCCGGAATGCCGTCCTGCGGGGCGTTATCACAGACAAATACGTCACCGTTCAGGAGGGGCGCACCCTTATGGGCCACGAGAACTACCCCTTGGTGATCGCCCGGGACGTCACGGTCTGAAGCGGAGGTAAGCATATGAATATTCTGTATATCACCAGCGAGGCGGCTCCGTTCTGCAAAACCGGGGGACTTGCGGACGTGCTGGGCAGCCTGCCCCCCGCCATGGCGGCGGAGGGCGACCGGGTGTCCGTGCTGCTGCCGCTGTACGGCCAGATCGCCCAGCGCTGGCGGGAGAAGATGAACTTCCGCTGCTACATCTATGTGGACCTGGGCTGGCGGCATGAATACTGCGGCCTGTTCTCCCTGGAATACCGGGGCGTCACCTGGTACTTTGTGGACAACGAGCGGTATTTCCGCCGCCGCAGCCTGTACGGCGACATGGACGACGGCGAGCGCTTTGCCTTCTTCTCCAAGGCGGCGGAGGCACTGCTGCCTCACCTGGCGGAGTATCCCAACGTGATCCACTGCAACGACTGGCAGACGGCTCTGGTGCCGGTGTACCTGCGGGACGCCGGAAACGACCTGCCGGTGGTGTTCACCATCCACAACATCGAGTATCAGGGCAAATACGGCCCCGAGACGGTGGAGGACCTGTTCGGTCTGAACCGGGGCTGGTACGACGGCGGCATCCTGCGGATGGACGGCTGCGTGAACCTGATGAAGGCGGCTATGCTCACCGCCAACGCCGTGACCACCGTCAGCCCCACCTATGCCCGCCAGCTTCACGATCCGGCCTATGCCTGCGGCCTGGAGCAGGTGGTGCAGCTCATCGACTACAAGCTCTCCGGCGTGCTCAACGGCCTGGATATGGAGAGCTTCGACCCGGCCCATGACGCCTCCCTGCCCCAGACCTACGACCCCGACCATATGGAGGGCAAGGCCGTGTGCAAGAGGGAGCTGCAGCGGCAGCTGGGTCTGGCCCAGGAGCCGGACACCCCCCTTACCGCCATCGTCAGCCGCCTGGTGGGACACAAGGGCATGGATCTGGTGTGCCAGGGGCTGGGCGGCATCATGGCCACCGGCTGCCAGCTGGTGGTGCTGGGTCAGGGCGAGCCCCAGTTTGAGGACACCTTCCGCTGGGCCCAGAGTCGCTGGCCGGGCCGGGTATCCGCCCAGATCACCTATTCCGACAACCTTTCCCGCCGGGTTTACGGCGCGGCGGACCTGTTTTTGATGCCGTCCCGCAGCGAGCCCTGCGGCCTGAGCCAGCTGATCGCCATGCGCTACGGCGCGGTGCCCATCGTCCGCCAGACCGGCGGCCTCAACGACACCGTCCGCTCCTGCCAGGTGGGTCAGCCTGACGGCAACGGCTATGTATTCTCCGCCTGCACAGCCCATGACCTGTGCCAGACACTGGGCCAGGCGGTGGGCCTGTACCGGGGCGACCGGCTGGGCTTTGACGCCGTGCGCCGCCGGGGCATGACCGAGGACTTCGGCTGGGGCCGCAGCGCCGGGGCCTACCGGCGTATTTACCAAGATCTATCACGGAGGAACCACTAAATGACGTATTATACCAAGGATGCCCTGAAGGAGGCAATTCAACAGAAGCTGCGCCTGAACTACGGCTGCACCGAAAAGCAGGCCACCGACGGGGAGATCATGAAGGCCTGCGCCCTGGCCCTGCGGGACATTATGGCCGTGCGCAGCGTGGACACCCAGGAGCAGACCCAGGAGCGCCAGGAAAAGCGCGTGCACTATATGTCCCTGGAGTTTCTCATGGGCCGCAGCCTCATGAAAAACGCATACAACCTGGGCATCCTGCCCCAGCTGACCCAGGCCGTGGAGGAGCTGGGCTTTTCCGCCCCGGACATCTTCGACATGGAGCCGGATGCAGGTCTCGGCAACGGCGGCCTGGGCCGCCTGGCCGCCTGCTATCTGGACAGCATGACCACCCTGGACATTCCCGCCACCGGCTATTCCATCTGCTATGAGCTGGGCATCTTCAAGCAGAAGATCGTGGACGGTCAGCAGGTGGAGCTGCCCGACGACTGGCTGAACCTGGGCGATGCATGGCTGATGCCCAAGCCCCAGGAGGCTGAGGAGGTCCATTTCGGCGGCAAGGTCCGCACCCGGTGGGACAACGGGCACCTGATGGTGGTTCACGAGGACTATACCCGGGTGCTGGCCATCCCCTGCGATATGCTGGTGGCCGGGTACAACACGGACCATGTGAATACCCTGCGTCTGTGGGACGCCAAGAGCCCCAAGCCTATCGACATGCAGCTGTTCAGCCAGGGGCAGTATCTGAAGGCCAACGAGGAGCGGGCCATGGCCGACTCCATCAGCACCATTCTCTATCCCGAGGACAACCATTACGAGGGCAAGTCCCTGCGGCTGAAGCAGCAGTATTTCTTCGTGTCCGCCACCCTGCAATCCATCACGCGCCAGCATATCCAGACCTACGGCACCCTGACGAATTTCCACGAAAAGAACGTCATCCAGATCAACGATACCCACCCGGCGCTGGTGATCCCGGAGCTGATGCGCATCCTCATCGACGACGCGGGACTAGGCTGGGACGAGGCGTGGGACATCACCCGCCACTCCGTGGCCTATACCAACCACACCGTGCTGGCCGAGGCACTGGAGAGCTGGCCCCAGCGGCTGTTCGAGACGCTGCTGCCCCGCATCTGGCAGATCATGCAGGAGATCGCGCGGCGCTGGCAGCAGAAGGTGGACGATTTCTATCACGACCCCAAAAAGACGGAGAAAATGGCGGTTATCTGGGACGGCGTGGTCCACATGGCCAACCTCTGCATCGCGGGGGGGATGGCCGTTAACGGCGTGTCCGCTCTGCACTCCGACATTCTCCGCCGCGACGTGTTCCGGGACGCCTGCGGCATGGAGCCGGATAAGTTCAAAAACGTCACCAACGGCGTGGACCACCGGCGCTGGATCAGCCAGATCAACCCCGGACTGGACGGTCTGATCCGGGACTGCATCGGCGAGGGCTATCTTACCCACGCCGGATGCCTGTCCGGTCTGGACCGGTTTGCCGGAGACAAGGCCGTGCTGGACCGGCTGGAGGCCATCAAGCACAACAACAAGCTGGCCTTTGCCCGCTGGGCCAAGGGCCAGCAGGGAGTCACTCTGAACACCGACGCCATCTTCAACGTCCAGGTCAAGCGGCTCCATGAGTACAAGCGCCAGCTGCTGAACGTGCTGCACATCATCAGCCTGTACCAGCAGCTCCAGGACAATCCCGACATGGACTTCCGGCCCCAGACCTTCCTGTTCGGGGCAAAGGCCGCCCCGGGCTACGCCGTGGCCAAGCGCATCATCCGGCTGATCAACTCCCTGGCCGACCAGATCAACAGTGACCCCATCTGCCGGGATAAGCTCCAGGTGGTGTTTCTGGAAAATTACCGGGTGTCCATGGCGGAAATGCTGATGCCCGCCAGCGAGGTAAGCCAGCAGATCTCCACCGCCGGCAAGGAGGCCAGCGGCACCGGCAATATGAAGTTTATGATGAACGGCGCGCTGACCCTGGGCACTCTGGACGGCGCCAATGTGGAGATGCACCAGGTGCTGGGCGACGACAACATGTTCCTGTTCGGCCTCACCGCTGACGAGGCCGCCCGCCTGCGCCAGAGCTACGACCCCTATCTGCTGTATACCCGGGACCCGGTGCTGCACCGGGTGCTGGACCAGCTGAAAACTGGCTTCCGGGACGGCGTCAGCTACGAGGACCTGTACCAGCGCCTGCTGTACGGCGCAGACTGCCCGGCAGATCAGTATCTGCTGCTGGCGGACTTCGCCTCCTACTGCGCCGCCTCCCACCGGGTGGTGGATACCTATGCCGACCGGGAGAAGTGGAACCGCATGAGCCTGCACAACATCGCACGCAGCGGCATTTTCTCCGCCGACCGCTCCATCGCCGACTATGCCGACACCATCTGGCACGTCCCGTATAAGAAATAAGCAAAGCACACAGCCCCTCCGGTCATGCCGGAGGGGCTGTAATCGTTTATGGGGGGATGCGCTCAGCCTTTTTCCAGCTCGGTGTGAACGAACATGACCAAAAAGCTCACCGCCAGCAGGCCGCAGGATACCCAGATTCCCCGGACGGAAAACGCGCCGGACAGCAGGGCACCCAGCCCTGCGCCCAGGGAAAACAGACCGATGACGCCAAAGTACGTCAGGGCATTGCGAAGTGCCTCCGGCTCACGGGTGTGGAAATAGGCGCACAGTGCCTCCGTGCCGTTGCGCATGTTGCCGATGCACATGGTGCTGGCATAGGCGTGGCCGCGGACCTTGCGGAAGGTTTGCAGCTGCATGGCGCAGGAGAAGGACACCAGGGCATTGGCCACGGTGTTCAGCGTCTGGGGCAGAAAGCCCACCGCAAACAGCACCGCGATCTCCGCTAAGAGGATCAGCTGCCGCCAGTGGACCTTTTCCATGGCCTTGAACCGGCGGTGGATGCACTCGGCGGCAAAAATGCCCGTCATAAAGGACAGCACCGGGACCAGGTACCGCAGGCACTGGTCCCACGCACCGTCAAACAGATATGCGCTGAACAGCACGATGTTGCCGGTCTGGCCATTGGCAAATACCTTGCCCCTGCAAAGGTAAGTATAGGCGTCCTGGAGGCCGCCGGACAGAATGACAAAGGAAGCAGTCAGCATGGATTCGGACATCTGACCGCGCAGCTTGTGGAAAGGAGACATTTTTGCACCAGTCTTTCTGAAAATAGGCCGCGGTCTGCGGCCGGTAGGCAGCCATGATTATACGACAGGTGCAATAATCCGTCAAGTGCTGCGGCTCATATACCGCGAAATCTTTCCAAAGCACAAACGTCAGACTCTCCGCAGGCCTGTCGTTGACGCAGGCTATAGATCAGCTCCCCGGCATCCGGCAGCGGGCTGGGATGCCGGCAGAACGCAGCGGGCATGAAAACAGGTCCGGCGCACAATGCGCCGGACCTGCTCAGCTTGTCAAAAACCCTTTTTGACAAGCTGAGCAAGCATTTTCAGAACGTTTACAAAAGTTCTGAAAATGCGGTGATTGAAAACGAAAGACACCCCTGATGGGTTTCTT
>ENA-OZAA01000760-OZAA01000760.1-human-gut-metagenome-genome-assembly--contig:-NODE-760-length-13370-cov-35.295682_pt1 | contig 13370 bp, 3 predicted proteins | sample MGYA00244204_ERZ653492 | MGnify/ENA primary metagenome ERZ653492 (study PRJEB26926, sample SAMN06164980) | human gut metagenome | biome: ENVO:00009003; feature: ENVO:2100002; material: ENVO:00002003... | reverse complement strand
TGTCCTTGCACATTCTGTAAACTATGTTATCACACTATACAGCTTGCCCCTCCCGTTGCACCGTAGTTATTGATTTTCTCAGCGTTTTTAATCTATCAATCATCAATAGCGGATTGCAATCAAATTTTCATTTTTATATATTAACTTGATTTTTGATAATTGCAATGATGTTTCGGGAGGTGCAAGCAAGGCAAGGATGCCTTAAGTGTGTGCCCAAAGTTTCGCACGGATGCGAAACCAAAAAGCACACACAGACACTCCCCTACGAATATTTCAACAATTCATCACAACCGCATATAGCCAAACTTGGCTTATAAACACTTTGCCGGTTTCGCAAAATGTAGCAAATCGCCAACATTCTTGGCTCCCTTGCCAAAGGGAGCTGGATTGCGACAAGACTTTTTCTTATTATAAATTGCAACATTATGCGATTTAATCAACGTTAATATCCGCTCAACCCTATCTGTCGCAAGACTGAGGGATCGTTCGCAACCACTGTCCCACACCAACCCTTCCAAAACCTCAACCACCAAAGTAAGTCCTAACTAACCTAATTTTTACAAAAAAATTTTCAAAAACCTCTTGACAAACGCCGAAGTATCGGTTATAATAAAACCAACAAATCAGTAAACGTTACTGATTTCGCTAAAAACAATAAGAAAATAATGATTTTATCACTATGAAAGGATAGGTAATTTACTATGAAAAAGTGGGTATGTCCGGTATGCGGTTACGTTCATGAGGGAGATACACCTCCCGAGTTCTGCCCCCAGTGCAAGGTTCCCGGCAGCAAGTTCATAGAGCTTAAGGAAAGCGAAAAGCTTGTATTTGCAGACGAGCACAAGGTAGGCATTGCAAAGGCAGTTGAGGATGAAGAGATCATCGCAGGCTTAAAGGCAAACTTCGAGGGCGAATGCACAGAGGTAGGTATGTATCTCGCTATGGCAAGAGCCGCTCACAGAGAAGGTTACCCCGAGGTAGGCCTTTACTACGAAAAGGCAGCTTGGGAAGAGGCTGAACACGCTGCAAAGTTTGCAGAGCTTTTAGGCGATGTTGTAAGTGCATCGACTAAGGAAAACCTCGAAAAGAGAGTTTCCGCAGAGCACGGCGCTACACAGGGCAAGCTTGACCTCGCTAAGAGAGCAAAGCAGTTGAATCTTGATGCTATCCACGACACAGTTCACGAGATGGCTAAGGACGAAGCAAGACACGGCAAGGCTTTCGAGGGTCTGCTGAACAGATACTTCAAGTAAGCGGCGGCTGTAAGCCGCTCCGGATTCGCCTTTTTCAAAATTCTGCTTACCGCAGGACAGCAAAACGGCGTATCATAAAAAGCAATAAACAAACCAAGCCGTAAGCACTCTTGCTTACGGCTCAGTTTGTTCTTATAGTAAAAACGCATCTGATACACAAAAAAGAACACCGGTCGCCCGGTGTTCTCTTTTTTTACTGTCAGCTTATTTGGCTGTCTTCACATTTGCATAAGTATAAGTGCTTGTATTTGCACCCTTATAAGACGCAATCCTTACCTTATACACGCTTCCGGCCCTGAGTCCGCCAATAGTGACAGTAGCATTCGTACTGCCCTTTAACGTCTTTTTGACCCACTTGCCGCCTTTGTAAATTTCAACCTTATATCCGTCTGCACTGGCGTTTTTACCCCACTTAACGGTTATCGAGTTGCTTTTTGCCGATACAACCTTGATATTGGTTACCGGTGAAAGCACTGCAGTAACCGTAGTATAGCTGTAATCGCCGTACAGATTGTCCTTATACGCTCTTACCCTTACTTTACATGTGCTGTAAGGTGTAAGTCCGCCAAGCACAGCCATTGCTGTCTTATTATCGGTTATGGTCTTTTCGAGCCACCTACCGCCGATATAATATCCTACGTTATATCCGTCAGCGTTTGCATCCGCATTCCATATAACTACTGCCTTTGAGTCAACTGCGCTCTTTACCTTAAGACCGCTGACCTTTGTCGGAGCGGTAGTGATATAAATATCGTCGAATGCACTCTCAAGCTCACCCTTATAAGCCTTTATTCTGACCTTGTAGGTTTTGTAGCCCTTAAGAGAGCCTATTGTAACGGTAGTTTTTTTATTACCGGTCAGCGTCTTTTCATTCCACTTACCGTCTGCATAGTACTGAACGGTATAACCGTCCGCACTTTCGTTCTTATCCCATTTAAGCGTAAACGAAGAAGATGTGACTTTCTGCGTAATACCCGTAACTTTTGACGGGAGCGTATCTATATAGCCGTATGTATACGGACTGTAAAGGTCACCCTTATATGCGCTTACCCTTACTTTATATCGTGTTCCTGCACAAAGTCCGTCTATAACCGCCGATATATTATTGTTGCCGGTAACAGTCTTTACGGACCACTGATTATTAATGTACCACTCTACCTTGTAGCCGTCCGCTCTGGCGTTTCTGCTCCAGCTTATTCTTACCGTTTCATCGGTAGCCTTCACCGTATTTATATTCCATACGGGAGAAGGAACGGTATCAACATAGAAACATCTGAATTTGGCGGTGAATCTTCCTGCATAAGCCGCTATCCTTACCTTATATTTAAGGCCTGCAGAAAGACCGCTCAGCTTTGCCGCTACTCTGTCGCCGTCCGTGCTGAAGCCTATCTGCTTCCACTGATTGCCGACATAGCATTCGACATAATATCCGTCAACGCCGCTTATATTCTTCCAGCTTATATCGACTTCATTGTATGTTGTCTTTTCAACCGCTATTTCTTCCACGTCGGGAATAGGCTTTACGGGAACACGGTTTCCGATATATGAATCCTTACATCTTGTGCATTCAAATACGCTGTAGCCTTCGTTGCGATAGTCAGGCTCAACTATTTTGATTACAACATAGTTGTGACCGAGAGGTTCGCCATACTCCGCTCCGCATATTTCACACTTTGCCTTTTCGGTGCAGGTAGCCTCTCCTCCGGAATGTTTGCATTCGGTTATCGTAGCCGTTACAACGTCCGACTTCATCGAAACTCCCGCAGTTGCAGCATTGCTGTAGGTAAGACGGCAGTAGTACCTGCCCGTTGTGAGATTTTCGAGCGACAGCTTTCTGTCTGTAGCACCCTCTATCTCTGTTTCGTTGCCGTTTTCATCAATGACAATCCACTGATAAGCAACATTTGCGTCGACCTCGCCTGAATACCACGGCACTGCACTTATTTGAAGTGACGGTATACCGTCGGGATAATAACCGTTGGTGTAATATACAGTATCAATCGGCTTGATTATCTGCATCGGACACAACCGTACCGTAAATCCGTTTGTCGATGATGCCGTTGCCTTATTAAGACTGTATATATCTATCCACTCTTTTGTTCCTCTGTCCTGTACCCAGAAGCCGTGATCGATATAATCGGCTATCACCTTATCACTGACCGTAGTTACGATTTCGGCAAACCCACCTGACGAAATGGATACATTACCGCCGTTTATAGTAAGGCAATTTATATTGTTTGCGGCCATTGTAACATTTCCGCCGTTTATGGTCACATTGCTGCCTGTTGCAAGCCCGTCAAATGTGACATCACCGCCCCTCACTATGAATGCGTCTTGATTCTCAAACGCTGTCACCGCACAACGTCCCGTAACCGTCAGCTTTGCCTTGCCGTTTATGATGATCGGACGTGAGAACGCTGTACGAACTGCGTACTTGAGCGTGAAGTTACCTTCGGTTATGACTAACTGACCGCCGTATCCGTTCTTGTTATAAAGCGGATATAAGATACAGCCCTCGTTTTCGCTCTTCTGAGCGTCTTTCGCAGCCTCGTCAAGATCGTTATAATACCTGACATCGTCGCCCTTTGTTATCTTTGCATTGAACTTGCTCTCGCATATCTCGCAATATGTCGGCTCGGTAATATTACCTGCGGTTTCCTTGTCCGCTGTAGGATCGACCACCTGAGAATGATCACAATCAACAAGGTCTATACTTACAGTGTTCGACTTTATTTCATAGCCGTCACCGGTAGTAACTACGAAGTATATCTCGGCAACATCGCTGTCGCCTGCCTTATCAATTATTTCGTCTGCCGACAATTTAGCGTCAGTTACAAGTGCGCTTAAGCTGCTATAAATTATATCTCCGCTTACATAGGAGTTTATACCGTATCTCTTACTTACATACGAGTCGTTCAGGTTCGAGCCGTGAGCAAGAGCAAGGTTGAACTTCAGCGTGGGGTTTGCGTTGCTGTTGCGATACAGCTTGTTTATTTCTGTGCTAAGCGTTGCTTGTACTATCGGTGCCTTAGCAACGGTAACACCGCTTGCTTCCGACACCTCACGTTCTTTAAGCGTCAGCCATGCACCGCCCTCTGTTTTCTTATACGCATAGCCGTTGCCGAGAATATCTGTTATCTTGCCATCTTTTACCGTAATGTTATCATATTGTCCGCCGCTGAGCTTAACATCTCCGCCGTTTACGGTGAGATATGCGATTCTTGTGGCTTCTTCGGCAGTCAACCTGGAGCCCGGCTCGGCAATTACAGCGAAAATATTGGCGTTGCCTCTAAGTGTCAGCTTACCGCCATCGGCGACCTTTACTGTATTATACAAGATGGCGTTATCGCCATTTGCAATAAGTGTAACATCACCTGTAACAGGGAGGTAGTCTGTATCATAAGCGGAAGACATCAGCATTGTTATTGTTGCAATTGCAACGCTGTTTGCCTTGGCAAACGCCTTTCCCAGATCTTCCTTAACAAAATATTCTGTCTTTTCCGCTCCGTTCTCGGTATAGCTTACGCTTGCAGCGATCAATGAATTGCAGTATATGCAACGGTTATCTCTGCCCACACCGTCCGGGTGGTCGCATCTTATTATTCTTACGTTATCGAAGTTTGACGAAGCGTTTGCTTTCAGATCGCTGTACAGCTGAGAATCGACACGGCTGCCGCTCGCTAAAATTTGATAAAGATAAATTTCACTTGAGCAGTCTATATTAGCGATATTAGCATTCGTGATACTTGCCAGCTGTTTAAGCAGAACACCGTCTTCTAAAATCAGCGTGTCAATTTTCAGCGTTTCAACATAGGAGGAGAAGTATGTGGCATTTAATTTCACATTCTGGCAAACTACGCTGACCTCTCCCGAGAAAGTAACAGTGCCGCCGTCCATGCTAAATCCATTTTCAACCCCAAAAGTACACTTACTGTCACTGCGTATAGTGATTTGGGTTCCGGATCCGTTAAAGCTATTGAAATAGACACCAAAGCCGTTCATATCGACAGTAAGTTTTCCGCCGTTTACGTTAATGTCAGTATTTCTATCGAAGAAATCTCTGAGCATTTTCAGCGTACAGCCCTTGTTTTCGTTCTTTGCCGCAAACTCAAACGCTTCCGTAAGTTTTGTAAAGTATTTTACCGTTGTTCCGGTCTCACTCTTTACAGTGACTGCAACATACATCTTTGCATTGCACTCGTTGCATACACCTTCCGCATTGATCTCACTGTGTGCACACTGATAACCGCAGCCGCACCTTCCTGTTTCGTCATACTCATGCTTGCTGTGGTCGATTACCGTAAGTGACATATCGCTTTCCGAAACCTTGCTTGCGTCAAACAGCTTTCCGTCGCTTGTCGTAAACGCCTTGTTCTCGCCGAGCAGATCTTTCAGTGCCTTGCCCTCTGCGCTTACATCTATGCTGCTGAATGTACCGCTGTTTATAGTGACCGTACCTCCGCTGACGCTCAGCTTATTATAAGTACCGCCGTTTATAACAGTCTTGCCGCCGCTTACGCTGATACTGTCATCGTTGATAGTTATGTCATCAAACGTTACCGTGCCGCCCGTTACAGCTATGAGATATCCCACCGAGCTTCCCGGATACTTCGATAATGTACAGCCGTCATCTCCCGTGATCTTGACATTTCCGCCGCTTACTTTGATCACAGCAGATGCACTTCCCGTTTTCTTGAATAAAACGGTAAAGCTGCCCTGTGTGATCTCACAGTCTCTGTTCACACCTCTGTATAATTCTAATGTACAGCCGTTGTTCTCCTCAAGCTGTGCCGCTTCAAATGCTTCGGGCACATTGTCGGTATAGCATGCCTTGTCGCCGTTTGTTTTAACAAGTATCGCATTTATGCTGGCATCACATAACGAACAACGATAGTAATCATACTCGTCTGTCGTTAATGCGTCATACGGATGCGTACAGGTCGCTATTTCAAATTCGACATCATCGGTCACATATTCGTATCCGTTTAACTTGATAACAAGATGTGCCTTTACAGTGCCGTCAGTATCGGAAATTTCATCTGCATTTGCAAACGTATATGAATTTCCGACGAAGTCGAGCTCTCTTATTAAGGTATCGCCTACATATAAACCGACTGTGACCTTATTGGCATCGCTTATCGTGTATCCGTCGCTTGTATTAACATTGAAGTTAAATAAGATCTGCCGTGCACCTCCGCCGTTGCGGTACAGTACAGTCTTATCTACTGTCGCCGTTGCGCTCTTTATCGGCGCTTCCTTTACTTCTACATTAGTTATATCCTGCTTTTCACGCTCTGCAATAGTAGACCAGATGCCGGAATCGATAAAACTCCAATAGGCATAGCCGTCCGCAAGAAGCTGTCCTACGTTTCTGCCTTCGCCTGAAACCTGTAAGCTGTAGAATTGACCGCCTTTAATTACAGCGTTACCGCCGTCTTTAATTATGAAGTCAGAGAGAGTACCACCGTTGATTTCCGCATCGCCGCCGTTGCGAACGGCAACACGTTTTATTAAGCCACTGCCGTTAACGGTCAGCTTACCGCTCGTTACTTCTATGGAATACCATACATCAGTACTGGGTTGTGAGAGCCTTTTACCGTTAAGTTCAAGCGTAACATTGCCTGTAACAGCTATCGTATCTGTAATATCGTCCGTGATGTTCTTCTGCAGCGTTACAGTAGCCGTACCTATCTCATTAGCCTTGTCAAAAGCGTCATAAATATCACCGAACAGCTCTGTCTTTGCACTTCCGTCAACCGTATAGCTTACGCTTGCGGCAAACTCAGAGTTACAGTATTTGCATATACCGCTGTCATTAAAGGCATAACTGCCGTCCTCATTCTTATGCTCGCACTTGGTAAACAGATAATACCTTCCGTCATCGTCACCGGGAGCTAAATAGCTTTCTTCGGCTATATCACTGTATAATAAAGCCGTCACTATTTTCTCCGCAGTCGGATCTGACGAGTTATCATACCTTATAACACGCACACCGCTTACAAGCACGTCCTTTAATTTAAGCTGTCCGAAATATACATTGCCGTAAGTGCCGCCACCTATAGTCACCTTTGCATCAGTTGTGGGAACGGGTATAAGCAATTTATCAGCACCGGCATTATTGTCGGCATTGACACCTTCGCTGATGTTTACAGTACCGCCTGACATAAAAATAGCACCAAATCGGGTACTTGAGCCTTCAGGCAACGTAAGAGAGCCGCTGATCATATATATCTCGCACTTGATTAACATATGACCTTCGGCAACAACATCTGCACCGTCAATATTTATTCGCCCGCCGGAATTTTTATCTATAGTACCGTAATTATTTGCGGTAATCGTAAACTGACCGTTTGACAGCGTAACCCCACTATTGATCTTACCGCTTGTTACAAGAGTGAAAACACAGCCCTTGTTTTCAGCCTTATCGGCATATGATAAGCCTTCTTCAATGCTGTCAAAATATTCGTTAGTAGTACCGTCGGCTGATGTCACCTTTGCATAAAGCACAGCACCGCACGCACACTTTGTATTTGTTTCGGTGTATGTATGAGTATGCTTTACAACCGTGACTTTTCTAATTCCTTTGCTGAGTGTCACCGCACTGCCGTCAACTATACTTTCGGGGAGATGTGTGACACTGTTTAAGATCGCAAACGCATAGCCCTTTGCAAGCAGAGTGTTTACGGGTGCGCTGTTGCTTTTCCCGCCGCCGATGACGTTGTACCTTCCGCCGTATATAGCTACACCGCTTGTGCTTAAAATGGTAACATTTCCAAATACGCCGCCGTATATTTCGACACGCTTAGCACTGATAATGGTTATAGCTTGTACATCTGCGGCTGAACTGCTGCCGTCCGCCGTGCCGTTTATAAACGTACCGCCTTTTACAAATAAAGGTGCGTTTACGCATCCGCTGTTGGTGCTTTTCCTGCTGTCCTTAAGGCACAGAATACCACCGCTGTTTACAACGATATATTTATCTTCGCCGAGTAAATATCCGTTCACATCGACAGTAACCTTTGTATTGCCGATTTCTACGTTCTGTGTGATCTCGCAGTGCTTATACAATGTCAGCGTACAACCGCTGTTTTCCGCCGATGATGCCGCAGTAAAAGCGTCGTCTATATTATCGAAATACTTCGCTGTTCCCGCGCCCGAAATGCCCGCAGTAAGCTGATATTCGCAGGTAAGGCATACACCTGTTTTGCTGTCAACATCCGTATGACCGCACCGCTTACCGCAAATCGTACACTTGCCCGTTGTGCTGTCGTAACTGTGACCTTCATGTGGTATTACAATAACAGGTGTTGCAAAACCGTCTTTCAACAGTGTTTTTGAGCCGTCTATCGGCTCAGGATTGGGAGACTTCATAAACATACGGTTCTCAGCCAACAAAGTCAGTATTTCTGCGTTTGCTCTGTCCCCGCCGCCGTTATAGCATATTGTTTTGAAAGCTCCGCCGTGAAGAATTACGTCACTGCTTGCATCGTTTATATTGAGTGTTATAGAAAATGTACTATAGCAGTCAAATGTACCTGCACCTACCGACACAGTTCCCATAGCGCCGCATTTTTCGTCAAATGTCAGCTTACCGCCGGCCGCTACATTGAAATCGCCATAAATACGATTATTTTTTCCCGATCCCGTAACGGTTATATCTCCCGAAACAGTTAACGTACCTACATTGGCTTTCTCAGCGATCCACAGCGTGAACTTACCGCTGAGTGTTGTATAGCTGCCTGTATAATTCTTGTATACTCTTAATGTACAGCCGGTGTTTGCTTCTCTGTCAGCCGCTTCAAAAGCCGCTCCCATCTCATTTTCTTCATAAACGGAAGCTACAGCCCCGTCCTTTACGATAACAGCCGCATACTGATATTCACACTCTGTACACTTGCCCGTGTCAATGTCAACATCGCTGTGAGTGCATACATATCCACAGCCGCACTTGCCGTCAACATAGGTATGGCTGTGGTCTTTGACTGTCAGATCACTGCCTGCCTGAACACTTGCGTTGAAAAGATTTCCGTTAGCGTCAAAGAAAGCCTTACCCTCTCCGAGCATATCGTATAATGTCTTGCTGTCCCTGGCGTAAAGTCCGGCTGGATATGCACCGGCTTTCAATATAACCGTACTCGAATCATATACATAGATCGAAGTGTCTAAAACTACATCGCCGTCTATTATAAGCGTACCGCCGGCGTATGAAGCGTCGTTTGTCGGATATACATTACAACCGAGCATAACCGGATTGCCGCTGTTTTTGATTGTAAGCTTTCCGTTTTTGCAAGGAGTAATACTCCGGATATTTAATCTGCGTCCGTTTAAGTCAATTGTAAGTTCTCCGTATAAGTCATACTGAGCTTTTGAATTATCATAATCCTTAAACAGCTTTATCGTACCGCTTCCGTTGTATTCATTCAGTAAAGAGTCAAGCTCATCGGTATCTACATACTTTGAGATTCCGTTTGCATCTGTATAGAGTGCGACAGACACAACCGCACCGCAAACAGAGCAGATGCCGGTGTCCGTGTTTATATCACCGCCATGCTCGCAGGGCTTTCCGCACTCCTCGCACTTGCCTGTTCCACTGCCGTATTTGTGGTCAGCGTCAGTATGCTCAACAACAGTAAGCGCAACGGAATAACCCATACTTCCATATTCTTTATAAAGATCAAGATAATTGCCGTTATCTTCACGTTGCAGTGCCTGCCGGGTAACATCAAGAAGATTGCCTAATTTCAGAGCGCCGGAATTGTTTTGGCGATGATATGTCAGCCCACCTAACTTCATTCCCGTAGCGAGCTTTACAGATGTCGTTGTAGTTCCGTCATCATTCACGGATGCTATCACAGTCAACTGTTCTGTAGTTACTTTTGCACCATCGTTTACAGCAAGCCGTGCACTGTCCTCAACAAAAATTGTATTAAATTCTACATTTGCTTCGCTGTCAATTATGAATGATCCGCCTTTGCGAACATACACCTGCGTAACATAACTGCCCGCTGTGCCGGTTAATGCAAGCTTGACGTCTTTGTTGACCCCAAGCTTGATATTGTTCAGCTTGTGACCGTTAAGGTCGATCATAACATTGTGTTTTACATCTATAGTATCTAAAGTTGCAGTTGCCGATGTATCGCCGATATCCTGATAGATCTTAACATAGTTTCCGGTATCGGCAGTAATGCTGTTAAGGCAGTCTGCGAGCGTGTCATAGCCTGTCGGCGCATTGCCGTCTGTGCTGATTGTAGCAACAAACTGATGCTCACACTTGTTACACTTACCCGTGCCAATGTCAATATCGCTGTGATCACATAACGCTCCGCAGTTTGTGCATTTACCGTCGGAATAACCGTTTTCATGTGCACATTCTTTATATGTAAATGTAAATTTTTCTGTAACAGTTTCTGTGCTGTCACCGTCTGAATAGGTTATATCGCAATACAGAACATAATTTCCGGCAGGAATATTATCCGCAAGCTTGAATTCGCCGTTGCTTCCGGATACTGCCGCACCGAGCTCATCTGCACTGTATGCACTGTTCGTACTGTACCAGTTATAGCTTATGCTTTCACTGTCAACCGTATAGGTGCTTACAAGCTTGTAATTGTCCTTCTCTTCCTGCGAAGTGTTTGTATAGAAAACCGTTCTGTTTGTGTTGTCACCCTGTGTAACCTTGTTGAAACGGTTTGCATTCGACTTTACCTGAACGGTATTGGATACAATATCTCCGCACTTTATTGTAAGAGTATTATCAGTGTCGTATGTAACCGAAAACTCGGTATCGCAGACCATGCACACCCAGCCGTAATCGGTCTTGATTATGCTTGCTGATAAATCGGGTTCATCGCCGCCGAAACAGCCTCTTGCGTCTGCAAACTCTTCATCGCTCATATTCTTCAGAGTAATATCAAAGTAAACCGTACCCTTGAGCTTGGTATCAGTCATGCCTTCAATTATTTCATACTCTTCCGTCTTGAATATTCCTGTCTGCTTTCCGAGTATTATACGGGGAGAAGTATCAGGCTTTATAACTACAGTCTTAGCGTCTGCTCCGCCAATCTCATAATAGCCGCTGTTATACTTGACCTCGCCTGTCACAGCACTTTCCGAAGCCTTGAACTCGGTCGAGCCCTTTATTACAAATTCATTCTCGTCTATTGTCGGTACAGTTTGACCGATAGCGTATGAACCGCCCGTAGTGTAAACCGAGCCTGTACCGTTCATTATAAGGTTTACTTTGTAAATGCCATACTTAGTACCGTAAGCAGTGACCTTACCGCCGCTTATTTCGGCATCCATTCCGTCGCCGTTGTTTCCGCTGTAGTATATTCCGACTCTTGCTGCATTGCCTTCAGGCACAGTAATACTGCCGTTTTCGCTGACGGAAATTTTGTCGAAATTACTGGTAAGCAATATTGCACTGTTTAACGTAGATTCATTAGCACAACCTACTGCAGTAAGACTGCCGTTGCCGTCAACAGTAATGCCGCCGCTGACATTGACAGCCACACCCTCAAAAGATGCAGTTGTCGCATTTGCGTTCAGCTTACCGTCATTATGTATTTCAAGCGAATTTGTCTTTACAGTACCTGTTGCGTTTACAGTACCGCCGTTCAGGATTATTGTTCCGCCGAGAGAGCGCGCCATACTGTCTGTAGAGCGGTTCTCTGCATTCAGCACACCGTCGCCGCTGATCGTCATTGTACCGTCACAGTTAACATCATTCGTATTTACGGCACTGAGAACGTATGTATCGCTGTCGCCGGTGTTCGTCTGTACGATAGTGTTTTCACCGTTCAGCACTATTTTCGTACCGTCGGGGACTGTTACGACGCTCATACTGTCGGTTGTCGCCTGAATGTTCACTCCGTCAAGCGTCAGCGTCTTTGTGTCATAATCCCAGTTCCAGCCGACACCGTTTTCGTCCGCCGTCTTTTCTCTGAAATCAAGCGGTGTCGTGATGACATTGCTCTCGCCGTCATGCGTATGTCCCTCGCCCTCGGCAAATGCCGATAACGGTACAGCCGTCAACGTCATTGCCGCAGACAGCACCGCACTTATGAGCCGTACAAATTTTTTCTTCATGTTTTTCCTCCTGTAGATTTACCCGTGCTTACGCCATGCACCTGCACTTATGCAGTGCCTCCTTCAGCTTTTCAAGCGGTATCGGCTTCTTGTGGAAATAGGTACAGCCAAGCCTGTATGACTGCGCCCCGAATCCCTCATCGTCCGACAGCCATATTACAGGCGTATCCCTGTCGGCATTCTTCGCCGCAATAACGCCCTCCATACCGTCCGCTCCGTCGGCAAGCACGATTATAAGGTCAGCCGTCTTACACTCCTTCGCAAAGCTCTCATACCTCTGACATACCCTGTAGGCAATTCGTCGATATGCCGCCGTTGCGATTTGTGTTATTTTCGCTTTCAGTATCTCCGCCTCGTTTGCGGTATCGGCTTCTTGTGGAAATAGGTACAGCCAAGCCTGTATGACTGCGCCCCGAATCCCTCATCGTCCGACAGCCATATTACAGGCGTATCCCTGTCGGCATTCTTCGCCGCAATAACGCCCTCCATACCGTCCGCTCCGTCGGCAAGCACGATTATAAGGTCAGCCGTCTTACACTCCTTCGCAAAGCTCTCATACCTCTGACATACCCTGTAGGCAATTCGTCGATATGCCGCCGTTGCGATTTGTGTTATTTTCGCTTTCAGTATCTCCGCCTCGTTTGCGGTATCGTAACCGCAGATGAGCATACTTCTCCCCTTATAATTTTATAATTATATCATAACTCATTTGCTTTGTGATTTCAACTTTTTGGCACGAACGGTTGTTATAACGGCACGAACGGTCATAAATGCGGCACATAATACAAACAACCGGTGCCCTACAGACACCGGTCAAGTGAAATATATCGCCAAGCACTATCCCTTCGCCCTGCACCACATTCTTGGCTCCCTTGAGTAAAGGGAGCTGGATTGCGACAAGGCTACTTCTTATCATAAATTGCCTTGCTCAGCGATTCAAGTATATTTAATATCCTCTCAACCTTATCTGTCGCAAGACTGAGGGATTGCCACACCCCTCGCCCTGTCTCTTATACACATCTGACGCTG
>ENA-OZAA01000741-OZAA01000741.1-human-gut-metagenome-genome-assembly--contig:-NODE-741-length-13654-cov-5.616295_pt1 | contig 13654 bp, 9 predicted proteins | sample MGYA00244204_ERZ653492 | MGnify/ENA primary metagenome ERZ653492 (study PRJEB26926, sample SAMN06164980) | human gut metagenome | biome: ENVO:00009003; feature: ENVO:2100002; material: ENVO:00002003... | reverse complement strand
AGGACGAAGGTGCCCCGGAGTGGGCCAGCTTTGCCCCCATGCCCCCCTGCCATGAGGGCATCCGGATTCCCGCCGGGGTGGGCTACGCCGCCAAGGGGGCCAATCTGGAGCAGTTCGGCACCGGCTTCACCGGGCAGATGTATGTGCTGTCCAACCTGCTGACCTTTGAATACCTATGGAGCGAGGTTCGGGTGAAGGGCGGTGCCTACGGCACCGGCTTCCGGGTGGGCCTCACCGGCGACCTGGCTGCCAGCAGCTACCGGGATCCCACCCCCGGCAAGACCCTGGACACCATAGACGGCTGCGCCCGGGCCCTTCGGGCGCTGTGCGCCCAGGGCACGGAGCTGACCAAATACATTCTGGGTGCCATGACCGATGCCGACCCCCTGCTGGGTGCCCGGGAGACCATGGCCGCCGCCGAAATCCGCTATCTGCGCCACACCACCCAGGCGGATGTGGTACGCCGCCGCCGGGAGCTGCTGGGCTGCACCGGGGCGGAGCTGGCAGCCCTGTGCCCCATCCTGGAGCAGGTGGCCGCCCAGGGCAGCAGCTGCATCATTGCCGGAGAGCAGCAGCTGGAGGCCAGCCGGGAGCATATCCAGGAAATGACAGAAATTCCCTGCTAAAAGCCGGAGTATGAACGGAATGTGAAGAAATCTCAGATGGTTTGTGAATTTTAGCACTCTTCCATTGACAGTGCTAAAAATCGTGGTATACTACAGGTGTCCCTTGAGAGAGGGACGGGAACAAAAGCACATGCGCCAACGGTTGGCATTCTATCCACCGCCCGCGAGAAATGAATTGGAGGAATGACTTATGTTGCCCAGCATTTTTGGTGAAAACCTGTTTGATGATTTCTTTGCAGACCCCTTTGGTCTGGTAGCTCCTGCCCGCACCGACGAGGCGCTGTATGGCAAGCACGCCCGGAACATGATGAAGACCGATGTCCGGGAGAGGGACGGCTCCTATGAGCTGGATGTTGACCTGCCCGGCTTCAAGAAGGACGAAATCCAGGTGGATTTGAAGAACGGCTATCTGACCATCTCCGCCGAGAAGGGTCTGGACAAGGACCAGAAGGATGACAACAGCAAGTACATCCGCCGGGAGCGTTACGCCGGTGTGATGCGCCGCAGCTTCTATGTGGGCAATGCCCTCCGCCCGGAGGACATCAGCGCCAAGTACGAGGACGGCATCCTGAAGCTCTCCGTGCCCAAGGCCGTGAAGAAGGAGCTTCCCCAGTCCACCAGCGTGGCCATTGACTGAACCAACAGAGCTTTCCTTAGGGCTCCCCAGTTTTTGGGAGCCCTTATTTTCTATGGCAAACGTTCATAAATTATTCATACTCTCCCGGTGGATATTTTGGTATAATGGAGAAAAATTTCCGGTGGAGGATAAAAAATGGTAACAAAAGACATTTGCTATGTGGGGGTCAATGACCATCAGGTGGATCTGTTCGAGGGGCAGTATGCAGTGCCCCAGGGCATGGCCTACAACTCCTATGTGATTCTGGGGGAGAAGGTAGCGGTGATGGACACCGTGGATGCCCGCTTTGGGGAGCAGTGGCTGAAGAATCTGGAGGCGGCGCTGGCCGGGCGCAGCCCGGACTATCTGGTGGTGCAGCACATGGAGCCGGATCACTCTGCCAGCATTCAGCTTTTCCTACAGCGCCATCCCGGGGCTACTCTGGTGGGCAACGCCAAGACCTTCGGGATGCTGGAACAGTTTTTCCCCCATCTGCCGGAGGCAAAGCGTCTGGTGGTGAAGGATGGGGATGTGCTGCCTCTGGGGGGCCATACGCTGCACTTCCTCTTCGCCCCCATGGTGCACTGGCCTGAGGTGATGGTCAGCTACGAGGAGGTGGACAAGGTGCTGTTCTCCGCCGACGGCTTTGGCAAGTTCGGTGCTCTGGATGTATCCCAGGACTGGGACGACGAGGCCCGGCGCTACTACATTGGCATAGTGGGCAAGTACGGAATGCAGGTACAGAAGCTGCTGAAGGCTGCCTCTGCCCTGGACATTGCCATTATTTGTCCCCTCCATGGGCCGGTACTGAAGGAGAATTTGGGGCACTATCTGGAAAAATATGATATCTGGTCCTCCTATCGGCCAGAGGAGCGGGGTGTGGTGATTGCCTACGCCTCCATCTACGGCCACACCCGGGATGCTGCCCAGCAGCTGGGCCGGGAGCTGGAGGCTTTGGGGCAGAAGGTGGTTCTGGCAGACCTGGCCCGGCGGGATATGGCCCAATGTGTGGCGGATGCCTTCCGCTACGACCGGCTGGTATTGGCCAGTGTGACCTACAACGGCGACATTTTCCCCTGTATGCACGCCTTCCTCCACGCCCTGACGGAGCGGAGCTATCAGAATCGCACGGTGGCCTTTATGGAAAACGGCACCTGGGCCCCTGCCGCCGCAAGAATCATGGCTGCCGCTCTGGAAAAGAGCAAGAATCTGGTCTTCGCTCAGGAGAAGGTCACCCTGCGCTCCGCCATGAACGACGACACCCTCCAAAGCATCCGCCGTCTTGCCCAAGAGCTTTCTATTTAATTGCGCTTTGGGATAGTACCTATACGGTAGGTGCCCTGACCCGCCCGGTATCGTTTTTGCGGAGGAAACCGGGGGCGTGCGTGGGGGCTTTGTGAGGCATTCGTTTGGGAGCCTTGCGGCGGCGGGAGAAAGATGAGAGTATTCACTACAACATACAACAGGAGGATTTCAGGATGAAGGATATCGTAGCAATCGGAGAGGTGCTCATTGACCTGACCCAGAAGGGGACGGACGAATTGGGGGTTGGGCAATATGCGGCCAATCCCGGGGGCGCACCGGCCAATCTGGCGGTGGCGGCGGCCCGGCTGGGGGCGGACACCGCCTTTGTAGGCAAGGTGGGAGACGACGCCTTCGGCCACTATCTGAAAGCGGTTCTGGCAGAAAACCATGTGGATGTTCAGGGTGTGCTGGTGGATGCCAAGGAGCACACCACCCTGGCGGTGGTCAGTGTGGACGGCAGCGGAGAGCGGAGCTTCTCCTTCTACCGGGATCCCAGCGCCGATGTGAATCTGCGGGCGGAGGAGATTCCCGCCCAGCTGCTGAAGGATACCCGGGTACTCCACTTTGGCTCCGTCAGCCTCACCGCCGAGCCTGCCCGGAGCGCCACTGTGTACGCCGCCAAGACTGCCCGGGAAAACGGCTGCCTGGTGAGCTATGACCCCAACTACCGGGCCAGCCTGTGGAGCAGCCAGGAGGAGGCCGTGGCCCAGATGAAGGCCGCCCTGCCCCTGTGCGATATTCTGAAAATCTCCGACGAGGAGCTGCCCCTGCTCACCGGCCTCACCGACCCTGTGGAGGGCTCCCGGCAGCTGTGCGCCCTGGGCATCCGGCTGGTGTTCGTGACCCTGGGGGCGGAGGGTGCCTTCTTCCGTCTGGGTGAGCAGACCGGCAGCGTTCCCGGCATCCGGGTAACGGTGGGCGACACCAACGGCGCAGGGGACACCTTCTTCGGTGCGGCCCTGTCCAGGCTGGTGCACACGGATTTGGATAAACTGACTCTGGAGCAGCTGACGGAAATCGCCGCCTTTGCCAACAAGGCCGCCAGCATCACCACCAGCCGCCACGGCGCCATTCCCGCCATGCCCACCCTGGACGAGGTATAAGCCTTGCCCGGCGGCCCGGGGCTTCCTGGAATTGTTCGGATTTTCTGCAAAAAAGACTTTACATTTGGGAAAACTTATGCTATATTGGTCGGGCTGGCTATGGCTGGCCTATGCCTGCGGCTCAGTCCCGGGACTCACCGACCCCAGACTTAGCTGACGGGAAATTTTTAGAAAAGGTGGATATATCCCATGATTCAGAAGGAAAAGAAGACCCAGGTTATCCTGGACAACGCTACCCACGAGGGCGATACCGGTTCTCCCGAGGTTCAGGTTGCTATCCTGACCGCCCGGATTAACGAGCTGACCGACCATCTGCGGGTGCACAAGCACGACAATCACTCCCGCCGTGGTCTGCTGATGATGGTTGGTAAGCGCCGCAAGATGCTGGACTATCTGGCCGCCAAGGACATCAACCGTTACCGTGCTCTGATTGCCAAGCTGGGTATTCGTAAGTAAGTTCACCGAAGGGCGACGGGGCAACCTGTCGCCCTTTAATGCATCCGCGGGAGATGTTTTAGCGATTGAAAGTGTCCCCATTTTTGGAGATAGTTTCAATGGCTAAACCTCCCGCAAAAATCAAAATAATGGAGGTAATACAATGATAACCCACAAGCAGTTCCCCAACCACAAGGTTTACGAAATGGAAATCGGCGGCCGCCCCTTCACCGTGGAAACCGGTAAGGTGGCAGAGCTGGCCAACGCCGAGTGCATCTGCCGCTACGGCGACACCGTGGTGCTGACCACCTGCACCGCCAACCCCATCCCCAAGGCCGGTATCGACTACTTCCCCCTGACCATCGAGTTTGAAGAGCGGATGTACTCCGTGGGCCGCATCCCCGGCTCCTTCAACCGCCGGGAGGGCAAGCCCAGCGAGCGGGGCATCCTGAACAGCCGTATCATCGACCGGCCCATGCGCCCCCTGTTTGACGAGGAGCTGCGCAACGACACCGTAGTTACCTGCACCGTGCTGGCCAACGACTACGACAACCCCGTGGAAATTGTGGCATCCCTGGGCGCTTCCATCGCCATCGCCTCCTCCGACGTGCCCTGGAACGGGCCCGTGGCCACCACTAACGTGTGCTACCTGAACGGCCAGTATATCGTCAACCCCTCCTCCGAGGAGCGGGAGGCTTCCTCCTGCTTTGTGTGCATCTCCTCCACCTTCGAGAAGGTGGTCATGATTGAGACCGAGGCCAACGAGGCTCCCGAGGCCGTGGTGCTGGAGTCCATCCGCATTGCCCACGAGACCAACATGGAGATTGTGAAGTTCATCAACTCCATCGTGGCCGAGATTGGCAAGCCCAAGTTCACCTTCGAGAAGGCCGCCGTGAACCACGAGCTGCTGGACGACCTGATGAACTACGGCCTGAACCAGATTGAGTACGCTCTGGACACCCCGGACAAGAACGTGCGGGAGGAGCGGCTCACCGCCGCCCGGCTGGACTTCGCCGACAAGTTCGCCGACAAGTACGAGGACTTCGAGACCCACATTGAGGTCTGCCTGTACAAAATGCAGAAGAAGGTCGTCAAGAAGTGGCTGCTCCAGGGCAAGCGTGTGGATGGCCGTGGCATGGACGAAATCCGTCCCCTGGATGCCGAGGTTGGCGTGCTGCCCCGGGTGCATGGCTCCGGCCTGTTTACCCGTGGCCAGACCCAGGTGCTGTCCGTCTGCACCCTGAACACCCTGTCCGCCGCCCAGAAGCTGGACACCATCTATCCCGAGGATACCAAGCGGTATATCCACCACTATAATTTCCCCGCCTACTCCACCGGCGAGGCCCGGGCTGCCCGCTCCACCAGCCGCCGTGAAATCGGCCACGGCGCTCTGGCCGAGAAGGCACTGCTGCCTGTGATTCCCAGCGTGGAGGAGTTCCCCTACGCCATCCGGGTGGTCAGCGAGGTGCTGTCCTCCAACGGCTCCACCTCCCAGGGCTCCATCTGCGGCTCTACCCTGGCTCTGATGGATGCCGGTGTGCCCATCCGCCGGCCTGTTGCCGGTATCTCCTGCGGCCTGATTTCCGACCAGGAAACCGGCGAGTGGAGAACCTTCACCGACATCCAGGGCGTGGAGGACTTCCACGGCGAAATGGACTTTAAGGTGGCCGGTACCACCGAGGGCATCACCGCCATTCAGATGGACCTGAAGAACAAGGGCCTGACCATGGAGATTATCGCCGATGCTCTGGAGCGCTGCCGCAAGGCCCGCCTGGAGATTCTGAATGAAATCATGCTGCCCTGCATCGCCGCTCCCCGCCCCGAGGTCTCCGAGTTCGCTCCCAAGATGCTGAGCCTGAAGATTCCCGTGGACAAGATTCGTGAGGTCATCGGCTCCGGCGGCAAGACCATCCAGAAAATCTGCGCCGACACCGGCGCCAAGGTGGACATTGACGACGACGGCTCCGTGTTCATCTCCGCTGTGGACTCCGCCGCTGCCTACGCCGCCAAGAAGATGGTGGACGATATCTGCTTCGTCCCCGAGGTGGGCAAGATTTACCAGGGTAAGGTTGTCCGCATTCTGCCCATCGGCGCATTCGTAGAGATTGCCCCGGGCCACGACGGCATGGTGCACATCTCCAAGCTGGAAAACCACCGGGTTGAGAAGGTGGAGGATGTGCTGAACCTGGGCGACGTCACCTACGTCAAGTTCATGGGCTTCGACGAAAAGGGCCGTGCCAACTTCAGCCGCAAGGATGCCCTGAAGGAAATGGAAAACAAGTAAACTTTTCCCCAAAAGCCAGGGCTCGCCGCCCTGGCTTTTTTCAGCCGGAAGCCCTTGTCCAAAATGAATACTTCCGGTACATCGGCGGTTTTTCTCAGAAAAAGGGTTGAATTTCCCTTTGAAATGTGTTACGATATCGTTGTATCGGTATGGGGCTCTTGCGCCCATTTCCCGATACCCCGAAATCACGCAAAGGAGCGTTTTTGTATGGCAACACCCCATACCATCGCAGTGGCCGGTAAGGGCGGCGTGGGCAAAACCACTACCTGCGGTATGATTATCGATTATCTGTGCAAGCAGCACCGGGGCCCCGTCCTGGTGGTGGATGCAGATGCCAACTCCAACCTCAACGAGGTTCTGGGGGTAGAGGCGGACATCACCCTGGGCCAGATCCGGGAAGAGATGGCACAGGCCGAGCTAAAGGGCACCATCCCCAAGGGCATGACCAAGGCGGACTATGCCGAGATGAAATTCAACGATGCCCTGATTGAGGACGACGATTTCGATATGCTGGTTATGGGCCGCACCCAGGGCAAGGGCTGCTACTGCTATGTCAACGGCGTGCTGAAAACCCAGGTGGACAAGTACGCCAAGAACTATTCCTATATCGTCATGGACAACGAGGCCGGTTTGGAGCATGTGGCCCGGGGCACCCTGCCCCATGTAGACACCATGCTGCTGATTTCCGACTGCTCCCGGCGTGGGGTGCAGGCGGTGGCCAGAATCGCCGAGATGGTGGAGGAAATGGACCTGAACCCCGGCAAGATGGGCCTGATTGTCAACCGGGCTCCCGGCGGCGTGCTGGAGGCCGGTGTGAAAGAGGAAATTGACCGCCACGGCCTGACCCTCTTCGGCATTCTGCCCCAGGACGATGCCGTGTACCGCTGCGACTGCAACGGCGAGCCCTCCGCCAAGCTGCCGGACTCCGACGCCATGAAGGTAGCCCTGCGGGACGTACTGAAAAACATCGGGCTGTAAAGCCCATATTGGGGGCCATCGGCCCCCAACAAACCTGTATTCCTCGGGAATTCTCTGTCTGCCGGTGAGGTGCGATTTTCCAGGGCTCTGACCCAGAGCATTGGAAAATCGTCCCTGCCGGAGTGCTGAGGCAACAGCCTTTTGCAGAGCGATTCCCGTGAATAAAACTTTATTCCACAAGAAAGTAAAAACAAGGGGGAAACATCAAAATGGCATTTACACCCAAGAAGGTGGCATACCGCGGCGCAATTAACGCCGTTACCCTGGGCACCGGCGACAAGGCAATCGTCCTCGGCGGTCAGAATGTGCTGCCCTTCTACACCTTTGACGCTCCTATCGAGAATGCACCCAAAATCGGTATCGAAATCTCCGACTGTGCAAACGAATGGAACGTTCCCGGCCTGAAGGAATTCTACGCCGGCTGCACCACCATGGCCGACTACGCCAAGCGTGCCGAGACCATGCCCGGTGCCGATTTCCTGTGCCTGCACTTCGAGTCCGCAGACCCCAACGGCAAGAACCGTTCCGTGGCTGACTGCGTGGCCGATGCCAAGGCCGTGGCCGATGCCGTGACCATGCCCATCGTTGTTATGGGCTGCAAGAACATCGAGAAGGACGGCGAGCTGTTCAGCAAGATTGCCGAGGCTCTCCAGGGCAAGAATATCCTGGTGCTGTCCGCCCGCAACGAGGACTACAAGACCGTGGGCGCTTCCGTTGCCCTGGCCTATGGTCAGAAGGTTGGCGCTGAGACCGCCGACGATATCAACCTGGCCAAGCAGCTGAACATCATGCTCAAGGGCCTGACTGTGGCTCCCACCTCCATCGTGATGAACGTGGGCACCGCCGCCGTGGGCTACGGCTTTGAGTATGTGGCATCCACCCTGGATCGTGTCCGCCTGGCCGCTCTGGCCCAGTCCGATGCAGACCTGCAGATGCCCATCATGGCTCCCGTGTCCCCCGACACCTGGGCCGTGAAGGAATCCACCGCTTCCGAAGAGGATGAGCCCGCTTGGGGCAACCAGGAAGACCGGGGCGTTGGCATGGAAGTTGCCACCGCCGCTGCCAACCTGACCGGCGGCGCCGACGCTGTTATCATGCGTCACCCCGCTGCCGTTGCAGCCATTAAGCAGTTCATCACCGAGCTGGTCTGATTGGAAGGAGGATACATACCATGGCTTTGAAAGGTCTCGATATTTTTAAGCTGTCTCCTAAGAAGAACTGTAAGGAGTGCGGCAGCCCCACCTGTATGGCATTCTGCATGAAGGTGGCCCAGGGCGCAGTGTCCATTGACAAGTGCCCGTATTTCTCTGACGACGCAAAGGCAATGCTCAACGAGCAGACCGCTCCCCCCATGAAGACCATCACCGTGGGTGATGACCTGAAGCTGGGCGGCGAAACCGTTCTGTTCCGTCACGAGAAGACCCTGGTAAGCAAGAACCTGTACGCCGTTCCCGTGTGCACCAAGATGACCGCCCAGGAAGCCGATGCCAAGCTGGCAGACATGGCCAAGGTGGACTACGAGCGTATCGGCGAGCGGATGTACGTGGAATTCGTATATGTCAAGAGCCACGGCGGCGACGCCGAGGCCACCGTGGAGCTGGTGAAGAAGGCTATGGCCACCAACCGTGCTCTGGTGCTGGATATTAAGGACGTGGACGTGGCCAAGGCTGCCGTGGAAGTCTGCAAGGCTGGCAAGCCCATCCTCAACGGCGCTACCCCCGACAACTGGGAGGCTATGAACGCCGTAGCCACCGCCGCCGGTGTGGCCCTGGGTGTCTCCGCCGGTAACGTCTCCGACCTGTACGACCTGGTGAAGAAGCTGGAAGGTGCCGGCAACAAGAATCTGGTGCTGGATGTCACCGCTGACACCGCCAAGGAGACGCTGGCCAACGCCGTTCTGGTGCGCCGCACCGCTCTGACCGACGGCGACCGCAGCTTCGGCTATCCCTCCATCGTGAATGTGGCCAAGCTGGCCAAGGGCAACAAGCAGCTGCAAATTGCCTACGCCGCCATGTTCACCGAGCGCTACGCCTCCATCATTGTTATGGAGCAGATGGACTACACCGCAGCCCTGCCTCTGTACGGTCTGCGTCAGAACATCTTCACCGACCCCCAGAAGCCCATGAAGGTGGAGTCCAAGATTTACCCCCTGAACGGTGCCGACGAGAACAGCCCCTGCGCCCTGACCGTGGACTTCGCTCTGACCTACTTCCTGGTCTCCGGCGAGCTGGAGCGTTCCAACCAGCCCGTGAACCTGATTATCTCCGACGCCTCCGGCATGTCCGTTCTGACCGCCTGGGCTGCCGGTAAGTTCTCCTCCAGCACCATCAAGAAGACCTTCGAGACTCTGGACATTGAGAACAAGATTAAGAACCGCACCCTGATTATCCCCGGCAAGGTGGCCGTGATGAAGGGTGAAATCGCCGAGAAGCTGCCCGGCTGGAACGTGGTTGTCGGTCCTTTGGAGGCCGTTCAGCTGCCTAAGTACATGAAGGATAAGGAATACGAGGCTGCCGCCAAGGCCGCCGCTGCCGAGGCTGCCGCCAAGGCCGCTGCCGCTCCCAAGGAAGAGGTCAAGGAGCTGTCCTTCGACGAGCTGCTGGCCACCAAGGTGCCCCCCATCGAGATTGTGGACATGGGCGTGCACTACGGCGGACACAACCCCGAGTCCCCCACCTTCGTCACCATCGGCGAGAGAATCCACTGCATCTCCCCTGCCATCCGCAAGGCCATGGACGAGCGGGATCCCGCTCCCATCCTGAAGCGTGCCGCCGAGCAGATTGCTGCCGGTGCCACCTATCTGGACGTGAACATCGGACCTGCCGAGAAGGACGGCCCCGAGCGCATGATGTGGGCTGTCAAGCTGCTGCAGGAGAACTTCGACAACGTGCCCCTGGCTCTGGATACCGCCAACAAGAAGGCTATCGAAGCCGGTATCAAGGTCTACAACCGCACCAACGGCAAGCCTATTGTCAACTCTGCTGACGCTGGCTCCCGTATCTCCAACATCGACCTGGCTGCTGCCAACGACGCTATCTGTATTGCCCTTTGCTCCGCCGACGGCATCGCCAAGGACAACGAAGAGCGGATGATGCACTGCCGGAACATGCTGGAGCGTGGCCTGTCCCACGGCATGGAGGCCACCGACCTGTGGTTTGACCCCCTGTTCCTGGTGGTCAAGGGTATGCAGGACAAGCAGATGGACGTGCTGAACGCCATCAAGCTGTTCGCCGACGAGGGCCTGAAGTCCACCGGCGGTCTGTCCAACAACTCCAACGGCGCACCCAAGAAGGTTCGCCCCATCATGGACTCCGCTCTGGTGGCCATGGCAATGATGCAGGGTCTGACCTCCGCCATTGTCAACCCCTGCGACCTGCGCCTGATGGAAACCATCAAGTCCTGCGACATCTTCAAGAACCATACCCTGTACTCCGACAGCTACCTGGGCGACCGTCCCGACCTGCTGTAAGAGCACAAGTATCCCCGCGAACCAAGGCCGGGAGGGAACCTCTCCCTCCCGGCCTTTCTCGTGACCCAGCCGCCGGTGGTGCATTGTGAAAGGGCTTTCGGCAGGAGTCCTTTCACAATCCACTTCCCCAGCATCCGGGAGCGGAAGTGGCTTGAAGCACGAAATCACATTCATTTTTAGGAGGAATCATCCATGAGTGTATTAACCGATTTGATCTATGGCGGTTCCAATACTGTTGCAGGCCTGACCGAGGGCGCTGTCAACAATGCCATCGCCAAGTACGGTGCGGACAAGGAGATTGCGTTCCCCGATACCGCCTATTTCTTCCCCACCATCTACGCCGCCACCGGCGTGAAGGTGAAGACCCTGGGGGATTTGCCCGCCTGCGTTGGTGTGCTGAAAAGCCTTATCACCAACCAGGAGGATCTGGGTCAGGCCCTGAATGCCGGTCTGGCCACCGCCGTGGGTGCGGAGATTATCGAGGGCCTGAAATATGTAGAGGGCGGCGACCCCTATGCCAATGAGTCCGGCATCGGCTTCGTTCCCGACCCTGTCATCCGTTCCCTGGGCGTGCCCCTGGTCACCGGCGATATCCCCGGCGTGGCCGTTATCCTGGGCAAGGCCGACAACCCCGCCGACGTGGTGAAGGTGGTCAAGGACTACCAGAGCAAGGGCATTATGAGCTTCCTGGTAGGCGACTGCATCGAGCAGTGCGCCGAGGGCGGCGTGAAGATGGGCCTGGAGCTCCGGGTTATCCCCCTGGGTCACGATGTCACCGCCGTGATTCACGTTGTCACCGTGGCCATCCGTGCCGCTCTGATTTTCGGCAACATCCAGCCCGGCGATTTGGCAGGACTGCTGGACTACACCAAGAACCGTGTTCCCGCCTTTGTGAACACCTTCGGTGCCATTGATGCCGTGGTGGTCTCCGCCGGTGCCGGTGCCATTGCCCTGGGCTTCCCCGTGGTGGTGGACATTGACCTGGGCGAGAACCAGGTGCCCGGCGCTCTGGAATCCGTGTGCCGCCACGACGACACCGTGAAGAAGTCCCTGGAGCTGCGGAACATCAAGATTAAGACCACCGAGCTGCCCATCCCCGTGGCCTTCGCCGCCGCCTTCGAGGGTGAAATCATCCGCAAGGCCGATATGCACAACGAGTGCTGGTCCGCCAAGAACCCCACCGCAGAGCTGGTGCTGATGCGGGACATGAGCGAAATTGAGGACCACAAGATTACCATCATCGGGCCGGACTTCGACCAGGAGAAGGATTTGGCCCTGGTCACCTTTGTAGAGGTTGCCGGTAAGAAGATGCAGACCGACTTTGAGTCCGTTATCGAGCGGAAATTCCACGCCTGGTTCAACTACATGGAGGGCGTCATGCACACCGGCCAGCGCAACCAGTTCCGTATCCGTATTTCCAAGGACGCCTATGACAAGGGCCTGCGCCTGACGCACTTTGCCGAGGTTCTGTACCACATGATCACAGATGAATTTGACGCTGTCGTCGACAAGTGCGAGGTTCACCTGATTACCGATCCGGTCAAGGCCACCGCGTTTCTGAACGACGTCGCCATCCCGCGCTACAACATGCGTGACGACCGTCTGGCCTCCATGACCGACGAATCCGTCGACCGCTTCTTCACCTGCATCCTCTGTCAGTCCTTCGCACCGGCCCACTGCTGCGTGGTCACGCCGGAACGTCTGGGCCTGTGCGGCGCCGTTTCCTGGCTCGACGCGAAGGCGACCTATGAGCTGAACCCGAACGGCCCGTCCCAGCCCATCATGAAGGAGGGCTGCCTCGACGAGCGCACGGGCCGCTACACCACCGTCAACGACGCAATCAAGGACGCGACCCACGGCGCAGTTGAAGAAGTCACGCTGTACTCCATCATGGAGGACCCGATGACCTCCTGCGGCTGCTTTGAGTGCATCTCCGGCATCGAGCCGATGTCCAACGGCTTCATCGTCGTCAACCGTGAGTACGCCGGCATGACCCCCGCCGGTATGACCTTCGGCGAACTGGCCTCCTGCACCGGCGGCGGCGTGCAGACGCCGGGCTACATGGGCCATGGCCGCCACTTCATCTCCTCCAAGAAGTTCATCCACGCCGAGGGCGGCATTGAGCGCATCGTCTGGATGCCGAAGGAGCTGAAGGATGACGTCGGCGAACGCCTGAACAAGACCGCCAAGGAGCTTTACGGCATCGACAACTTCACCGACATGATCGCCGACGAGACGATCTGCACCGACTGCGACGCGCTGCTCGAGTTCCTGCAGGAAAAGAACCACCCGGTCCTGTCCCTCGAGCCGCTGATGTAAGCAGCGGACAATCTGTTCTGATACACAAACGCCCGGAGCCGCAAGGCTCCGGGCGTTTTGCGTCGTGTTTAAAGATCTGTGGTCAGCGCTTTCTGCTCCCGGTGCTGGCAGGTGAACAGGAGGATCTGCCGGTTTGCGGCCTCGCGCTGCAAAAGGCGCAGGGCCAGACGCAGGCGGTCATCGTCGAACATGACGAGCGCGTCATCCAGCAGGAGCGGGGCATCCTCCGGCAGCAGCAGGCGGCAGACGGCCAGCCGGACGGACAGATACAGCTCGTCCGCCGTGCCGCCGCTCAGGAAGAGCGAACGGCGCATGGCCGCGTCCGGCTGTCCCGCCTCCAGCTCCATCTGCCGGCTGATCTGCACGCGGGCATAGCGTCCGCCGGTCAGCTCGGAGAAAATTTCCGACGCCTCGCGCACCAGACGCGGGGAGAAGCGCTCTGCCAGCGCTGCGTTGGCCTGCGCAAGCGTCTGCCTGGCAAGCGTAAGCGCCTGTCTCTTATACACATCTGACGCTGCC
>ENA-OZAA01000739-OZAA01000739.1-human-gut-metagenome-genome-assembly--contig:-NODE-739-length-13690-cov-5.443564_pt1 | contig 13690 bp, 8 predicted proteins | sample MGYA00244204_ERZ653492 | MGnify/ENA primary metagenome ERZ653492 (study PRJEB26926, sample SAMN06164980) | human gut metagenome | biome: ENVO:00009003; feature: ENVO:2100002; material: ENVO:00002003... | reverse complement strand
GCATCTGTTATCTTAAAACTAAAATTCAGCTTTCTGTCAGCGAACTTTGTGTAATTATACTTAATATAACTGCTATATGCCTTCTGTGTGTCATCATAAACAGCATCCGTATATGAAACCTGTGGCTCACTGTTACCAGCAAGAATAGCTCTTACAAATGTATTAACAAAAAGCTCCATCTCTGCATCAGTGCCTTCTTTATCCATATCAGAATGTCCTGCACTTGTATATGTAACATTACCAGCAGAATATATATAGTAATTATTAACAGCATCCTGACCTGATAATGAAAAATAATTCTTATCCCCATTATCAAGAGTATACCATACAATAGGATCTGAACCATTAACCTGTGTTTCAAGATTAAGAGCAAAATACTGTGCATGCGTTGGAGCAACACTTATTGATGAATCAATTCCATAAGGATAAGATGTAACTTCACCAGTATTCAGCTTTGAAAGGCTACTTGTCATTCTGGTATTTGTTGTATTACCTGAACTAGCAAATGGTCCTACGCCCGATAATTTATATATAAGAGTATCTGTTAAACTATATCCATCCTTCATTCCAATCAAAGGTTTCAACTGCTGGGTAGCATAATTAAGTTTCTCATATGAACCAGCTGCTTTTTTGCCTGTACCATTCTCCCTATAAGACATACAGTCATGTGTCATCAGTACAGATTTTCCATCATCAATATAAGTTTTTATAGCATCAATTGCATTGGCAGATAAATCATTATCATTACCATAGTTATCAGCAAATCCCATAACAATCATAGAATAATCATCAAGAAGCTTAGGATTCTTCTTTAATTCTTCTGAAAAAACTGTTTTGGTCATTTCTTTAACCTTCAGATTAAACCCTGTAATCCCAGCTTCTGACTTGAATTTTTCATCAAACTTGCTTCCAGGAGCAAGATTAAGATGTGACTCCTGTGAATTACTCTTAATCTGTAAAACATTTATTGTTCTCTCCTTATTCTTCAATGCAAATGCACCAGAAGTATAAGTTCTTAATCCTGTATCTGTATCAGTTATCTCAACCTTCCAGCCAACATAACCGGTAAGTCCACTTGGCAGAGACAATGTTGTACTAAAACCTCCATTAGTCCACTGTATCCCCGTACCATCACTTTCACAATAGAATAACTCAGTATCATCTGTTGTATGATCTTCTGAAAACATACTGTCACAGTTTCTGTCAATGTATATCTTAACTTTATATGAGCCATCCCTTACCGGAACAGTTACATTTCCTGAAAATGTAACTAACAGGCTCTTGTCAAAATCTCTTTCATTAACACTTGCCTCAGTTCCATCATACTCTTTCATATTAGGTGAAATGTTGCTTGTCGGTTTATAGATATAATTTAATGTATCTGATACCTCATCATTATCTACCCATACAATATTAGATGATCCTGTCTTTGTAAGCTGCATTGCAAGATTAGATTTTCTCATCTTATACATGTTAGTGTTACTGTCTACAACTGACTTATTGCCATAATATACATTCTTATCAAGTGCTATCGGCATACCCTTCTGTGCAAATTCAAAAAGTTTATTAAACGCTTTCTCAGTCAGGTCATTAGCATTCAGATTATATGTCTTTGATGATTCTGTAAATGTTCTGTCAGTATTATACATATGAGAACCAAATACTTTGCCAACTGTCTGCGCAGAACCTCTATCACCAATAATAACAAGATCATACTTTGAAAGAATATCTTCATTAAGTCCTGCAAATGCATTTATTGACATACTTGTAACATTAACCGTTACACTTGATGTCTTTGGCAAGCCATACCACGTCTTAATAATATCCTTACCGCCATCATTATTATAGCCATATACACCAATAGGTTCAATTTCAAGTACATTGACAGATTCACTAGGTGTTCTCTTATATGCGCCAATGATGTACTGAATTATCTTGGAGCCTGTAAGGTCAGCTGATACAGTTTTATTATCCTTAGTAAATTGCTTTGCTTCTTCATAAGTTGTACCATACTTAATATCACTTTCAGCAGCTTTATCAGGATACACATTACTTGACATAAGCTCTGATGTAATAGAGTTATCTGAATTGAATTCCCATACGTACTTATCAACATACTTCTGTCTATTTGTTTCCGTTGCATTATATATAGGGAATGTAGTAACCCAATTCGACTTATTGTCTTTAAAATTTTCCGGATCAAAAATCATCTGATAACTTCTCCAGTAAGCAAATGGTCCTGAACCTCCGGCATCTTCAAAGCTTCTTTTTTCTCCAGATTCAAGGTAATAATTAATTATCTTGTTGCCATTTTCGTCATCAATATTAATATATCCTACATTTCCACTATAATATTTACCTGTGACTCCTCCGCTTATGCCCTCTTTCGTATGGGCAAAATCTGTGACAAACTGATCTCTGTCAATGCCAGACATTGTAAGACATATTCTTGCAATATTAGAATACTTATTATCACTTCCAAGACCTTTATCAGCAGAATTATACATTATAGCTTTTCCTTTAGTAGCATTCACCATATACAGGTAAAGTGCTGTTTCTGCAGGTAAGTCATTGTCTCCCAATGTCCATTTTTTCTCTGTAGAAGATACATTAGTTCCATTCAGATAATTATATGCAGATAATATTCCCGCATTGTGAATCTTACATGAAAAATATACAATAGTCGCATCATCTATATCCTTAGTTGTAACTTTAGACGGTTTCTTGATTACAAGATCAACAAATCCTTCCATTCCTTTATCACCAAATACAAAGAAAGAAAATGCATCTCTTAACTTAGAACCGTTTTTTGTTGTCATAGGTATATAGCTATTACCATCTTTTTTACAGAAAATAAGTTTTATATTATCAACATCTAAAGTGCCAACCTTCTGTATTGCATCATTAGAAGTAGTGTAATAATTGTATGAGTTGCCACTTTTATACTCAAGGCATAAATTATAATTAGTTCCGTTTAAAAGAATACCATTAACATACCGAAGATACACATCCATATTCTTCTGTACATCACTATTAGATGCTACCTTCTTATCAGTAGCCTTTGCTACAATATCATCCCACTTGACACTACCAGATGAATTACCTATAATCGGTCCTAACTCATCATAATAATCTTCAGAAACAATCTCCAGAATCTTCATCTTATTATCCTGTGAATATTCCTTACCATTAATAATAACCGACGTATCTGCCACCGCATCAGTCTTTCGTGTAACAATTATCAGAAGCACAACAAGACAAAACATAACTGCAGAAGCAATCACTGCCAATATTCTGTTTTTACCATTTCCTTTGAACTTTGACTTCATAAAGATTACCTCCCGTTTACTTAATTATCTGTAAAATAATCAATTATCTGTGCTGCTGATAACGTGTTGCCAACCTTAAGTGTATTAACAACATCGTCCTTATCTCCTTCAACCGATGTAACAGACTTGCCAAGTGTTATATTATCATTAAGCTGGTTTCTTGTTGAAAATGTTCTTGAAACAACTCTCTTTTCATTCATTCTCTGTAAGCCTAACGAAATAACAATCTGTGGATTCCTGTCAATTGACTTAATTGTTGCTGTATCAAGCTCTATACTATCCTTTGATATTCTTACATCAAATGATGTAACATTATCACATACAAGACTCATTTCTGACTTATCTGAATTGATATACCATAGCTGCTGTGTTGCACTTTCATAATAGTATCCCCATTCAATACCTACCTCAGTACTATTCTTTTTCTCAACAACTTTATTAGTATATATAGTTACATCCCCATTCAGCTTTTCAATCTTTATCTCTGTCGCTTCAAGAATATTCTTTGACATCTGATTAAGACTTATATCAGCATCACTCTGTATCTGCGCCAGAGCTGTCTGCTTCGTGTAACTTCTGACCGCCTGCGTAATAAGCATTACAAGTGCCATAAGAACAATACTTGATATTGCTATCGCTATAAGCAGCTCCACTAATGAGAATCCCTTGTTATCCTTCTTCATAACTCCACTCCATATTAATAAACTAGTTCGATGTCGTAACTTTTCCGGTCTTATACCATAGCTTAGATTCATAATCAACACCAGATGATGTAACCTTAAATGTTCCTGAAGTTGCTGTATTCTTAAGTTCAACCGGATCCATTCCTGACTTAGTAGCTGTCACACTGTCACATGAACCATCTGCTTTGCTGAACTTAACCATAATTGTATAATCATCAACATTATACGACGAAGTCCCAGCTTCATATACAATAGAAATCCTTGAAGCACTACATTTGTATGTTTCTAATGGACTTCCTGTATCCTTATATGTAGTAAATACATAAGAATCACCATCTTTACCAATCTCAATGTACCAATTTCCATTCTTAGCCATAGTGCTTGTCTTTAATTCACTCAGACTTGAATAAAGATTCTTATTAGCTTTCTTGGCATTTCCCTTGTTAAGAACCGTAAGACCTACTGTTACAAGAAGTGAAACAACTGCGATTATTGCGATTACTACAAGAAGTTCCAATAAAGAAAATCCCTGATTATTTAATTGTTTCTTAAAATGTCTGTTCCCTCTCCTGCTCATCATCACATCTCCATTAAATAATCTTTCTATAATATTCCGTATTATGACGGATTAGTAGGTGCCTCCGTTGTAGACTCAACATTAGTTCCCTTAGGATCTTCGTACTTTCTCCAGAGACTGAATGTAACCATATCCTTATAAGTCATATTGCTTACACTAAGTGATGAATCCTTCTTAGATTCAACATGCGGATTCCAGAATCTGAAAATATCCTTATAGTGGACTGTCTTGCCTTTTCCATTAGTATCTGTAAGCTCTGCTTCATGGTCATCAATAAATGTTCTGAAAAGTGAATCAGAGAATATGTTATTAGAAACTGTCACTCCTGAATCAATCGTAATTATTCCATTAGAAACAACAATTCCATCAAAATCACTCTTAATATGAACATTACCAGAGCAGACAACAACGCCCGAAGTTATCTTAAGAATATTTGATTTTGATTCAGACGAATTACTATCTATAACAAGTTCTATACCTTTTGATGCAGATACTTCAGATAACGCATAAGCTATAAACCATTTTCCTTCTACCTGTTTGATAAATGCCTTACCATCAGTAACTTCTGCAAAACCATCTTTATTAATAATATTGTCATAAACATCATCAGGTGTGTACTTGCTAAGATCAATAGCAATATTATTATGAGCAATACTATTAAGATATTCCTCTGCCTGCTGAGTTGTTGTATATGTTACTGAATCCCCAAGAGGCGCAAGTATCTTATTAAACACATTATATCTATTCGATCTGTCTGAATATTCAGTATTAAAATCAAAACTTGAATTATCAGCAAAGATACCAAGGCTGGCTCCATCTGTAAGACTTTCACTTCTTACAACTGATGAACCACTAAGTCCGGCATATGTACCTACAGATTTCTTAATAGCATTTCTTAAAGACTTAGATTCCTTAATATAATCATTTTTCTCTGCAGCACTGCATTTCTGTGCATAAGAAGTATTATTAAGGAATTCCTCAAACTGAGTATCTGTATAATCATATATAATCTTAGCATAAGTATTAAGTGATGCCGTATCCTTGAAACTGAAATAATAATATGTTCTTGACTTATCATAATCAATTGTATTAAGACCAGAACCAGCTATATCATAATCTCTTGTCACATAATAATCATCACCATTCTTGCTTAATAAATCAAATCCAAAGAATGTTGACTCACTTATCTTAGTCTCACACTTGATTCCGTTGCCTGCTGTCTTCTTCTTAGATGGATTCTTAGAGCCACTCTTTAAAAGCTGCGCAGGAACAAGATATATTTCCTGATTAGTATTTACTGAAATTGATTCACCTGTTGCAAGCGGTACTGATGTCTCAAACTTAATATATGAACGGCCAGCAACAACAAGCTTTGAAAGAGATGAACTGAATGTAATTGTCGCTCTTTCTCCATTAATAATTACCGCACTACTGTCATAATGAGTTGCATTTTCCTTAGGTTCATATCCAAAGCCTTCATAAGAACCACTAAGAACTGCACTTGAATCATCCCCCTCAATAGTAAGGTCATCCTTAACATTGACTGCACCAGCTCCATTAAATGTGGCATTATTTCCAAGTACAATCTCATCCGACCATAACTGTGAAGAGCCACCAAGGTTAAGCTGTGACGCAGATAATGCTCCTGTCTCTCCTTTTGACTTAATATTAAGGTTAAGACTACCTCCACAGATAAGATAACTGCCTGTAAAATCAAGAGTTGAACCCTTAATATTTAGGCCTGATGCTCTTCCAGCATATGCATTTCCTTTAATTATCGCTGCTCCGCCGTCAGTTATATTAATACCAGTATTACCAACTAACGCATAATTACCGAAGAATGTTGTACCAACAAGGTCTTCGTCCATGAAATTAACATATATATCAGGAAGCCCAACTGCTCCATTAAATGTAATATAGGAATAATCCCCATTCTGTGTCAGATACTTAACGATACAATCTGTAAATGTAATTGCATACACATTAAGACCTGTACCATTATTCTTATCGCTTGTATTTCTCATACGGATAGTATTAACATCCTGCACCACAAGAATAGGTTCTCCCGTAGCATTACCATCCTTATCAACACCTGTAGAATAATTCTCCAGATATGAATTCAATATTTCAATGAACTTCTCCTTGTGTCCATCAAAGCTATAATTATTATTATATACAGGGCTAAAATCTGTTGTCTTAAAATCTGGCAACAGCTTTCCTATAAGCTTCTGCATATAATTTTCTCTTAAAGCAACATTTGCTTTTTCATTATCAATTTCAACCAAAGTTGCAAAATTATTATGCTGGTCAGAAACGACCTTACTATAACTTGATAATGTGGTAAGCTGTTCCTCATATGAAGCATTAAAGCACTCCATTGAAGCTTTTCCAAGTGCAGCATATATCTCATCAACAGCCTCTTCTGATGTGTAGAACGTCTTTTTAGACTGTGATGCTATCATCTTCATTTTAAGGTTGACCATTGTAGTTGTAGTAATCAGTGTTGAAAGAATCAATACAAATGAAGTCATAATAAGCACTATTACAATAGTAGAACCAGAATTATTTCTTTTTCTTTTCAAATTCAATAATACTTTCCCCATAAACTGTCTCCATTCTTTCACTGACTAATTAATCTTAGTAGATGTCATAGTTGCAATCTTTGAATCATCTGACATAGTTGAATCATTATAATATACTGTCACTGTAAGTCTGTACATAGAATCTTCTGTTTTTGATGAAGAACCAGACTTCCAGTCTTTAATATTAGAATAAATTCTCGCTGCAGTATCCTTGTTTCCTGCTTTATCAGCAAGATTACCCATAACCTGAGTATTAAATGTAACTTTAACTTTATTATGATCAACCAACATTCTGTATTTCTGTGCTGATGCTACTGAACCATCTGCATTTTTTTCCTGCGTTATCTTTTCCTGCTCAAGAAGATATACATTAAGGTCACTATATCTTACATTGGTAAGTTCTGCCGGATATTTGTATGTTACATTAATCTTATCATTAACATATACTTCCATAGTACCATCTGTAGTTGTTGTACCCTTCTTATTAGTACTGATATAATCATCAAACGGAGTATAGAATACATACAGATTCTTTATATTCTTCTTAATCTTTCCTGAAACGTAATAGACCGTCTGCTTTGTACCACTTACATCTTCCTCACGTTCTTCCGCTTCAAAAGTATTAGTTGTAAGTGTAGTAGTCTTAACATAATCAGGATAACTAAGCACTGTATCATAATGATATGTAACAGTAATAACTGCCGTCTGGTCAAATAAAACCTTAGATGCATCTGAAGTATTTCTTGTTACATTAACATCAATAGATGTACTCTTAGTAATCTTAGACCTGTCGAATGCCTGCTCACCTGTATAATATTTAAAATGTGCCACTGCCTGATTATCACTGTTATCATCACGATAAACGAGTGAACTGTCCGCCGAAACATCTGCATATACTGATATTCCTGCAGAATTAATATTATTATTAGGATTATCCTTAACCGTACTGTCAGCAGGTGTTGTATAAGGTGAGGGATCAAATTCTGCTTTGATATAGAATTTTTCTTTATTTACACCCTCATAATAAAGAATATTAGAAGCATCTTTCTTATTACCCACAGAATATGTTGTGCTGTCAATCCCACCAAGCTGCTGATAAGTATATTGTCCATTGCCACCAGCAAGCCTGTCCAGACTCATACTCTTTGCTTCCTCTATAATATTGTTAATTGCAGTATTAGCATTTTCAGTCCTTCTTGCTTTATTGTTAATTCTGGCAGCATTAGAAAATGTACTCAGTACCGGTAGAGATATGATTGCAAGAATAACAATCGCTACCAGTACTTCAACCAGTGAAAAACCGGAATTATTCAATTTTCTATTCTTTCTATATAATTTCATATCCCTCTCCCTGAATTCTCTTATTACTCAGTTGGTGTAACTGTTGAGAATATATTTCCTGTTCCTGTCTTAACATCAAATGATGGTTCCTTATAATCACGCTTTCCACCTTCAATTGAATAAAGTGAAATAGATGCTGTTCCTGTAACAACACCTGTTGCCTCATTATAAGATGCAGATAAGGCATCAATTGTGCTCTTATCAGCATATGTATTGACATATTTAATAAAATTCTTCCACTGACTATAATCTGATTCATAAGCAATATTAATAGTTGACTTATAGCCGGTAAGATTAGAAGTATAATTGCTTTTTCCATTTACATTACTTGAAGCAATCTGACCGAACTTGTAAAGAACAGTTGTTGGTGATAAAGAAAGGCTTCTTACCCATGTTCCTGTTACAGACTCTGTCTTGTTAAAGAAATCAATTGAATTAGGCTGTGTGCTTCCTGCCGCATATCTGTCAAGAAGATTATCATACTGCTTAAGGTAATTCATTGTATCATTAACATACTTCTGTTTGTTGTTATTCTTTTCTTTTAAGTCTCTCTGAGTTGTCTCAAGAGTAGTCTTTTTAGTAGATAAAGTATCTACCTGGTCTGAAAGATTCTGAAATCCAAAGAAATAAGCAAGAGCCATAATAAGCACTGCTAATACAACAACCAATAACTTTTTGTCTCTTTCAGAGATTTTTAACATACCTTTTAACTTATCCATCTGACTCCCCTCCTACTTTGTTGTTGAACTCTTAGTACTGCTATTTTTAGTACTGTTTGATGTATTAGATGACTTCATATCAGTTGTATTAGATGTTCCTCCAACAAATGTACATGATAATGAAAATGTAACTTCAATTGTACCTGCATTATCCTTAGTCTCTGTTATAGTAGGGGCATCAACATTAAGTACTGAAGAATTCTTCTGAAGTTCCTGAATGAACTTAGCTACTGAAGACTTGCTTCCCGCTGTTCCATTAACTGTAATTGCTCCTGATGCAACATTGAAAGACTGAATAGTAATATCACTTGGCATACTCTTTTCAAGATAATCAACAAAATCCTGTAATGCATCATCGCTGTCTGATGTAAGTGCTGCAAATGCTGCGATATCATTATATTTATCTTTAGCTGAATAATATTCATTAACAACATCATTAATAATGCTCAGCTTCTTTATACTCTTATTAAGAGATCCAATCTCTGCATTAAGAGCAACAACCTGAACAAGTGGAATAAGAACAAGGAGTGCAGAAACCACAAGGGCTCCAACAAATCCTACAATAAGCGTCTTTGTATTTTCTTTTCTGGCACCACTCTCAATAAGTCTCTTAGGAATAAAATCAACCGGATCAATAACTGCACCTAAGTTAGTTACATAACTTGTAAGAGTAGCCTCTTCAACATATGCTTTCTTGTCCAGTGCAATATTCTTAAGTCTCTCGACCTTCTCAATTGGCATATTAAGCTCATTAGAAAGAAGTGTTGCAAAACCCTTAATAGATGTAGAATGTCCGATTAAGTATGCCTTCTGGATTGATAATCTGTTACGAGATACATAGTAATCAATAACTCTGTTGATGTTACTTGCCATATACCTTAATGACTCTGTAACCTCATCTCCATCAAATCTTGAATGAAGAAGTGTTTCATTCTGAAGCTTTGTTGTAGCAGCCTCATACTTAAGTCCATATTTCTCCATAACAGCATTAACAAGCATTGACTTTCCATAAGGAACATTTCTCTGTAACTGCAATACATTATCCTTGAAAATATTAATTACAGTACCATCATTTTCAACCTGTATAACAAGACTGACTTCTGGTCCAATCTGCTGTTTCATAATCTGGTATGTACTATTACCTGCATAATCAACAAATGCCACCTTAAGTCCTAAAGCCTTAGCAAGTCCATAGTAAGACTCTACAACTTCTGATGGTACAGCAGCAACCATAAGTTTAATTTTTTCCTGTCCCTGATCTTCTACTTTCTCAAGAACCGTGTACTGAATGATATACTCATCCATATTAACAGGGAAATACTCTGTAGCATTAGCCTGTACAAGTTTATCAATCTTATTAGCCTTAACATTAGGAATAAGAACTTCCTTAGTTGCAAGTCTTGGAGAACTGATAGAAAATGCGACATTATTAGCATTAAATCTATGCTCGTCCATAACAACCTTGATTGCCTTAGCAAGTACGTCAGTCTGCTCAATTACACCATCGACATAGCAGTCTTCTGGTGCAGGAATTGTAACAGTCTTATGAACGACACTGTTCTTACCTGATTTAGTGATTTCACATATTTTAATATACTCGTTATTGATAACGATACTTACCAATTTACCTTTGGCTTTAGATGCAGCCATAAAATCCTCCTATCCAGCTCCCCACATAATAAGCTAATGATTTCTAGTTATAAAAATATATATAAATTTCCTGTTCTTTCTATATAGACAAAAACTCTCCTACATAAATATACAGATTAGTTAGAATCCCATAAAAGAAAGATACCAGTTAATTATATTCGTACCAAAAAGCATGGCTATTGTAAGCCCTGCACACAAATATGGTCCGAATGCCAACACATGTTCAGCTTTCGTGACTTTCATACGGATGGAATGAATGACTGCACCCAAGATGCAGCCAATCAGAAATGCCAGGATAATGCACTTCCATCCTAAAAATAATCCTGCAAACGCCATCAGCTTAATGTCTCCACCGCCAAAAGCGTCAATTCCTTTAATCGCTCGTCCAATAAAAAGACATATGAGCATGAATCCACTTATAACACAAAACCCTATTAGATAGTCTAATAGGTTCTTGTGATCTAATATGATTCTTATCACTGCCAAAACACCAATTGCCACATTAAGTGAAAATGGTATCTCGAAAGTTCTCCAGTCAATGACTGAAATAACAAGAAATATTGAAAATGCAAAGCACATCAATATGCTTACCGCATTAAATCCGTGAACTAAGAATACTATCACATATGCTATCCCATTGGTCGCTTCAATGATTGGATACTGCGGTGATATCTTAGCTTTGCAGTGTCTGCATTTTCCACCAAGTATTATGTAGCTTACCAGTGGTATGAGATCATACCACTGGATTTTCTCGCCACATGTCATACAATGCGAATGTTCTGTAGCTATATTCTCTTTTAATGGTAATCTGTAAATCAGTACATTCAAAAAACTTCCGAATACGATTCCGTATAGAAAGATAATGAAGTACAGTGGTAATTCGTATTGCATGATTTAATGTTTCCTTAACTAAATTTAATAATACTATTAATTAAGACTCTGGTACACCATTTATAGAAACCTGTCCATTAGTATTTACTTTAACAGTAATCCCACCAGAAACGCCAGAATACTTCTTTGATGTAAGCTTTGTCTTTGTTGGATCAATAGAAGTTTTCAATTCATTTTCAAATTTCTTACCAGCATCGCCTCCAATTGTTGTTCCAGTACTAGTAATAGTTAAAAGAACGGTTTCACCTGTTGTTGGTACATTAGCTGCATAAACTTCTTCATTCTGAAGAGCTACTTCTGCTGAGCTTTTAAGTTGTTCACAATTCTGAGCATCCTTTGACTCTCTTGACTTCTCAATATTCTTAATAAGTGTTGGAGCTAACACACCAACAAGTACTGCCATAATAGCAATAACTACGATAAGCTCTACTAAAGAGAAGCCTTTGTTACCTAATTTTTTCTGTGTCTTTTTCATGTTTCATATCTCCCTTTTGAAATATATTTATATAAATCTGCTCTCGTTAAGCGACCTGCAGAACAGATTATATACTACCCCTGTGCTCCTAATGTATTATAGAGCTGAATCATTGGCTGATAGATTGCAAGTATTAACATAACTACAACTAAAGCCATAAGGATAATAATAATTGGTTCCATTAATGAAGTAAGAGTCTGTGTCTGAACCTCTACTTCTTCTTCATAATAGACTGCTGAATTGGTAAGCATCTCTTCAACATTACCAGTTTCTTCGCCAATACCTACCATATGTACAACCATCGGAGGAAAAAGCCCCGATGTTCTTAACTGATTAGAAAGAGGCAAGCCTAATGATACACCGCTCTTTACTTTTTCTAATGCATCATAATATAATACATTCTTCATGGTTGAAGCAGATATCTCAAGTGCATCAATCATTGGCATACCAGCCTGTAACAATGTACTCATTGTTCTTGCAAATGAAGCACATGCTGACTTAGTCTGTAACAATCCGAATACTGGAATCTTTAACTTTAATTTATCAAGGTTATGCCTTCCATTCTCCGTATTACCATATAACTTAACTCCCACAACTATTCCAATGACAACAATAAGATATACATACCAGTATCCTTTAACACTGTCACTCATTGCAAGAATCATTCTCGTTGTTATTGGAAGTTCTGAATCAAGGTCTTCAAACATTGTCATAAAGCTTGGTATAACAAATGTAAGCATTACTACAATAACACCTATCATAACGAAGATAAGCACTATCGGATACATCATCGCTTTCTTTACAACACCTTTTAACTTAGCATCTTTTTCAAACTGTATTGCCATTCGTGTAAGAGAATTCTCCAAACTACCTGATGCTTCACCTGCTCTAATCATATCTACAAGAATACTTGGAAACTCTTCGTTCTCCCTCATTGAATCCGAAAGGTTTTCGCCTTTCTCAACGCTGGACTGGGTTCTCTCAATTGCTTCTTTAAGTCTCTTATTCTCTGTCTGTTCACCAAGCATCTCCAATGCATTAATTACGCTTACACCTGCTTTAAGAATACTTGCAAACTGCCGGCAGAATACGCTCATATCTCGTGCCGGTATTTTCTTTGGACCAAAAAATGATAGATTAACATCTTTATCCAAAGCTCCCTGCTTACCTATTGATATAGGAGTAAATCCCTGTTCCTTTATCTTTCTGGCTGCTTCATCTTTACTTTCTGCTTCAACAGCACCCTTAACATCTTTTCCCGAAGCGTCAACCGCTTTGTATGAAAATGTCTCCATATCACACTCCCCATTCTTAGTAAAATCTTTCCTTTTTAGTGCATTTAGTATAACACATAAGCACAATCAGGACAATAATTTTACTAAAATTAACAAACAAAATTAACAAATAATAAATTCTTTTTAAATTTACTTTTACATTTATAAC
>ENA-OZAA01000729-OZAA01000729.1-human-gut-metagenome-genome-assembly--contig:-NODE-729-length-13857-cov-3.662585_pt1 | contig 13857 bp, 9 predicted proteins | sample MGYA00244204_ERZ653492 | MGnify/ENA primary metagenome ERZ653492 (study PRJEB26926, sample SAMN06164980) | human gut metagenome | biome: ENVO:00009003; feature: ENVO:2100002; material: ENVO:00002003... | reverse complement strand
GTGCACATCCCGGCCAAGGCTGCCGGAGCGGAAACAGAAAATCAGGCAAAGGTAGTTCAATTCATCAAAAAAATTGGTATGAAACATATTAAGGTTTTCGCGCCGGGAACGGTCGCGAATCTGGGGTGCGGTTTCGATGTGATGGGCCTTACGCTCGACGGCGTGGGCGACGTGCTGGAAGTGGGCGTTGCGGAAAATGCCGAAGGATTCGAAATCCGTAACCGCAGCGGGATGGAACTCCCCGGAAATGTCGAAGAAAACGTCATCACGCCCGCCGTACGGGCCTTGCTCGAAGCTTACGGCCGTCCGGTGCGGATCGAGGTGGAGATCCTCGAAAAGATCGCTCCCGGCAGCGGCATCGGGTCGAGCGCCGCCTCGTCGGCCGCCGCCGTCTACGGGGTCAACGAACTGCTGGGCCGCCCGTTCTCGGGCAAGCAGCTGGTGGAGTTCGCCATGATGGGCGAGGCGTTGCTGGGCGGCACGCCCCATGCCGACAATGTAGGTCCCGCGCTGTTGGGCGGCGTGGTGCTGGTCCGCGGCTACCGGCCGTTCGACATCGTGCGGCTGCCCGTGCCCGACAACTTTTTCTACGCCGTGGCGCATCCCGGCATCGTGGTCAGCACCCGGGAGGCGCGCGAGGCGCTTCCGAAGCGGATTCCCCTGTCGGATGCCGTTGCGCAGTGGGGCAACGTCGGCGGACTTGTCGCCGGACTGGCGCTGGGCGACGTGGCGCTGATCGGCCGCTCGATGCACGACGTCGTCGCGGAGCCTTACCGCAAGGGGTTCATTCCCGGTTACGACCGTTTGAAGGAGGGGGTGCTCTCCGAAGGTGCTCTGGCCATGAACATCGCCGGATCGGGACCTTCGGTCTTTGCGCTGGCCGCCGAAGGGTCGGTGTCGGAACGGGTCGCCGAGCGGATGAAGAGCCATTTCGCCGGGCTGGGAATCGGCTGCAACATCTATGCGGGCCGCGTGTCGAATGCCGGGGCGCGGGTTGTCGAATAACAAAAGCGAAGGACGATGAATTATTACAGTACGAGAGATCGGGAACGGGCGCACGGCTGTTCGCTGCGCGAGGCCGCGATGATGGGACTGGCCCCCGACGGGGGGCTGTTCGTCCCCGAACGGATTCCGCAGGCCGACATGGCCCTTGCGGAGCGTCTGGCCAGCGAATCCTACGCCGCGTTGGCGGGTTATCTGGCGGGGTTGTTCTTCGGCGGCGATTTCGATTCGCAGGCCGTGCAGCGTGAACTGGACGGCCTTTACGACTTCCCCGTGCCCCTGCGCGTGGTCGGTCGGGGACGCTATACGCTGGAACTGTTCCACGGTCCGACCTGCGCCTTCAAGGATTATGCCCTTCAGCTGATGCCGAAACTCCTCGTGGAGGCAAAGAAGAACCTCTCCCGCACCGAAAAGACCCTCATCCTCGTGGCGACCAGCGGCGACACCGGCAAGGCCGCACTGGACGGCTACCACGACATCCCGGGCGTCGAGATCGCCGTGTTCTACCCCACGGGCGGCACCAGCGAGATCCAGCGTCTGCAGATGGCCACGCAGGAGGGTGCAAATGTCGCCGTTTATGCCGTGCGCGGCAATTTCGACGACGCCCAGACCGGCGTGAAGAAGGTCTTTGGTGATAAAGCCATTGCGGCCAGACTGGCCGAGCGGAACATCCGCCTTTCCAGTGCCAATTCCATCAACTGGGGCCGCCTCGTGCCGCAGATCGTCTATTACTTCGCCGCTTATGCCCAGCTGCTCAAGGCGGGAAAGATCAGCTTTGGCGACAAGGTCGATTTCTGCGTCCCCACCGGCAACTTCGGCGATATTCTGGCCGGCTACTATGCAAAGCAGATGGGCCTGCCCGTCGGCAAGCTGGTCTGCGCCTCCAACCAGAACAACGTCCTGACCGACTTCCTCTCCACCGGCACTTACACTGCAAAGCGGGAGTTCTATAAGACTACTTCGCCCAGCATGGACATCCTCGTGTCCTCGAACCTTGAGCGCCTGCTCTACCACGTCACCGGCAGCGATGCCGAAGTGGCCGGCCTGATGAAGAGCCTGAACGAGACGGGCCGCTACACCGTCCGTCCCGAGACGCTGAAGGCCATTCAGGAGAGCTTCGACTGCGGCTGGAGCAGTGAGGAACAGGTGGCAGGGGAGATCCGCGCCCGCTACGAGAAGGACGGCTACCTCTGCGATACCCATACGGCGGTGGCTTTCCATGTTGCCGCTCAGAAGAAACGGGACGGCGTGCCGATGGTGGTGCTTTCCACCGCCTCGCCCTTCAAGTTCCCGCGCAGCGTGCTGGAAGCTCTGGGCCACACTGCCCCGGAGAACGACTTCGAGGCCATGCAGGCGCTGGAAGAGGCTACCGGCCGCACCGCTCCCGCAAGTCTCGCCGTCCTGCGGCAGAAGGCCGAGCGGTTCAGCACCGTCATCGACCCGGCTCAGATCGCGGAGGTGGCACTGGGCTGTCAGGCATGACGAAAACCAGAACAGGAGTAAATAAACTATGGCACTTTTTGTGCTTGGCGATACCCACCTTTCCCTGGGCGGCTCCAAGCCGATGGACGTTTTCCCCGGCTGGAACGGCTATGTGGAACGGCTGGAGGCCAACTGGCGCAAGCTCGTAAAGCCCGAGGATACCATTGTTCTTGCAGGCGACATCAGCTGGGCCATGCGTCTCACCGATACCCGCAGGGATTTCGAATTTTTGCAGCAGCTGCCCGGCCAGAAGCTCATCATGAAGGGCAATCACGACTATTGGTGGACCACCGCCAACAAGATGAACGCCTACCTGAAAGCCGAGGGCTTCGATACGCTCCACATCCTGCACAACAACTCCTACTCTGTGGAGGGCTACGCCATCTGCGGCACCCGGGGCTGGCTGTTCGATGTGGGGGAGCCTCACGACGAAAAGGTGATGAATCGGGAGATAGGCCGCTTGAAGATGAGCCTCGACGCCGCAGAACCCGGGCTGGAAAAGCTGGTGTTCCTGCATTACCCGCCGGTCTACACCGGCACCAGCGCCCCCGAGATCGTGGCGACGCTGAGAGCCTACGGCATCAGGACCTGCTACTACGGCCATCTGCACGGCAATGCCATCCGCTATGCGGTGCAGGGCGATGTGGACGGCATCCGCTACAAGCTTGTCAGCGCTGATGGTCTGCGGTTCTGCCCCTACCGCATCAACTGAGGCAGAGACCAAAACAGCAGAAATGGCAAAAAGTCAAAATTTGGGGTGGCAATTCTATCACGACCGTGCTATAATAAATTGTGACGCGATTGTTGCACCCAATTTGAGCGCGCGCGTCCCCGCATTTCGCAAACAGCAAGGACGCGGTGCGCGGTTGCAGGCGGCAGTTTTCCCGCTGCCCCAACGCAATAGAATATTTGAGTGGAGGATACACAAATGAATTTCATCAAGTGCGAAAAGCTCGAGAAGAGCATGGCAGAGCTGCAGTTCTCCATCGACGCTGAGGCTTTCAAGGCTGCAGTTGCCGATGTTTTCAAGAAGGAGGGCAAGAAGTACCCTGTTCAGGGCTTCCGCAAGGGCAAGGCTCCCAAGGCTCTCATCGAGAAGATGTACGGCGCTGATGTCTTTACCTACGACGCCATCAACGAGCTGTTCCCCGCAGCTTACGAAGAGGCTGTCAAGGCTGCCGGCATCGAGCCGGTCGGCCGTCCTGAGGTCAGCGTTGACTCCGCCAGCGAGGCTGAGGGCGCTACCCTGACCGTCAAGGTCGCTGTCAAGCCCGAAGTCAAGATCGGCGCATACAATGGTCTGACCGTTGAGAAGACTGTCCATACTGTTTCTGACGAGGCTGTTGAGGCCGAGCTGAAGCGTGTGCAGGAGCGCAACGCCCGTGAGCTGACCCGCGAGGGTGCTGCTGAGAACGGCGACATCGTGGACATCGACTTCGAGGGCTTTGTGGATGGCGTCGCATTCGAGGGCGGCAAGGCTGAGCACTACAGCCTGACCCTGGGCAGCGGCAGCTTCATCCCCGGCTTCGAGGATCAGATCGTCGGCCACGCTGCTGGCGAGGAGTTCGACGTCAACGTCACCTTCCCCGAGCAGTATCAGGCTGCTGAGCTGGCTGGCAAGCCCGCTGTCTTCAAGATCAAGCTGCACGAGGTCAAGTACAAGGAGCTGCCCGCTCTGGACGACGAGCTGGCTAAGGACTGCTCCGAGTACGACACTCTGGACGAGTTCAAGGCTTCCATCCGTAAGAACAACCAGGAGCAGCTGGACAAGCAGGATGACCTGGCTGTCGAGAACGCTCTGGTCGATCAGGTCATCGACGGCATGGAGGCTGAGATCCCCCAGGCTATGTACGATGTCCGCATGGACGAGCTGGTCAACGACTTTGCTTTCCGCATGGAGCAGCAGGGCCTGCGCCTCGAGGACTACCTGAAGTATATGGGTCAGTCCATCGACCAGTTCCGTGCTTCCTTCATGCCTCAGGCTGAGAAGCAGGTCAAGATCCGTCTGGCTCTGGAGGCAGTCGCAGCTGCCGAGAACATCGAGGCTTCTGAGGACGAGCTGAACGCAGAGGTCAAGCGCATCGCTGACCAGTACAAGATGGAAGAGGACAAGGTCCGCGAGCTCATCAATGTCGATGAGGTGAAGCACGACCTGGCCATCAACAAGGCGATTGACTTCATCAAGAGCCACGCTAACGTCGTGGAGAAGGCCGCTGAGGCCGAGAAGACCGAGGACGCTCAGTAATTCTGGCGCACAAGGTCACACAGGGCAGGGAGTAATCCCGGCTCTGTAAGCTAAGGTTGTTGAAATTGACCGATACGGCTACGGCCCATGTGCGCTTGCCGTATCGGTCAATTTTGCAAATACAATAATTTTCATTCAGGAGGCGAACCCTATGAGTTTTGTTCCTTACGTTGTCGAGCAGTCGGCGCACGGGGAGCGTTCCTACGATATTTTCTCCCGTCTGCTGAACGACCGCATCATTGTGCTGAGCGAGGATGTCAACGACACCTCTGCCAGCCTTGTCGTGGCACAGCTGCTGTATCTGGAAGGGCAGGACCCCGATAAGGACATCAGCCTGTATATCAACAGCCCCGGCGGCTCCATCAGCGCAGGTATGGCCATCCACGATACCATCCAGTATATCAAGTGCGATGTCTCCACCATCTGCATGGGCATGGCTGCCTCAATGGGCGCATTCCTGCTGGCCAGCGGCACCAAGGGCAAGCGCTTCGCTCTGCCCAACGCTGAGATCATGATCCACCAGCCGCTGATTGCAGGCGGTCAGGGCGGCGGTCTGTCCGGACAGGCTACCGACATCAAGATCCATGCGGACCATATCATCCGCACCCGCGCCAAGATGAACCGGCTGCTCAGCGAGTACACCGGCCAGCCGCTGGAAAAGGTGGAGCAGGATACCGAGCGCGACAACTTCCTTTCTGCGCAGGAGGCTAAAGAATACGGCCTCATTGATGAGGTCATCACCCACCGCTGAGCGGCAGAAAGCAATACACCCAGGATAAGGAAAAACGGTTATGGCTAATAACAATTCCGGCAGAGATAAAAACGAAAAGGATCTGGTCTGCAGCTTCTGCGGCAAACATCAGGACGAAGTGGAGCGGATGATCATCGGCCCCGGCGTGAACATCTGCAGCGAATGCATCGGCCTCTGCGCCGACCTGCTCTCGGACAAGCCGGATCATCCGGGCAGCAACAGCTCCCGCCCCAGCCGCGGCAGCGCCAGCCGGGCGCGTATCCAGCCCGCAGATGATCTCGCCATCAATATCAAGACCCCCGCAGAGATCAAGGAGGGTCTGGACCAGTATGTCATCGGTCAGGACGAGGCCAAGCGTGTGCTGGCCGTCTCGGTCTACAACCACTATAAGCGCATCCTGAGCGGCAAGGGCGCAGACGTTGAACTGCAGAAGTCCAACGTCCTGCTGCTGGGTCCCTCCGGTGTCGGCAAGACCCTGCTGGCCCAGACGCTGGCCAAGATGCTGGGCGTTCCCTTCGCCATCGCAGACGCCACCACCCTGACGGAGGCCGGCTATGTGGGCGAGGACGTCGAGAACATCCTGCTCAAGCTCATCCAGGCCGCAGACTTCGACGTCCAGAAGGCTCAGATCGGCATCATCTATATTGATGAGATCGACAAGATCGCCCGCAAGTCGGAGAACACCTCCATCACCCGCGACGTATCCGGCGAGGGCGTCCAGCAGGCGCTTTTGAAGATCGTTGAGGGCACGGTCGCAAATGTCCCTCCGCAGGGCGGGCGCAAGCACCCGCAGCAGGAGTTCATCCAGGTCGACACGACCAACATCCTCTTCATCTGCGGCGGCGCGTTCGACGGGCTTGACAAGATCATCGAGCAGCGCACCGATACCTCCGCCGTGGGCTTCAACTCTACGGTCAAGAGCAAGGGCGACCACAACGTCGGAAAGCTCTTCCAGCTCGTGCAGCCGCATGATCTGCTGAAGTTCGGCATTATTCCGGAGCTTGTGGGCCGCCTGCCGGTCATCACGTCCCTGCGCGGGCTTGACAAGGACGATCTGGTGCGCATCCTGACGGAGCCGAAAAACGCGCTCTGCAAGCAGTACCACAAGCTGCTGTCCTATGATCAGGTCGAGCTGAGCTTCGAAAAGGGCGCGCTGGAGGCCATCGCGGAAAAGGCCATCGAGCGCCAGATCGGCGCGCGCGGTCTGCGCGCGATCATGGAGGAGATCATGACGAAGATCATGTACGAGATCCCGTCCGACCCCACCATCCAGTCCGTCTGCATCACCGAGCGCTGCGTGCGCGAAGGCGAGCCGCCCCAGATCACCCGCGACGCCGCAAAGCCCCGCGCTCCCATCAAGAACGCAGGCGTAACGCTGTAACACAACAAACAGGAAGGGAGCGTGCGCTCCCTTCCTGCGTATTTTTATCCTCCGCGAAAGGAGACAACTTTTATGAGCGACTATAAACCCCTTGCCTGCCTGCCGGTCCTGCCGCTGCGCGGGATCGTGGTGTTCCCCGGCTGCGTGACGCATTTCGACGTCGGAAGGAGCCGGTCTGCCCGCGCCGTTGAGGAGGCCATGCGGGCAGATCAGATGATCTTCCTTGTCGCCCAGCGCGACGTGCAGTGCGACGAGCCGAAGAAGACCGACCTGTATTCCGTCGGCACCGTGGCCTATGTGCGGCAGATTTTGCGTCTGCCGGGCGATAATATGCGCATTCTCGTCGAGGGCAAATACCGCGCGCAGCTGACCGACATGATCCACGCCGAGCCGTATCTCTTCGCCCGCGCGATGGAGCTGGACGAGCCGGGCTATCACGCCGCCGTACCGCGCACGCAGGCGCTCGTGCGGCAGGCGCACCAGCTGTTTGAGCAGTTTATCGATCTGGCCGTCAAATCCGGGCAGGAAAACCTGCTGCAAGGCTCTTCGACCGACGACGCGGGCGAGCTGGCCGATTTCATCGCCCAGAACGCGACGTTCGGCTACGAGGACAAGCAGCGCGTGCTCGAAACGCTGCCGCCCGTTCACCGGCTGGAGCTGTGCATCCGCATGATGGCGAAGGAGCTTGACATTCTGCGGCTGGAAAGCGAGATCAACGATCAGGTGCAGCAGAATGTCAACCAGAACCAGCGCGATTATTATCTGCGCGAGCAGCTGCACGTCATCCGCGAAGAACTCGGCGAGGACGACGACAGCGACGCGGACAGCTACCGCACCAAAATTCAGGCGCTGAAGCTTCCGCAGGAGACGGAGGAAAAGCTGCTGCGTGAAGTTTCGCGCTTTGCGCGCCAGCAGCCCGGCTCCGCCGAGGCCTCCGTTCTGCGCAATTATCTCGACACGATCCTCGACCTGCCGTGGAACAAAGAGACGAAGGAGCGGCTGGATGTAAAGGCCGCTGCAAAAATTCTCGACGAGGATCACTTCGGCCTTGAGACGGTCAAAAAGCGCATTCTTGAAACGCTGGCCGTGCGCCAGCTGGCTCCGGAGCTGCCGGGGCAGATCCTCTGCCTGGTCGGCCCTCCGGGCGTAGGCAAAACGTCCGTCGCGATTTCGATCGCACGGGCGCTGAACCGGAAGCTGGCCCGCCTGTCTCTCGGCGGCGTGCGCGACGAGGCCGAGATCCGCGGCCACCGCAAGACATATATCGGCGCTATGCCGGGCCGCATTATGACGGCTCTGATTCAGGCCAAGAGCAAAAACGCGCTGCTGCTGCTCGACGAAATTGACAAGCTCGGCAGCGATTATAAAGGTGACCCGTCGTCCGCGCTGCTGGAGGTGCTGGACTCTGCTCAGAATTCCAGCTTCCGCGACCATTATATTGAGGTGCCGTTCGATCTGTCCCACTGCATGTTCATCACCACTGCCAACACGACCGACACCATCCCCCGCGCCCTGCTCGACCGCATGGAGGTCATTGAGCTGGGGTCTTATACGGACGAGGAAAAGCTGCAGATCGCCAAGCGGCACCTGCTGCCGAAGCAGCTGAAAAAGCACGGCATGAAGCGCACGCAGGTGCGCGTCTCCGACGACGCGATCCGCGAGATCATTGCCTGCTACACGCGCGAATCCGGCGTCCGCAGTCTTGAGCGGCAAATTGCCGCGCTCTGCCGCAAGTGCGCCATGCGCTTCGTCTCCGACGAGCCGCCCAAGCGCATTTCCATCACCGGCGGCAATCTCGAAGACTTCCTCGGCGTCCGCAAATTCCTGCCGGAGGCAAACGTCACGACCGATCAGGTCGGGCTTGTCACGGGCCTTGCGTGGACAGCCGTCGGCGGCACGGCGCTTGAGGTCGAGGTCAACGTGGTCGACGGTACCGGCAAGCTGGAACTGACCGGCAATCTGGGCGACGTGATGAAGGAATCCGCCTTCGCAGCCATGAGCTTTATCCGCTCGCGCGCAAAGGCGCTGGGCCTCGCCTCGGATTTCTACAAAACGAAGGACATTCACGTCCACTTCCCGGAGGGAGCCGTCCCGAAGGACGGGCCCTCCGCCGGTATCACGATCTGCACCGCCATCGTCTCGGCGCTTACGAACCGCCCCGTGCGGCGCGACGTCGCCATGACAGGTGAAATTTCCATCCGGGGCCGGGTGCTCGCCATCGGCGGGCTGAAGGAAAAGACCATGGCTGCTCTGCGCCACGGGGTCAAGACCGTCATCATCCCGGCGGAAAACGAAAAGGATCTGGAGGAGATCGACCAGACCGTGCGGCAGGCGCTGCAATTCATCACGGTTTCCAGCGCCGACCGCGTGCTGGAGGCTGCCCTTCTGCCCGCAGACGATGCAGCGGGGACAATTTCGGTTCCCGCCGCGCCCGCAATGCCGATCCCCGCACCCAAAACGCGCCGCAAGCCCGGCATCCGGCAGTGAGGAGGCCTGCATGAATCTGCATAACGCGGAATTTGTCCGCTCCGTCACCTCCGTCGCCGACTGCCCGAAGGACGGCCTGCCGCAGATCGCGTTTGCGGGCAAGTCCAACGTCGGAAAATCCTCCGTCATCAACAAGCTTCTGCTGCGCAAAAACTTCGCCCGTGTCGGTGAAGCTCCCGGCAAGACCACGCACATCAACTTTTTCCGCATTGATGCGGCCATATACCTCGTCGACCTGCCGGGCTACGGCTACGCCAAGGTCCCGCAGAAGGAAAAAGAGCGCTGGGGCAGGCTCATGGAGGCCTATTTTGCCGCGCCGGACACGCTTACCTTCGGCGTCATGCTCGTCGACGCACGCCACGCACCGACAGCGAATGACGTGGTCATGGCAAAGTACTTCCTGCAGTCCGGCAAGCCCTTCGTGGTCGTGGCCAACAAGCTTGATAAGCTCAAAAAAAGCGAGATCGAGTCAAATCTTGCCCGCATCCGCGAGGTGCTGTCCCTGCCGGATGACGTGCGCCTGATCCCCTTCTCCGCCGAAAAGGGCGACGGCCGCGACGAGCTGCTGACCGTCATCCTGCACGCGGCAGAACAATAAACGCAAAAGCCGAGGCCCCGCCGTCTGCGGGGCCTCGGTTTATACGATCAAAACGCATTGCTGCCCGTTTCAGGCAGCAATGCGTTCGTAGGGGCGGACGACTCTGTCCGCCCGGCAGAATGCACCGAATCATCAAAAATTCTCGGCGAATTCGTATACACTTACCCACTTGACTGTAGGGGCCGATGCCTGCATCGGCCCGCTGGGGAGTTGCGAATTCGCCGTAAGATTTCTAAAAAAGCACTGCTTCCAGCGGGCCGACAGAGTCGTCGGCCCCTACGCGATGCGGAGCGTATTCACCGAAAGCCGTTCAGTTTTGTGGTTGCCTGTGCTCGATCCACTTACTTTCTTTCCGGCACAAGGAAGATAAACACCAGCGAGCTGATGAGCAGCAGGTAGGGGTAGAACAGGAACGGGATAATCTGGAACGCGGTGAGCGTTTCGCCCAGCTCTGCGGCGGCGGAGATCGCCAGCAGCATCTGCGCGCCGTAGGGGATGATGCCCTGGAAGATGCATGAGAAGGTGTCGAGCAGCGACGCGCTCTTCTTGCCCGTGATGCCGTATTCCTCGCTCATCTGCTTTGCGATGGGTCCGGCCATGACGATGGCGACGGTATTATTGGCCGTGGCGATGTCCATCGCGCCGACAAGCAATCCGATGCCGAGTTGGCCGCCCTTGTTGCCGTGGAAAATGCGGCGAATAAATCCGAGCAGCGCTTCAAAGCCGCCGTATTCGCGGATGAGGCCGCACATGGCAGACACGAGGATCGTGACCATGATCGTCTCAAACATCCCGGACGCGCCGGAGCCCATGTTCCCCAGCAGCTCGGTCGGGTGCACCGCACCGGTGGCGAGCATGATGATGGCCCCGGAGAAAATGCCAGTCAGCAGCACGAGGAACACATTGACGCCCGCCACGCCGCCGATAAGCACCAGCAGATACGGGACGGTCTGCAGCAGATGGTATTCCGAAATTTCAACCGCGCCAATGTCGCTTTTCAGCGAGAACACAATGATCAGCGCCAGCGCCACCAGCGCCGCCGGAAGCGCAATGCGGAAGTTTGTGCGGAATTTGTCCTTCATTTCGCAGCCCTGCGTGCTGCAGGCGGCGATGGTCGTATCGGAGATGAACGAGAGATTGTCGCCGAACATCGCACCGCCCATGACGGAGCCGATGCACAGCGCCAGATGGAACCCCGACGCCTTCGCCACGGCGACGGCGATGGGGACGATCAGCGTGATCGTGCCGCAGGACGTGCCCATGGCCGTCGAGACGAAGCATGAGACGATGAACAGCACCGCAACGGCGAACCGCGCCGGGATATGCGCAAGCATGAAATACGCGACGGACTCCGCGCTGCTGCGGCCCACGACGCCGACGAACACACCGGCGGCCAGAAAGATCAGGATCATCGTCATAATATTCTTATCGCCGACGCCCTTTGCCATGACCTCCAGCTTGTCGTCAAACGACAGCGCCCGGTTCTGCAGGCAGGCGACGAGGATCGCGGCCAGAAACGCCACGACGATTGGAATGTTGTAAAAGCCCATTTCAATTTTCAGGCCGTATTCAAACAGGCAGCCCAGCCCCAGATACAAAACAAGGAACACCCCGATGGGCAGCAGGGCAATGGCGCGCGCGGGTTTCTTCTCCATAAAATACTCTCTCTTCTTCATAAAAACTCACCCCCGGCCGCGTATGCAGCCAGGAGTCTGCGCATAAGCTTTTTTATTGTATTGGCTTTCTGTCCTTTCGTCAAGTAAATCGATGATTCTTTGGTGAAACTGCATAAAAATACACGGTGCATAAAATTAACAGCCTTTTTACATTTCCGCTCTGTTCAGAACGGGATTTTTCTGATAAAATAAGAACAATTCTTGAAATAGGAGTGAGGCTTTGTACCGCAAACAGGTGTTACTGGAAAAACTGAAGGAGGCTGCGGCCTCCGTGCTGCCGATCAGCCTGATCGTGCTGACGATCTGCTTCGTGCTCGTGCCGGTCGATACGGGGCTGATGCTCTCGTTCGTGCTGGCGACGGCCATGCTGATCTTGGGCATGGGACTGTTCACGCTCGGCGCGGAAATGTCCATGAGCAAGATCGGCAACTACATGGGCGCGAAGCTGACAAAATCGCGCAGGCTTGGGCTGATCCTGATCGTCAGCTTCCTGTTGGGCGTCGCCATTACGGTGGCCGAGCCGGATTTACAGGTGCTGGCAGCCAACGTGCCGGAGATCGACAAGACGGTTCTCATTCTGACCGTCTCCGTCGGCGTGGGTATTTTCCTGATGCTCTGCATGGTGCGTATTCTGTTCGGCATTTCGCTGCGGCTGCTGCTGATCGTGTTTTATGTGCTGGTGTTTTTGGCTGCGTTCCTGTCCGATCAGGGCATTCTTGCCGTCGCGTTTGACTCCGGCGGCGTGACGACCGGGCCGATGACCGTGCCGTTCATCATGGCGCTCGGCGTTGGCGTTGCGTCCATCCGTTCCGACGAAAATGCGAAAGCGGACTCGTTCGGCCTTGTCGGGCTGTGCTCCATCGGGCCGATCGCGTCGGTGCTGCTGCTGGGCGCGATCTACAAGACGCAGCCCGCACAGGCGGAAAGCGAGACTGCCGCCGCCATCACCAATACGGTCGCGCTGGGCCGGGATTATCTGCACGCCTTCCCGGAATATCTGAAGGAGGTCACGCTGGCGCTGCTGCCGATCGTGGTGTTCTTCCTGATCTTCCAGATCGTCTCGCTGCGGCTGCGGAGGCTGCCGTTTTTGCGGGTCATGGTGGGCATTCTGTATACATACGCGGGACTCGTCCTGTTTCTGACGGGCGTGAACGTCGGCTTCTCGCCGGTCGGCTATGCGCTGGGCGCAGCGCTGACGGAGGGATGGAAGCTGTGGCTGCTCATTCCGCTGGCCATGCTGATGGGCTGGTTTATCATCAACGCCGAGCCTGCCGTCCACATCCTCAACCGGCAGGTCGAGGATTTAAGCGCGGGCGCGATCTCGGCAAAGGCCATGGGCATGAGCCTGTCCATCGCCGTCTCCGCCGCAGGCGGACTTGCCATGCTGCGCGTCATCACGGGCGTTTCGATCATGTACTTCCTTGTGCCGGGGTATTTTATCGCGCTGGCCCTGTCGTTCTTCGTGCCGCGCACGTTTACGGCCATCGCGTTCGACTCTGGCGGCGTAGCCTCCGGCCCGCTGACGGCGACGTTCATGCTGCCGTTCGCCATGGGGGCCTGCGAAGCGCTGGGCGGGAATGTCATGACGGACGCGTTCGGCCTTGTCGCGCTGGTCGCGATGATGCCGCTGATTACCGTGCAGGTCATGGGCGCGATCTACGTCATCAAATCCCGCCGCGCCGAAAAGGAACCGGCTCTGCCGGACTTCGGCGACAACGAGATCATCGAACTGTGGGAGGCCTGCTGATATGGAATTATATTATATCATTGCCGTTACCGATTCCGACCGCGGCGAGGCCATGAACGCCCTGTTCCGCGAGACGGGTCTGCCGATGATCCTCAGCGCCCCCGGAAGAGGCACAGCCAAAAACGAGCATCTGGCCGTCTACGGTCTGGATGAAACGCCCAAGACCGTCACGACATCCGTTGCCAGCGCGCAGGAGGCCGCGCAGCTCGTCAAGGCTGCCAAGCGCAAGCTGTTTCTCGACATTCCCGGCAACGGGATTCTGCTGACCGTGCCGCTCAAGAGCGTGGCGGGCGGCAGAACGCTCGCCTATCTGACCAACGATCTGAAAACAGGAGGAACGCCGCATATGGAATTCAATCATGAGCTGATCGTCGTGATCCTGAACGAGGGCTACGCCGATCTCGTCATGGACGCCGCACGGGCCGCAGGCGCAGGCGGCGGCACGGTGCTGCACGCCAAGGGCACAGGCTCGAAGCGCGGAGAAAAAT
>ENA-OZAA01000726-OZAA01000726.1-human-gut-metagenome-genome-assembly--contig:-NODE-726-length-13894-cov-6.767613_pt1 | contig 13894 bp, 8 predicted proteins | sample MGYA00244204_ERZ653492 | MGnify/ENA primary metagenome ERZ653492 (study PRJEB26926, sample SAMN06164980) | human gut metagenome | biome: ENVO:00009003; feature: ENVO:2100002; material: ENVO:00002003... | reverse complement strand
GCACTGGTCCAGCAGGCTCAGGGCGTCCCGGAGGGCGCCGTTGGCCATGCGGGCCAGGATCTCCGCCCCGTCGGGGGCCAGGGGAATATTTTCGGCCCCGGCAATGTGCAGCAGGTGCTTTTCCATATCCCGGGGCAGGATGCGCTTGAAATTGAAGCGCTGGCACCGGGAGAGAATGGTGGCCGGAACCTTGTGCAGCTCCGTGGTGGCCAGAATGAACATCAGGTGCTCCGGCGGCTCCTCAATAGTCTTGAGCAGAGCGTTGAAGGCCTGGGTGGACAGCATGTGGACCTCGTCGATGATATAGACCCGCTTTTTCAGCACCGTGGGGGTATAGACCGACTCGCTGAGCAGCTCCCGGATGTCGTCCACCCGGCTGTTGCTGGCAGCGTCCAGCTCCGTCACGTCCAGCAGGGAACCGCTGTCGATGCCCCGGCAGGCCTCGCACCGGTTGCAGGGGGCCCCGTCCTCCGGGTGCAGACAGTTGACGGCCTTGGCCAGAATCCGGGCGCAGGTGGTTTTGCCGGTGCCCCGGGTGCCGGTGAACAGATAGGCGTGGGCCGTGCGGCCCTCGGCCACCTGGCGCTGGAGCGTGCCGGTGATGTGGTCCTGGCCCACCACCTGGGAAAACGTCTTGGGCCGCCATTTGCGGTACAGTGCCTGATACATGAAGCAGCCCTCCCTTTGCGTTTGCGTAAAAAATAAAACTCCTCCGCTGCCAGCCGCGGGGCCGGTGGACTCGCGGCACATGGATGATCCCTCTTAATGCTGCTCGGTTCCCCGCCTGACATGATTCGTGGGTATCCATTGCGCGAGACCGGCTCCGCAGCTGGCGGCGGAGGAGTCGTCATGCAGATATCCTATCACATTTCGCTCCCGTTGGCAACTGGAATTTTTTCGCAGGGGGATTCATAGAAATTTAACACAAAAGCCGACGTTCCGCGCTTGTGAGAAAAAATTTTTTATGGTATACTCCAATAATACTGAGAAAGTATCTGCCCGGCGGGCAGTTTTTTTAACGGAAGGAGACCGATATGGACTCAAACAACAGAAACAATCGAAACGGCGGAAACAAGAAAAACAACAAAAACCTGCGCAGCGTCATCTCTCTGATTGGCTGGGCCCTGGTGCTGACGCTGGTATTCAACTACATCCTGGCCGCCACCAGCGGCGGCAGGAGCTTTGAGGTCCCCTACAGCGAGATGATGGACCTGGTGGAGCAGGACCAGATCAAGGAGATCCAGCTGAAAGACGGCGTACTGTACGCCACCCCGGTGGACGGATATACCTATACCGAAAAGACGGACAACAAGTACCGGGAGCCCAAGACCTATACCCAGAGTGAAAAGTCCAAGCTGACCCTGTATACCACCTATCTGACGGACACCCGGCTGCTGCCGCTGCTGGATGAGCACAATGTGGAGTATTCCAGCCCCGTCAAGAGCTCCTGGAGCGTCCTGGGAGACATCCTGGTGATGTATATCCTGCCGATGGTGCTGATGATCGGACTGGTCCTGCTGGTGATGCGGATCGTGTCCAAAAACGGCGGCGGCATCGGCAACGTGGGCAAGTCCAACGCCAAGGTATATATGGAAAAGCAGACCGGCGTCACCTTCAAGGACGTGGCCGGTCAGGATGAGGCCAAGGAGTCCCTGGAGGAGATCATCGACTTCCTCCACAACCCCGGCAAATACACCGCCATCGGCGCCAAGCTCCCCAAGGGCGCGCTGCTGGTAGGCTCCCCCGGCACCGGCAAAACGCTGCTGGCCAAGGCCGTGGCCGGCGAGGCCAACGTGCCGTTCTTCTCCATCTCCGGCTCGGAGTTTGTGGAGATGTTCGTGGGCATGGGCGCGTCCAAAGTCCGTGACCTCTTCAAGCAGGCCAAGGAAAAAGCCCCCTGCATCGTGTTCATCGACGAGATAGACGCCATTGGCCAGAAGCGCAACAGCGGCCAGCTGGGCGGCAACGACGAGCGTGAGCAGACCCTGAACCAGCTGCTCACCGAGATGGACGGCTTCGAGGGCAACAGCGGCGTCATCATCCTCGCGGCCACCAACCGTCCGGATTCCCTTGACCCGGCTCTGACCCGTCCCGGCCGCTTTGACCGCCGTGTTCCTGTGGAACTGCCCGACCTCAAGGGCCGCGAAGAGATCCTGAAGGTCCACGCCAAGAAAGTCGCTCTTGCCCCCGGCATCGACTTCAACACCGTGGCCCGGATGGCCTCCGGTGCCTCCGGCGCAGAGCTGGCCAACATCGTCAACGAAGCCGCCCTGCGGGCTGTGCGCGCCGGCCGCAAGTCGGTCACGGAAGCAGACCTCGAGGAGAGCATCGAGGTGGTCATTGCAGGCTACCAGAAGAAGAACTCCATCCTCACCGACAAGGAAAAGTGCATCGTGGCCTATCATGAGATCGGCCACGCACTGGTGGCGGCGCTTCAGAATCACTCCGCACCCGTGCAGAAGATCACCATCATCCCCCGCACCTCGGGCGCACTGGGCTACACCATGCAGGTCGAAGAGGGCAACCACTACCTGATGACCAAGGAAGAGCTGGAAAATAAGATCGCCACCCTCACCGGCGGACGCGCTGCCGAGGAAGTGGTGTTCGGCTCCATCACCACCGGCGCGTCCAACGACATCGAGCAGGCCACCAAGCTTGCCCGCGCCATGCTCACCCGTTACGGCATGAGCAAAGAGTTCGACATGGTGGCCCTGGAGACGGTGAGCAACCAGTATCTGGGCGGCGACACCTCGCTGGCCTGCTCGGCGCAGACCCAGCGCGAGATCGACCAGCGGGTCGTGGAGCTGGTAAAAGCCCAGCACGAAAAGGCCATCAAGATCCTCACCGACAACCGTGCAAAGCTCGACGAGCTGGCGAAGTACCTTTATGAAAAGGAGACCATCACCGGCGACGAGTTCATGGCTATCCTTGAGGAAAAAGATTCCAGCGAAAATTAAAATAGGATCTCTGCAATAATCCAGCCGCCGTATCCGTATTCATTACAGATACGGCGGTTTTCTGATACGCCGTACCGCTGATAAAAGCATTTGGGATAAACCTCTCCGTCAGCGCACCAGCGCTGACGGAGAGGTTGACCCCCTACATCTACAGGAGGATACTACTATGAGACTGCTGAACAAGAACACTGCCCGCCGCGCCGCCGCTGCTGCCGCTCTGCTGACCATGACCGCCGCCATGAGCGTGGGTGCCTTTGCCGCCGACGCCGAGGACGCGACCGTTGCCGGTTATCTGCCCCCTCAGTCGTCCGAGGTCATGGTTCAGGGTGACATTGCTCTCCACTCTGACGTTCCGGTGGGGGAGGTAGACCCCAACTACGGCGGCTACGCTTCCCCGGTGGAGAACCCCATTCAGGGCAACGTGATGATGATCTCCGACGAAACTCCCCTGCCCTCTGACACGCCGGTGGAGAAGAGCGAAGCCCGCTACACCGTCAAGGGTCTGCTGGGCAAGCAGGTGCTCTACACCGCCCGTCAGGAAGGCCGCGTGCTGACGCTGGACGCCCCCGATGACAACGCCACCTTCCGCACCACCATCCTCGACATGCAGACTCTGATGAATCAGGGCGTAAGCACTCTGGTGCTCAAGACCGGCAAGACTTCCACCACCCTGAACCTGACTCTGCTGTGCCAGGATCAGAAGCCCGGCACCCGGGTCACTCTGCGCCACCTCGGCAGCAGCGCTCACCTCACCGTGGGCTTCCGCGGCCGCCGCGACCTCATCGTTGGCCGATAAGCTTTTCCCTCTCTCCTCTTCGTTTTCCATAGATACTTTTTCCCTCAGACGCAAAAGACCCCCGCTGCAAACACAGCGGGGGTCTTACTGTTTATCAAATGGTCCCGTCCGAGCCGTTCTCGCTCTGCTCCGATGCATAGAGCACCATCAGGTGGTTTGCGGATGCTTCGAGCTGGCTCTTGGCCTGACGGAGGTTCGCTTCTTCCGTCTCGTTCATCTTCTCGGGCTTATCCTTCCGCAGGCAGCGGCGGAGGTTCGCCACATCGGCCTTGATGCGGTTCTTCTCCTCTTTATCCAGCTCCTTCTTGCACTTGGAGAGGGCCTCGTCCACCTTATAAGCCAGCACCTCGCCCTGATTGTGGAGGTCAAGCCGCTCTTTGCGGCGGCTGTCCTCGGCCTCGTAGGCGGCGGCGTCGGCCATGGCGCGCTGGATCTCATTCTCCGAGAGGTTCGTGCTGCCGGTGATGGTGATGTTCTGCTCCCGGCCGGTGCCGAGGTCTTTGGCCGAGACTTTCACGACGCCGTTGACGTCAATATCAAAGGTAACTTCGATTTGGGGCTTGGACGAGAAGCTGGCCCGGATGCCGTTCAGCTTGAATTTGCCGAGGCTCTTATTGTCGCGGGCGAAATGCCGCTCACCCTGCAGGACGTTGATCTCCACACTGGTCTGCATGGGGCGGGCCGTGGTGAATATCTGGCTCTTGCGGGTGGGTATCATGCTGTTGCGGGTGATGAGGGGTGTCGCCACGCCGCCCAGTGTCTCGATCGAGAGGGTCAGCGGGGTGACGTCCATCAGCACAAGGCCCTGCGCCGCTGCACCAGAAGCGCCAGCCAGCTTGCCGCCGCCCTGTAACAGACCGCCCTGCACAGCGGCACCCATCGCTACGCATTCGTCGGGGTTGAGGCTGTGGCTCGGTTCACAGCCCAGCAGTTCCTTCACCTGACGCTCGACGGCAGGCATCCGGGTGCTGCCGCCGACGAGAAGGACTTTGCCCAGCTGCGAAGCCGAGATGCCGGCATCCCGCAGTGCGTTCTGCACCGGGGCCACCGTCCGTGCCAGCAGGTCGCCGGTCATCATCTCGAACTGGGGGCGGGAGATGGTCAGATCGAGGTGGTGGGGGCCGTCCTTGCCCACAGCGATGAAGGGCAGATTGAGCTGGGCCGAGAGGGCGCTGGACAGCTCTTTCTTGGCCTTTTCGGCCTCTTCTTTCAAGCGTCCCATGGCGGCGGGGTCGCGGGAGAGGTCGATGCGGTCCGATTTCTTGAACTCTGCCACGGCGTATTCCACGATGCGCTGGTCGAAGTCGTCGCCGCCGAGGCGGGTATCGCCGCCGGTGGCCAGCACCGTAAAGGTGCCGTCTTCGATCTCGATGATGGAGACGTCGAAGGTGCCGCCGCCGAGGTCGTAGACCAGGATCTTCTGGGGCGCTTCGTTGTCAAGGCCGTAGGCCACAGCGGCGGCGGTAGGCTCATTGATGATGCGCAGGACGTTCAGGCCTGCGATGCGGCCCGCATCCTGGGTGGCCTTGCGCTGGCTGTCGTCAAAGTAAGCGGGGACGGTGATGACGGCCTCCGTCACCGGCTCACCCAAGTAGCTCTCGGCGTCGCGGCGTATCTTGGTCAGTATCATGGCGCTGATCTCCTGCGGAGTCAGGTCTTTGCCGTCGATGTGGACGCGGTAGTCGCTGCCCATATGCCGCTTGATGCTGGACACCGTCCGGCCGGAGTTGGTGGCAAGCTGGCGCTTTGCCGCGCCGCCCACCAGACGCTCGCCGTCTTTGGTGAACGCCACCACGCTGGGGGTGGTGCGCTCTCCCTCTGCGTTGGTGATGACGACGGGCTTGCCGCCCTCCACCACTGCCACGCAGCTGTTCGTGGTGCCAAGGTCAATACCGATCACTTTGCTCATTCTGGTCGTCCTCTCTGTTTTTGCGACGCGCATATTTTTCCTTCAATATCATATCGGTTCCGTATGACGATTTCTTAGAGCATTTGTAAAGATTTTGTGTTTCCGCTCATTCTCTCTCGAGCAGCTGGTGGATGGCGGCCTCCGTCTCGTCCAGCCAGCTCTGGGCCGTCTCGTCCCCTTCTTCTTTGCGGACGAGGAAGCCCTGCTTCGCCTCAGCCAGCTGAGCCAGCGCCTTTTTGCGGGAGATATACTGGGTCTCATACTGGGCCACCCGCAGGCAGACCTGCGGCATATAGGCGATGTCGGGGGTGGCGGCGCAGAGTTTCTGAGCCTTGCGGTAGGCCCGCAGAGCCGCACCGGCCCCCTTTCCCTGCACCATGGCATCGTCGCCCAGCGCCACCCATGCGGCCACATCGCCGGCGTCGGCGGCTTTTTTCCAGAACTTGCGGGCCTGTGCAGGGCTCTTGCGGCAGCCCCGGCCCTCGTAGAGCATCTCGCCCATCATGGCAAGGCCCTCGGCGCAGCCCTCTTCGGCAGAGAGCTGATAATAGTGCATCGCGTCGTCCCAGCGTTCCTCGGCCATGGCATGGTTGCCGGCCCGCAGCTCCGCTTCGCCCGGCTCATCGGTGTCGTGGCTGGCGTGGAGCAGACCGTTCAAAAGCGAGCAGTCCAGCGTGGCAGAGCTGGTCCACGGATCGATGACCACGCCGTCGATGCTGTCCGAGTCCAGCGCCATCTGCATGGCGGAAGCCAGAAGCCGTTCCGCCATGGGGCGGCTGGCCGTGCCTTTATCGGCCTCCGCCATCTTCACTGAGGTGAACACCGGCAGGTAGCACCGGCCCTTCTGGGTACGCAGGGTCCAGGGCTGCAGGTCTTTCGCTTTCTCCGCCGGGACAGGATGCTCCGCCCACGGGGCGGCCCCGTCCGGCTGGTCGGACGCAGCTTCCAGCGGCACCAGGACCCTGGTGTCCAGCTCGAGGGCATAGTTGATGGCGTTCATCAGCGCCCAGAAGCTCTCCTCGTTCTGGCCCTTATAGAGCGCTGCCACAGCCCGCTCTATCGCCGGACAGCCCGTACCCAGCGGCCCGTATTCCGGCAGCTTTTTGCGGTCTGCCGCGCCCACCGGGCGCAGCCGCAGCCGTGCCGCACCATCTTTTGCCATTGCATCCACCATTCTTTCCGTTGAGATTCCTTTCCAGTATAGCAGGATTTTCCGGTTTTCTCAATCTCCGGAGCCGAAATCTGCATCCAGAGCCGGTTTTCTTTGGCAAAAAACATAGCATTCCTGTTGGGAGTGCGTTATAATAAGGAGCGTCTCGACTAAATGTATGAAAGAAAGGGAGTATCGAGCCTTGAACAAAATGCTTCGCTATCTCAGCGACTACAAGCGCGAGAGCGTGCTTGCACCGCTTTTCAAGATGCTGGAAGCTACGTTTGATCTGTTCGTGCCGCTTGTGATGGCCGACATCGTCAACGTGGGTATCGCGGCCCACGATTTCCACTACATCCTCGTGCGATGCGGCATCCTGCTGCTTCTGGCCATCGTCGGCCTCACGTGCAGCCTGACGGCCCAATACTTCTCGGCCAAAGCCGCCGTGGGTTATTCCACCGGTCTGCGTCATGCGCTGTTTGAGCACATCCAGACGCTGAGCTTTTCCGAGATGGACACCATGGGCACCAGCACCCTCATCACCCGGATGACCAGCGACGTCAATCAGGTGCAGAGCGGATTGAACCTCTTCCTCCGTCTGTTCCTGCGCAGCCCCTTCGTGGTGATTGGCGCCATGATCATGGCCTTTACGGTCAACTTCCGCGCCGCCCTCATCTTCGTGGTGGCTATCCCGCTGCTGAGCGTCGTGGTCTTCGGCGTCATGGTCATCACCCGGCCGCTCTATAAGTCGGTGCAGACCCGCCTCGACCGGGTTCTGGGCCTCACCCGCGAGAACCTGACCGGCGTGCGCGTCGTCCGCGCCTTCGACAAGGAAAAGAGCGAGGTGGACCGCTTCGAGGACGCCAATGAGCTGCTGACCAAAATGCAGCTCCACGTGGGCCACATCTCCGCCCTGATGAACCCGCTGACCTATGTTATCATCAACCTTGCCATCGTGGCGCTGCTGTATGTAGGCAGCATCGAGATAAGCATCGGCGGCATGGCCTCCGGCGACGTCATCGCGCTGGTCAACTACATGAACCAGATCCTGGTCGAACTGGTCAAGCTGGCCAACCTCATCGTTCAGGTGAGCAAGGCTCTGGCCTGTGCAGGCCGTGTGCAGGCGGTTCTGGACACCAGGCCCGGCATGGAGTTCCCGGCTGAGCTCACCGGCAATGTTCCGGCGGAAAAGGCCGACGACGCCGTCTGCTTCGACCATGTGAGCCTGACCTACAAGGGCGCAGGCGCACCCAGCCTCTCTGACATCAATTTCACCGCCAAGCGCGGCCAGACCATCGGCGTCATCGGCGGCACCGGCAGCGGCAAATCCAGCCTCATCAGCCTCATCCCCCGCTTCTACGACGCCACTGAGGGCAGTGTGGAGATCATGGGCCGACCGGTCCGGCAGTACCCCCGCGCCGACCTGCGCGGCAAGGTGGCTGTGGTCATGCAGAAGGCCCAGCTCTTCGGCGGCACCATCCGCTCCAACCTGCTCTGGGGCAGCCAGAATGCCTCCGACGCCGACCTCTGGGCTGCGCTGGAAACGGCACAGGCTGCGGAGTTCGTGAAAGCCAAGCCCCTCGGCCTCGACGAGCCGGTGGAGCAGGGCGGACGCAACCTCTCCGGCGGTCAGAAACAGCGTCTGACCATCGCCCGCGCCCTCGTAGGCAAGCCGGACATCCTCATCCTCGACGACAGCGCCAGCGCACTGGACTACGCCACCGATGCGGCCCTGCGCAAAGCTCTGGCCGCTCTGCCGGGCGATCTGACCGTCTTCATCGTCAGCCAGCGTGCCGCCAGCCTGCAGCACGCCGACCAGATCATCGTGCTGGACGATGGCCGCATGGTGGGCCTTGGCCGTCACGCCGAGCTGCTGGAAAGCTGCCCGGTCTACAAAGAAATTTACGAGAGCCAGTTCAAGAAAGGGGATGCGCAGAAATGAGTGCAAAAGCAAAAAGCAAGCTGACCCCTGAACAGCAGAAGGCCACCATGACCCGGGTGCTGCAGAAAATCAAGCCCTACGGCTTCTTCGTGGTGTGCAGCCTCATCGTAGCCGCTGTGAGCGTGGCGGCCCAGCTGTATATCCCCATCCTCTGCGGCAGTGCCATCGACATGATGCTGGGCAAAGGTGCCGTGGACCACGCGGGCGTGCTGCGCATCATCTACGAGATCATCGTGGTGGCTGTTGTCGCCGCCTTTGCGCAGTGGCTACTGAGCGTCTGCAACAACCGCATCACCTTCGCAGTCAGCCGTGACCTGCGCAACGCCGCCATGCGGAAGATCCAGACCCTTCCCCTCTCTTACCTCGACAGCCATCCTTCCGGCGACATCGTGAGCCGGATGGTGGCCGACGTGGATACCTTCGCGGACGGCCTGCTGATGGGCTTCACCCAGCTGTTCTCGGGTGTGCTGACCATCCTCGGCACCCTGCTCTTCATGTTGCAGCAGAATGTCCCTATCACGCTGGTGGTGGTCTGCATCACCCCCCTGAGCCTCGTTGTCGCCAGCTTCCTCGCAAAGCGCAGCTACAAGTATTTCCAGAGCCAGAGCACCGTGCGCGGCGAGCAGACTGCCCTTGTCAACGAGATGATAGAGGGTCAGAAGGTCGTGCAGGCCTTCGGCCACGAGGCCCAGAGCCTCGAGGCTTTTGACGAGGTGAATGGCCGACTGCAGAACGTGAGCCTGAAGGCCATCTTCTTCTCCAGCATAACCAACCCCGCCACCCGCTTCGTCAACAACATCGTCTACGCAGGCGTCGGCCTCGTGGGCGCAATCTATGCCGTAGCTGGAGGCATCACCATTGGCCAGCTGAGCATCTTCCTGAACTACGCCAACCAGTACACCAAGCCCTTCAACGAAATTTCCGGCGTCGTGACCGAGCTGCAGAACGCTCTGGCCTGCGCAGCCCGCGTGTTCGAGCTGCTGGACGCTGAAGACCAGACCCCCGAAGCGGAGAACGCCGCAAAGCTCGTGCCGGACGGCCACGTCCAGATCGAGGACGTCTCTTTCCGCTATCTGCCCGACCGCCCGCTCATCGAGGGCCTGTCTCTGGACGTCAAGCCCGGCCAGCGCATCGCCATCGTCGGCCCCACCGGCTGCGGCAAGACCACCCTCATCAATCTGCTCATGCGGTTCTATGATGTCAACGGCGGCTCCATCAAAGTCTCCGGCACCGACATCCGGGACGTGACCCGCGCCTCCCTGCGCGGCAGCTACGGCATGGTGTTACAAGATACCTGGCTCCGGGCCGGCACCGTGCGGGAGAACATCGCCTACGGCAAGCCGGACGCCCCCCTCGACGAGGTGGTGGCTGCGGCCAAGGCAGCCCATGCCGACAGCTTCATCCGCCGCCTGCCCGAGGGCTACGACACCGTCATCGCCGAGGACGGCGGCAACATCAGCCAGGGCCAGAAGCAGCTGCTCTGCATCGCCCGCGTGATGCTCTGTCTGCCCCCGATGCTGATTTTGGACGAGGCCACCTCCTCCATCGACACCCGCACCGAGGTGCGTATCCAGGCAGCCTTTGCCCGGATGATGCAGGGCCGCACCAGCTTCATCGTGGCACACCGCCTTTCCACCATCCGGGAGGCCGACGTCATCCTCGTGATGAAGGACGGCCACATCGTGGAGCAGGGCGACCACGATACCCTGCTGGCGCAGGGCGGCTTCTACGCCAAGCTCTACAACAGCCAATTCGAGGGTGTGGAGACTTAACGCTTCAACTTATAGCAATTCAACTTTTTAATGCAACAGCGGTGAATTGCATATCGCAAAGATGCCGTTTGAATGTTGCACTAATTTCTTGACTTGCGATAAAATTTGCGATAAACCATTTTGGGAAGGAATATAATCATGTCGAAAGATGAATATTTGATTACAGATCCACCCCTCAAAGCGCTGACTGTTTTTGCGATGCCGATGATCCTTGGCAGCTTTTTTCAACAAGTATACAATATGGCCGATTCCATAATAGTTGGTCAATTTGTTGGCTCTTCGGCACTTGCGGCTGTTGGTGCTTGTGCTGCACTGACCAATGTTTTTATTTGTGTGGCGCTTGGTGCTGGTGTGGGCGCAGGTGTGCTTGTAAGCCGCTGTTTTGGTGCAAAAAATTATGGTAAAATGAAAACCATTGTGTCAACGTCCCTGATCAGCTTTTTGATCTTAAGCGTTGTCCTTGGTGTCTTTGGCTTTTGCTTTTCCCATTTCATGATGAGCGGATTACAGACCCCTGCCGATATATTGGAAGAAGCAGTATTGTATCTGCGTGTCTACTTTGTGGGTTTCCCGTTTCTATTCATGTACAACATTCTTTCCACCATGTTCACTTCCATCGGTGAATCCAAAATTCCGTTGGGACTGCTGATATTCTCATCTATCCTGAATATTTTTATGGATCTCTGGATGGTGGCTGGTCTTGGTCTGGGGGTGTTTGGTGCAGCCCTTGCGACCTTGATCGCACAAGGAATTTCTGCCGTGTTTTCGTTCTTGATCTTTCTGTCTCGGATGCGGCAATACAAGAGCTCCTTTAGCAGGTTCGACCGGCAGGAGCTGTATTCCATGCTTCGCATTGCGGTACCATCGGTTTTGCAGCAGTCCACAGTGTCTATCGGTATGATGATCGTGCAGGCAGTGGTAAATCCCTTCGGCACACAGGCACTTGCCGGGTATGCGGCAACGATGCGGGTAGAAAATGTTTTTTCTCTGATCTTCGTATCCATCGGCAATGCAGTTTCGCCGTTTGTATCCCAGAATCTTGGCGCAAAGAAAATTGAGCGTATCAAAAAAGGTTATCATGCTGCACTGGTGTTGGATCTATGCTTTGCAGTTCTTGCTTTCGTGGTCATTGAAACACTGCACACGCAGATTTCCTCGTTGTTCCTGGGAAAAGACGGAACCGCGTTGGCCTATCAGGTGTCCGGTGATTATATGAGATGGCTTGGTTACTTTTTCATCTTCATGGGCATCAAGATGGCAACTGATGGCGTTCTTCGCGGACTTGGAATCATGCGGCCATTTCTTATTGCAAATATGGTAAACCTTGCAATCCGCTTGTCTGTTGCTTTGATTTGTGCACCGCGTTTTGGCATTGCTTTTGTTTGGCTTGCAGTCCCTGCAGGTTGGCTTGCAAACTTCCTTATTTCCTATGCGGCGCTCAGAAGATCGTGGCCAGAGGATAAAGCAGCGGTATCTCAATGATTTCATGCAGTGGAGAGGTGCTTTGTTCTGACGGGTTTCACTTACAGAGCTTGTGGCACGCAAGCTCCAGCTTTCGGGTGGAGTAGATGCCGCCCTTTCCTGTATCCTGTTCTCGTTATATCTGTTTTTTCACAACCTCAGTTCACAACAAAAAATGAGATAGGCAACCCCTTTCGGGGAAGTCTATCTCATTTTTTTCGTTGGGGCTATTTTGCAACAGCCCCATTTTTGTTTGCTCTGTTTTATTTTTTGCGGGTCGGCAACATTTTCTTTTTTACCTATTTTCGGCTTTCAGCACCGTTGCCTCAGCAGGCGGCGGTGTGAGGGTGGAGTGGGCCAGAATAAAGGCAGCGGCGCGGCTGGATGCGATGCGCTGGGCGGCGCGGCGGCGGTCGTTGGAGGCGAAGGTGTGCTCCCCGTCCCGCTTTGCGTCCCAGTGGGCAAGCTCGTCATCCACCTCGGCTTCCGTCGGCCAGAGCTCTTCTTTCTGCGCCACCAGCAGCAGACCCATCCGGCTGCGCAGTTTGCGCTCGGCCTCGGCGTGGAGCCAGGCTCGGAATTCTTCCACCGTCTGGCCCTGCACCTTTAAGTACTGGTCAAAATTGACGCCGTTGGCCTGCATCCGCAGGTTGAACTGGCGCTGCTCGGCAAAGTAGTTGCCGGCCACCAGCTGCTTGGGCAGCGGGCCGGTGACGTGTGTACCCAGCTGGGCGATGAGGGCCTGTTCGGCCACGGCGCGGGCCTGCTGGCAGCGCTGGGCGTAGATGTCCTGCGTCACCTTGGCACGGAGGGCGCGCTTGCCCTCGGCGTCGGCGGCGCGGTCTTCGTCACCGTGGCGGCGGTTTATTTCAAGCTCGATGGTCAGCTCCCGGATAGGCCGGGGCTGGATAGGCTGGGTAAAGCCGGTGTACTCTCCCAGTTCCAGCGGCGGCAGACAGAAGAACTGCGCTCCCGCCCGGAAGCCCTCGGCCCGATTCACGGCCAGAAGCTCAAAATCCGGGTCGGTGACGGGCTGCAAATCGTTTTCTTTCATCAGCTGAGCGAACAGGGGCGAGAAACCCTCCAGAATCGCCCGATTGACCGCCGCCGTCAGCAGGTCATCCTCGTCCTGCGGAGCGTCCGGGGCCGCCTTTTCGGCCTGCACCGCCGCTTCCAGCTCTTCTGCTGCGGCGGAAAAGACCACCCGGCAGTCACCGGGTTCTGCCATGCCAAAATGTTCGAGTTTCATTTTCTTCTCCCCCTCTCAGCGGACGATGCCGGCCATCAGCACCAGCAGCACGATGCCCAGCACCACATACAGCACCTCTGCACCCAGGACGGACTTGTCGCCCTCGACGTACATCTCGGCGGGGTCGTCGGGGTTATAATAAAGGGTGACGACAGCTCCCTGTGCAAGCTCTCTGCCCTTGGCAGACTTGGGGTAATGGAGGCGGTGGGTGCCGCCAGCAGTGGTGAACTCCAACAGGTAGGCTTCGCCGTCCCGGCTCTGCACGGTGCCTGCCACAGCGGCCTCGACCTTTTCGCCCTTGGTCATGAGCTTGCGGCGTCTCGACCAGCTCCGCCATGCCATGTAGAACATGATGCCTGCACCGATGAGAAAGATAATGATGTTGAACATTCGCAGTTTCCCTCTTCCGTAAATAGTCCCGCCGGGCCGCTGCCCCGCAGGGGTAATATTTATTGTATCATACTCCACCGGATTTTTCGCCCCATTCGGCCTATACGGAATGCAACAATTTTCGCAAAAAAATTTGTCGTACTATTTTGCAAAAAATGCTTGACTTTCTTTGCACCTGTGGTATAATAATCATCGTTCCGAGCCGAACGGCAGCGAACAAAACAGAATATGCGGATATGGCGGAATTGGCAGACGCGTTAGATTCAGG
>ENA-OZAA01000710-OZAA01000710.1-human-gut-metagenome-genome-assembly--contig:-NODE-710-length-14188-cov-6.048822_pt1 | contig 14188 bp, 8 predicted proteins | sample MGYA00244204_ERZ653492 | MGnify/ENA primary metagenome ERZ653492 (study PRJEB26926, sample SAMN06164980) | human gut metagenome | biome: ENVO:00009003; feature: ENVO:2100002; material: ENVO:00002003... | reverse complement strand
AGCGTGCATGGGCGGAGGTCAAGCGTTTCCTAAAGGTGATTAAAGAGGAAGAATAGAGGAGAAGCAGATAATGATTACCGGAGAATTAAGAAATAAAATAGATAAAATATGGGAAACATTCTGGACAGGTGGCATCACAAATCCATTAGATGTTATAGAACAGTTTACATATTTACTCTTTATAAAGCAGCTTGACGAAGTTGAGACAACAAAAGAAAACGAGGCAAATTTTCTCGGTGTAGACTATGAGTCTATGTTTCCGGGTGAATGTCAGAAATACCGCTGGAGCAAATTCAAAAATCTCGGTTCAGCAGAGGAAATGTATGAGCTTGTTTTAAATGGAGTGTTTCCGTTTATAAAGAATCTGCATCAGGACGGGGATTCGGCCTATGCCAGATATATGGGAGATGCTATATTCAAGATTCCCACCGCGGCAATGCTGTCAAAAATAGTCGATGGAATAGATAAGCTTGAGCTGGGAGATGAAGATTCTAAGGGAGATTTATACGAGTATCTTCTCTCAAAGGTTGCAACAGCCGGAACTAATGGACAGTTCAGAACACCGCGACACATTATAAAAATGATGGTCGAGCTTGTAAAACCGGCACCGGATGATACAATAATTGATCCGGCAATGGGAAGTGCAGGCTTTCTGATAGAAGCACAGAGCTATCTAAGAGAAAACCATCCGGAGCTTTTCCTTCATCAGGAGAGCCTTCAGCATTTCAATAACACTATGTTTTATGGTAACGATATGGACAGAACCATGCTTCGAATCGGAGCTATGAATATGCTGCTTCATGGTGTGGAAAATCCTAATATTTCGTACAGAGACAGTCTTTCAGAGCAGAATACGGATGTTGAAAAATACAGCTTAGTTCTGGCAAATCCGCCGTTTAAGGGAAGTCTGGACTATGAGGCGGTTTCAGCAGATTTGCTTAAAGTGACAAAGACGAAGAAAACAGAGCTACTTTTCTTAGCACTATTTTTGCGTATACTCAAAAAAGGTGGCAGAGCGGCAGTGATTGTTCCTGATGGAGTATTGTTTGGCAGCAGTAAAGCACATAAACAAATCAGAAAAGAAATCATAGAAAACAATAAGCTCGACGCAGTCATATCAATGCCAAGTGGAGTGTTTAAGCCATACGCAGGAGTGTCAACAGCAATCCTTATTTTTACAAAAACAGGCTCAAGTGATACCGACAAAGTATGGTTTTATGATATGAAAGCTGATGGATTAAGCCTTGATGACAAACGCCAGGAAATCGCAGACAATGATATCCCAGATATTATTGAGAGATTCAATCATCTTGATGCAGAGACTGACAGAAAAAGAACGGATCAGAGCTTCTTTGTTCCTGTTGATGAGATTGTCTCAAATAATTATGACCTTTCAATCAATAAGTACAAGGAAATAGTCTATGAGGCTGTGCAATATGAGCCAACCGATGTGATAATAGGAAAGATTGACGCTCTGGAAAGTGAGATACAGGGTGAACTGGCAGAGCTTAAGAAACTGTTGGATGTGTAAAAGCAAATTCGTGTTTGAGGGGATCTTGGATAAATAGAATATATGTTTGACACAAAGGCGATTAGATGTTAATATAGTATAAAAGAAGTGCTACCGATAGACGGTTAGCCTGATATATGTATTGATTAAAAATAACCGCCACAGTTTACCAGACCAGGGCGGTTATTTTTGTGTCTTGGAATCATGCTTTCCATGCATGTAACCAAGACTGTAAAAAGTCGCACACAATGCAAGCACTGCAATAAGGTCACTAATGGTCAGCATAAGCACAAACCTCCTTGATAGATTTCCATATAGGATTTCTATGTAAACAGAGCTAAAACTCTCTGGTGGAGGCCAACCGCCTACCGTGTTGGGTAGCACCAAATATATTATAACAAACATATGTTCTAAAAACAAGACGGAATTGAATATTTCGATTAAAAATATTATAGTGATATATATGCAGGAGTGATGCAGATGAGAGTAAAACTTAAGGATATATTTGATTTACAAATGGGAAAAACTCCATCTAGAAGTAATTTAGAGTATTGGAATACAACAGACTATAAGTGGATATCAATAGCAGATTTAACAAAAACAAGTAAATATATATTTGAAACGAAAGAATATCTTTCAAAGAGTGCTATTAAGGACAGTGGAATTAAAGTCATTCCAGCTAATACTGTGGTAATGAGTTTTAAATTATCAATTGGTAAAACAGCAATAACAAAAGAAGATATGTATTCAAATGAAGCAATAATGGCTTTCAAGGATAAACATGTGATTAATATTATACCAGAGTATATATTTTATTTGTTTAAATACAAAAATTGGGAAGAATGTAGTAATAAGGCTGTTATGGGAAAAACCTTAAATAAGGCTACTTTATCTGAGATTGAGGTTGAAATTTGCTCTATAGAAAAGCAAAGACAAATAGTTAATATTCTTGATAAAATAATGTCTGCTGTAGATGGCAGAAAGCAAGAATTACAGCTATTAGATGAGTTAATCAAGGCCCGATTTGTCGAGATGTTTGGTGATCCAGTTAAGAATCCAAAAGGTTGGGAAGTTGTAACTATTGGAGATATTGTTACAGAAGTAAGGTATGGAACAAGTAAGCCAGCTGTGGAAGGTGGAAAGTATCCATATTTACGAATGAATAATCTTACTGCTGATGGTCATTTGGATTTAAATGACTTAAAATATATTGATATTCCAGATGATGAGATAGAAAAATGTGTTGTTAGAAAAGGAGATGTGCTCTTTAACAGAACTAATAGCATAGAACTAGTTGGAAAGACTGTAGTATTTGATTTGCAAGAGGATATGATTATTGCGGGTTATATTATTCGTGTAAGACTTAATAAAAGATTATTGCCAGAGATTCTTTCGCAATATATGAATCTTGAAGCTTTAAAAGATATATTGAGGTCTATGGCGAAAGGTGCAGTTAACCAGGCAAATATAAATGCTCAAGAGTTACAGAGTATAAAGGTTTATATACCTGACATGGAATTGCAAAAACAGTTTATTGAGATGAAGAACCAAGTCGACAAATCAAAATTTGATACTATGACCTTCGCCCCAATATATGATATAATAAACCTATATTTACACACTCATTTTTATCAGGGAAGGAGATGAGCAAGCATGACAGAATCAATTAAACTACCGGTGGGAATAGAGAGCTTTGATGAGATCCGTTCAGACGGATATTACTATGTCGATAAGACAAAGCTGATTGAACAGTTGATTGACAGCCGGGGAAAAGTCAACCTTTTTACCAGACCGCGTCGTTTTGGCAAGACTCTCAACATGAGTATGCTCAAATCTTTCTTTGAAATTGGAGCAGCTTCTGAATTATTTGATGGTCTTTATATATCGCACAACAAAAAAATGTGTGATGATAATATGGGTAAATATCCTGTGATATTTCTGTCTTTAAAGAATGTGGAAGGACTAGATTTTCAAGCTGCAAAGTATCAGATGATAGAGATAATTGCAAAGGAAGCTAAGAGATTTGTATATTTGAAGAATAGTGACAGGCTGGACATTGACGATAAGTCGGCGTATGCTTCTTTAATTCGATTAGAGGATGGCAGATATGAAATGAGAGATGAGGCACTGTATGCTTCGCTTCAAACTTTATCTGAGCTGTTATATAAGCATCATTGCAGAAAAACAGTTATTTTAATAGATGAATATGATGTTCCACTGGATAAGGCATTTCAAAATGGCTATTATAAAGAGATGGTTTCTTTGATACGTGCCATATTCGGAAAAGCATTAAAGACAAATGAGGCATTGGATTTTGCTGTCTTAACAGGTTGTCTTCGCGTTTCAAAAGAAAGTATTTTTACAGGATTAAATAATTTCAAGATTTTATCTATTACTGATACAAGATTTGATGAACACTTTGGATTTACGGATGCGGAAGTAGAGCGTTTGCTGGCATTTTATCATTTGGAAAACAGGTTTGCGGAGACAAAGGAATGGTATGATGGTTATCATTTCGGAAATGTTGATGTATATTGTCCGTGGGATGTAATTAATCATGTTGACAGAATAAAAGATGATCCAATGGCTGGACCGGAAGCGTATTGGATTAATACAAGCGGAAATGAGCTTGTTAAGAGGTTTATAGATAAGGCTGGTAAGACAACCAGAAATGAAATTGAGCGTTTGATCGCGGGAGAAGCCATAGACAAGCAAATTCGTCTGGATATGACCTATGACGAAATAGACAATAATATTGATAATCTATGGAGTGTTCTGTTTACAACAGGTTATCTGACATATACAAAGATAAGTGAGAACAAAAAATATAGCCTTGTAATTCCAAACAATGAGATTAAAGAAGTATTTAAGCTGCAGATACAGGAGTGGTTCAGGAATAAAATATTTTCCAATACCGAGCAGTTGCAGGACTTTTGGAAGGCTTTCAAAGATGGAAATACACAGATAATGGAAATGTATTTAAACAAGGTGCTGAGTAATTCGGTGAGCGTTTTTGACACAAAAGCGAGAAATGATGAAAAGGAAAGCTCCTATCATAATCTGCTTATTGGAATTTTGAGTGGCAATGAGGACTGGCTGGTAAAGTCAAATGTTGAGGCAGGAGAGGGCTTTGCAGATATTATTGTGGAGACAGATGATCCGGATGAAGGAATTATTGCAGAGCTTAAATACACAAAAGATTTTAAAGCTATGGAAAAATCCTGTGAAAAGGCTCTGAAACAGATAAAGGATAGAAGATATCAGGAATATCTGTTAAATGATGATCGACAGAATATCATGTATTATGGAATTACATTTTGCAGAAAAAGATGCAAAGTGCTTGTAGAAAGATAAAAGGGGTGATTACATGGAAACTAATTTTGATTACCTTTTAAAGAAAGAAGAATACGCAGATTTTGCAAAACAGGCAGTTGAAGCAGAAAAAAGTTTATCCATTTCACCGGCCACTTGTGCCATTTTGTCGAGGCGTGCACTTGAGCTTGCAGTGAGGTTTGTTTTCTCATATGACGCGGAGCTTTCGCTTCCGTACAGAGATAATGTATCGAGTCTTATTCATGAGCCAACGTTTAGAAGGATAATTGAGCCAAGGCTGTTTCCAATGCTCAAATATACCATTCATCTGGGAAATGTTGCAGTTCATACCAACAACAATATAGGCAGGGATGAAGCAATAATAGCGCTTCGTGATTTGTTTGAGTTTTGCGATTGGATTGATTATTCATATTCGAGGGAATACGATGAGAAGACATATGATGAGTCGATTCTTGCAAGCGGTAATGAAAAGCGTATAAAGGCTGATGAGCTCATGAAGCTGTATGAGGGCTTAAGCAGTAAGGATAAAAAGCTCGAGAGCGTATTGAAGGAGAATGAAGAGCTCCGCGAGCAGATGACAAAGAAGCGTAGTCAGAATGTAAAGACAAGGGAGTTCCATGTAGATACGATAAGTGAGGCAGAAACCCGCAAGAGATATATAGATGTTGCCTTAAAGGAGGCAGGATGGGTTATTGGCAGAAATGTCACGGAGGAGGAGCCGGTTACAGGAATGCCAAACAGCACAGGAACAGGGTATGTGGATTATGTTCTTTGGGGAAAGGATAATCTTCCACTTGCTGTAGTGGAGGCTAAAAAGGCTTCTGTGGATGCTATGGTAGGAAGCCAGCAGGCGAAGCTGTATGCTGACTGTTTGCAGAATAAATACAATAGACGCCCTCTTATTTTCATAACAAATGGATTTGAATTTTTCTATACGAATGATTATATGGGATATCCAAGGCGTGAGGTTTCAGGCTTTTTCACACAGGAAGAGCTGCAGCTTGAGATGGATGGACGCACTTCAAGGATTCCGCTTGAAAATATACGGATAAGCGATGATATTACCAACAGACCGTATCAGAAAGAGGCTGTAACCGCAGTCTGCGATGCTATCACAAATAAGCACCGTAAGATGCTTATAGTGCAGGCCACAGGTTCAGGAAAGACAAGAGTGAGCATTAGTATTGTTGATGTATTAAGGCGCCACAATTACGTGAAAAATATTCTGTTCCTCGCAGACAGAAAAGCTCTTGTGAAGCAGGCCAAAAACAATTATACGAATCTGCTTCCTGATTTATCATGCTGTAATCTGCTTGACAATAAAGATGACCCTGAGTCGTGCAGGATGATTTTTTCTACATATCCGACGATGATGAATGCCATAGATGAGAGGAAAAACAAATATGGTGAGAAGCTCTTTAGTCCGGGGCATTTTCAGCTCATAATCTGCGATGAAGTACACCGCAGCATTTACAAAAAATATCAGGAAATATTTGAGTATTTTGATGCGATGTTACTTGGTATGACTGCCACTCCAAAGAATGAAATCGACAAAAACACATATGGAGTCTTTGACCTTGAAAGAGGAGTTCCGACATTTGCGTATGAGCTTGAAAAAGCGGTGGAAGAGGGCTATCTGGTCAATTATTCTACACTGGAATATAAGTCAAAAATAATGGAAAGCGGTATTCACTATGATGAGCTGTCAGATGAGGAAAAAGAAGAGTATGAGGATACATTTTCTGATGATGACACTGTAGGTGATGATATATCAGGAGAGGCCGTAAATACATGGCTTTTTAACGCGGATACAATTGATAAGGTTTTAAGAGAGCTTATGGAAAAGGGCTTAAAAATTGAGGGTGGAGACAAGCTTGGCAAGACAATAATTTTTGCCAAAAACTCTTTGCATGCGCAGGCAATAGTCGAGCGTTTCAATAAGCTTTTTCCGGAATATGGAGGAGACTTCATAAAGCGGATAGATTATAGTATAAAGTACAGTGATTCATTGATAGATGAGTTTAGCACAAGTGATAAAATGCCACAGATAGCAGTATCTGTTGATATGCTCGACACAGGAATAGATATTCCGGAGATTTTGAATCTTGTATTTTTTAAGAAGGTAAAAAGCTATGCCAAGTTCTGGCAGATGATTGGAAGGGGAACCAGGCTTTGCTCTAATCTGCTTGGAGAGGGTATGGACAAAGAAAGATTTCTTATATTTGATTTCTGTAACAATTTTGAATATTTCCGCGTGAACAAAAATGGAGCGGAGAATGGCATAACAGAATCACTCAATGAGAAAATATATAACACAAAAGCCCAGATTGTCAGAGAGCTTCAGGCACCGGTATACAGTAGTGATGAGGTATACGCAGATTACAGAAAAAGCCTTGTGGATGATTTAAAGGAAGATGTAATTAGCTTAAATGACGATAGCTTTATGGTGAAAAGACATCTGCGTTATGTAGAGTTTTTCAGGGCTTCATCATCGTGGGATAATCTGGAGACAATAGAGATTTCGGATATCAGGGAGCATATTGCACCTCTTATCAGGCCTAAAAAGGAAGATGAGCTGGCGCGAAGATTTGACTATCTGGTATACAGTATAGATCTTGGACTGTTGCAAAGCAAAAGCATACAAAGTCCGGTGAATATAGTGGTTCAGACCGCAGAAAAGCTGTCTGCCAAATACTCAATCCCACAGGTGGAAAAGAAAAAGGAGATTATCGAAAAGGTCCAGACAAATGAATTTTGGGATAAAGTCACTATAATAGAGCTTGATACAGTAAGAGAAGCTTTAAGAGGTCTGTTGCAGTACCTTGACAGACAGGTACGGCCAATATACTATACAAATTTCACGGACTCTATAACAGATGGTACACCGGGTGAACCTTTATATGGCGGAAATGACTTGAAAAATTATCGTAAAAAAGTCGAATTTTACCTGAAAGAGCATAGTGACAAATTGTCAGTGTATAAGCTGAAAAACAACAAAAAGCTGACAGAAACGGATCTAAGGGAATTGGAACGAATTCTGTGGACTGAGCTTGGTTCAAAGGAAGATTATATAAAGGAATACGGAGAGACACCGATAGGCAGATTAGTACGAAAAATAGTCGGTGTAGATAGAGCGGCAGTAAACGAAGCCTTCAGTTGTTTTATGTCAGAAGAGCGCTTGAACATAAATCAGATGAGATTCGTAAATCTGATAGTGGACTATATAGTAGCAAATGGAAATATCGAAGATAATAAAGTATTGATGGGTGAACCATTTAAATCAGTTGGAAGTATCACAACTCTTTTCAAAGATGATATGAGTACCGCAAAACAGATAATGGAGATAGTGAATCAGATAAAGCGTAACTCCGAAGAAATTGCCTGATGTATAGCGAAGCTGTTTAGATACTGTAGATTTATGCACATGAAACACAGAAAATGGAAGAGGATGTGAAAAAACTCAATCGAGTTTTTTCACATCCCCTTTTTTTGAGCTTATATATTAGCATCTCCTGCAGACAGGTTGTGGAAGCATAATAAATTTGCAAAAATTATATTTAATTCTATAAAGCACTTGACATAGTTACTAAGAGTTACTATAATAAGCACATAAAGTAAATATAAGAAACGCAGAAAGTAATTATAGGAGTTAAACACATGAATAAAGTAGATGTAAATGGATTAACAGAACGGGAGTTTTTAGCAGAATATAAGCCGGGCGATTATGACAGACCATCGGTTACAGTTGACATGATGGTGCTTCGTATGAAGGAAGACTTAAGCTGTATGCAGGTGCTTCTGATAAAGAGAAAGGCTCATCCGGAGATAGACAAATGGGCGCTTCCAGGCGGATTTATTAACATAAAGGAATCAGCATATGAAGCAGCGTGCAGGGAGCTTAAAGAGGAAACAGGTCTTACAGACATTTATCTTGAGCAGCTCTATACCATGAGCCAGCCGGACAGGGACCCTCGTATGAGAATTATTGATATTGCATACATTGCACTGCTTCCATATGGATATGAGCAGTCTGCCGTTGCGGGTGATGACGCAAAGGATGCCAGATGGTTCGATGTGAAATTTGCAGATGAAAAACTTGAGTTTGCAAACGACTTGATTAAAATTGAATACTCCCTCAGGTCTGAGAAATTTAAAAATGGTGTAATCACAGTGGAAAACTTTGTTCCGGTCAGCGTATCAGACGAAAAGCTTGCTTTTGACCATGACCAGATTATACTGGAAGGACTTATGAGGATAAGGAATAAGGCTGAGTATACAGGCATTATGTTTAACCTTGTGCCGCGTGAGTTTACCATTCCGGACCTGCTTAAGGTGTTTGAGGTTCTTTCAGGAAAGGAAGTTCATCCAAAGGTGTTCCGTGAGAAGATTGCAGGACAGCTTGTTTCACTTGACAGGTCGCAGAGACCTATTGTCGGAAGAAAACCGGCTGCTGTGTACAGATATGTTGACCTTAACATGGATGAACGTAAACTGGTTAAAGTGCATAAGAAATATAAAAACGGTGTGATACTCACAAGGGCACAGCCATTCCATAACGGACACCTGAACATGATAAAACAGGCCGCATCGGAGTGCGAAAATCTGCTTGTTGTGATAGGCAGTGCAAACAAAAGCTATACAAAGAGAAATCCGTTTCCAATCGAATACAGAAAAAGACTTGTTGAAAACGTACTGCAGGAAGAGGATTTAAGCGGTGCAGATGTAAAGGTTATGACATTATCAGACTGGAGCATGGAGGATGCAGCTCAATATGTAAAGGAATGGGGTTCTTTCTTCTATTACAACATAGCTAATGAAATTGGAGAGAAAAGCTTTACATTCTATTACAACGACGACCCGAAGATTGCGGAAAACTGGTTTACAGATGATATTTTAAAGAATGTGACCATCAGAAACCTTGGCAGAAGCGATATTGAGATTTCAAGTACAATGATCAGAGATTTGCTGTATAAGAAAGATTATGACAAAGTCAGGGATCTGGTTCCGCGATGGATGTGGAAGGATTTAAAGCAGCTTGGAAAAATCCTTATGGATGCAACAAATGATGATTATATGATGTAGGAGGAAATGATTATGGCAAAGAAAATTTTAGTAGTAGTGGATGCACAGAATGACTTTATTACAGGAGTTCTTGGAAACAAGGAGTGTAACGTGGCAACAAATGTTATTGCAGATGAAATCAGGTCAGGAAAATATGATGACGTGATATTCACAAGGGATACGCATGATGAAAACTATCTGAATACTCAGGAGGGAAGAAAGCTTCCGGTAGCTCACTGTATTAAAGGGACAAACGGATGGGAAGTAGACGCTCGTCTTAAAGCAGCAATGAAGGAGCGTGGAGTTGACTGTGATGATATGACTTATATTGACAAGCCGACGTTTGGCAGCAAAGAGCTTGGCGAACTGCTTGCGGGATATGACAACAGCGATACAGAGATTTATTTCTGCGGATTCTGCACGGGAATATGCGTAATCAGCAACGTAGCGATTGCAAAGACGTTCTGTAAAGATGCAGAGGTGTCAGTGATAGAAAATGCCTGTGCCTGCGTAACGCCTGAAAGTCATAAGACAGCAATAGAAGCAATGAAAATGATTCAGGTCAATATTATATAGAAAGCCATTTATTAAAAATGTTTCTGACATACTAATAGTGTAAGAAATGGGAGGAGAATATTATGAAATTAAACCAGATAATCACAAGTCTTTTAGAGACTGATATGTATAAATTCAGCATGGGTCAGACAATATTCCATCAGTTTACGGATTACAAGACCACATGGACATTCAAGTGCAGAAATGAAGATGTGCATTTTACACAGAAAATGGTGCAGGAGATAACAGAACAGATTAAGGCTTTCTGTAAGCTTCGGTTTACAGAGGATGAGCTTGCATATCTTGACAATATCAAATGGATCAAAGGCTCTTATGTTGATTTTCTTCGTCTCTGGCAGCCGCGTTTTGAGGATTTTGAGATAGGAACAGATGCACCTTGTGGCTTGTCTATCGAGGCAAAAGGAACATGGCTTAACACTTCAATGTATGAGATTCCGACACTTGCCATTGTAAATGAAGTGTATTTCAGAATGGCATATGACTATGATAAGCTGCTTGACAGCTTTAAGAAGCGTTTGGATGCAAAGTATGAGAATTTAAAGAACGGACACTGGTACGCGGGTACATTCTCAGAGTTTGGTCTCAGAAGAAGACTTTCTGCTGAAGCGCAGGAGCTTGCAGTGCAGAAGTTCGCACATTTAAACGACACCCTGCACAGTTCATCAAAGTTTGTCGGCACATCAAATGTGTATCTTGCAAAGAAGTACGGACTTACACCTGTAGGCACCATGGCTCATGAGTGGATTATGTGCACAGGACAGGGCAATCACAGGCACAATCCGGCATATTCAAACTGGTATGCTCTCGATGCATGGATCAAGGAGTATGGAGTATTAAACGGTATTGCGCTTACTGACACAATCACAACAGACTGTTTCCTGCGTGATTTCCAGCTGACCTATGCGACACTTTTCTCAGGAGTGCGTCATGACAGCGGAGACCCGTATGAGTGGGGTGAAAAGATGATTGCTCATTACAAGAGCCTTGGAATTGACCCAAAAACAAAGACACTTTTATTCAGCGACAGTCTTGATTTTGAGCGTGCTGACAAGCTCTACAGACATTTCTGCAAGGAAACAAATGTAGCTTTCGGTATTGGCACATACTTAAGCAATGATACAGATGTTCCTGCACTCAATATTGTCATGAAAACCACAATATGCAATGGTATGGATGTAGCGAAGATTTCTGATACACCCGGCAAGGGGATGTGCAAAAATCCGGATTATGTGGATTACTTAAACCGCTGCATTGATTACAGGATGAAAAATGACCGCTAGGAGGAAATGTCATGAATACAGGATTTTACCGTGTTGCCGCATCGTCCCCTGAGATTTATCTCGGGGACTGCGTGAACAATGCTGACAATATCATACACATTGCAGAGTCACTTGCAAAAAAGGATGTGCAGCTTGTGGTTTTTCCGGAGCTGTGTATTACGGGATATAGCTGTGCAGACATGTTTTTGAGAAAAGAACTGCTCGCGCAGGCTCAGCAAGAACTGGACAGGATTAAAACAGCATTGCAGGATTTAAGCATCCTTGTATGCGTGGGACTGCCGATAGAAGATGAAGCTGGCAGACTTTTCAACTGTGCTGCATATGTACACAGCGGAGAAATTGTTGGAATTGTGCCAAAAACATATATTCCCAACTATGGTGAATTTTATGAGAAACGCTGGTTTACAAGCGCAGACAAGAGATTATCAGATGAGATTACTTTAAATTATGTCGCAAACAGGCCAACAGTACCTTTTTCTCCGAATATTATTATCAAGGATCTGAGAGGCGCAATTGTCGGTACTGAGATTTGTGAAGATTTATGGGTAAGTGCGCCTCCGAGCGGGGAGCTTTGCAAAGCCGGTGCAAATATCATTATAAATCCATCAGCAAGCAATGACGTAATCGGAAAAAGAGAATACAGGCGCAGTCTTGTGGCGATGCAGTCAGGAAGATGCCGTGCCGGATACGTGTATGCGTCAAGCGGTGCAGGAGAGAGCAGCACGGATCTGGTATTTTCCGGCCACTGCATCATAGCTGATAATGGCAGAATAGCTGGTGAGACGTCAGATTATTCAAAACGTATGAATAAAAAGGTATCAGAAGATGATGTGATGAGCTCTGGTTTTGTGATAAGTGAGATAGATATTGATCGCTGCATGAATGACCGCCACAGATACAACAGCGATTCATGGGCTGATGTGCCGGATGTGATAAAAGTAATTTTAAATGGTGAAAACCGGATGAAGGATTATCAAATATGGCCAAAGAAAGTTAATCCGTATCCGTTTGTACCAAGTGATAAAAACAACCGAAAAAACCGCTGCATGGAGATTTTGTCGCTTCAGGCAAAAGGTCTGGAACAGAGACTCATATCCACCGGAATAAAAAATGTTGTTCTTGGAATATCCGGCGGTCTGGACAGCACACTTGCACTTTTGGTATGCTGTGATGCATTTGAAGCACTTGGCATTCCGAAGAGAAATATCTATGGTATTACAATGCCAGGATTTGGAACTACATCTACTACAAAGACAATTGCTGACAGGCTTATGGAAGAATTTGGAGTGACAGCCGTGGAAGTTAATATTGAGGCTGCATGCAGACAGCACATGAAGGATATAGGACATCCGGATGATGTTTTTGACGTGACATATGAAAACATTCAGGCCAGAGAGCGTACGCAAGTATTATTCGATTATGCAAACATGGTAGACGGACTTGTAATCGGTACAGGTGATATGTCAGAGCTTGCACTTGGCTGGTGCACCTACAACGGTGACCATATGAGCAATTATGCCGTGAACTGCAGTGTACCAAAGACACTTGTTAAATACATTGTACAGGCTTATGCCAGCGAGTGCGCGTCAACGGATGAAATGAAAAATGTGCTTTGCGAAATAGCAGACCTGCCTATTTCTCCTGAACTACTGCCGCCGGATAAAGACGGTAACATAGCACAGAAAACAGAGGAGAGCATCGGCAAATATGACCTTCATGACTTCTTCCTTTATCATTTTCTGCGTAATGGAGAAAGCCGGGATCGGATATTAAAACTTGCAGAGATTGCTTTTGCAAATGTAAGTAAGGGTGAAATAGAAAAGACTCTGGAAACATTCTTTACGCGTTTCAGGCAGCAGCAGTTTAAGCGTTCATGCATACCTGACGGACCAAAGGTGGGAACTGTTTCATTATCTCCTAGAGGTGATCTGAGAATGCCAAGCGATATGGTGGAATTGTATTAGGCCGAAGTGCAAAAAGATGAAAGAAATATTAGCTAACCACAAATGAACATCTAGTCACAGCGTAAGAAAACCGGGAGACCGGGAACGCAGCAGGGGGCACACCCTCATGTAAGCGACTAGCGAAGCTGTTTAGATACTGTAGAATTATGCACATGAAACACAGAAATGCCCAGCCATGGATGGCTGGGCAAGGTGTTATGCGCCATGGACGGCGCATAAAAGCCGTTTTCGTCAAGCATAGAAACACTATAAGCATAATTCGTACAGAATCTTAACAGCAAAGCGTTAGCGCACATGAGGGTGTGCCCCACGGGCTGCGTTCCCGGTCTCCCGGTTTTCGTAGTCATGCCATGACACTGAATTACGCAGTCTTTCCTGTATAAAGCTGATAATACTTTCCCTTCTTTGAAATCAGCTCATCATGACTTCCCCTTTCAATAATGCGTCCCTGCTCCAAAACCATA